>Ga0123357_10012898_pt1 | contig 10799 bp, 13 predicted proteins | sample TergutEmb28metaG_FD_89873 | JGI IMG/M metagenome (GOLD analysis project Ga0123357, IMG submission 89873) | Embiratermes neotenicus P4 segment gut microbial communities from Petit-Saut dam, French Guiana - Emb289 P4 | ecosystem: Host-associated > Arthropoda: Insects > Digestive system > Gut ...
TTCAAAATCATCCAGAAAAAACCTTGCCACATCGTACTTTACGCCCATGGCGCAGAAAACAACGACAAACTGGTTCGAATCGGAAGCGGCGGCTCCGGAATGCTCAGCGTTCCCGGACTTTACAGAATTACCGGACTGCTGGCCGATAATTTTCGCCTGACGCACTATCTGTGCGGCAAGTTTGTTATGCGGTAATCCGTTGCCGGAGAAAATCGGCAGTTTTTGTCCGCGGATCAATGTATTCATGCCGTCAATGGCAGAAATACCTGTCTGGATAAAGTCCCTGGGGTAAGTGCGCGCATAGGGGTTGATGGGCAGACCGTTAACGTCAAGGCAATCAGAAGAATAAATATCGCCGTAACCATCGGTTGGTTCGCCCAGTCCGTTAAAAATTCTTCCCAAAAGACCGGGCCCGACACGGAGTTCCATCGGCTGCCCAAGGAATTCCACCCGGCTTTCGTCAGCGGATAACCCCGTGTTGGCGCCGAAAAGCTGAACCGCTGTCCAGTTCTCGTCCATATCGACGACACGGCCCAAACGGCGTCCGCCTCCGCGGTCGTATACAGCTACGTTTTCGTTAAAACCAACATCGCGGCTGCGGCTGGTTATTACAACGGGTCCTTCAATCCTGTTTAAACCCCGATATTCTATACCTTTCATTTTATTAAAGCCTCAATTGTATTCATAATGTGAACGCAGTTCACGACGGGAACGCAGTTCACGACGTGTGCATAGCTCATGTGAACGCAGTTCACGACGCTTCCCTGCTGCGGTAACTTCGTTCCAGTTCTTCAAGGCTGCCCCGGAGCTCCTGCTCAAATTCAGCCAATTCATTTAAATTATCGTTCTTTACCGAACTCTTGAGTCTGGAAAGTTTTTCCCTTGCAGGCATGGAATTGATTTTTATCAGCGGCGCGCCCAGCTTAATGCAGGTCTGCGACCGATCGTAAAATTCCATAATTAGTTCCAGGAGCCTTACCTGTTTCTGGGGAACGCAGAACATATCGACAGAGTCAAATGAGTTCTGCTGCAAAAATCCGTTCTTGATAATCTCGGCTGTTACCAGTATAAGCCGCTGATCATCGGGCAGGGCGTCAGGTCCGATTAGCCGGACTATTTCCTGCAGACGCTGCTCCTTTTTTAATAAATCCAGGGCGTGCTGGCGCGCGATAGCCCATTGCGGATTTACCTTCTCCCACCAGGGTTTTATTTCATCGGCGTATTCGCTGTAACTGTCTATCCAGGAAATCGCCGGGTAATGTCTGGCGTTGGCAAGGTCGCGGTCCAGGGCCCAGAAACACCTTATAAAACGTTTGGTATGCTGTGTTACCGGTTCCGAAAAATCGCCCCCCGGCGGAGACACTGCCCCGATTATTGTAACAGATCCTTCGGAGCCTTCGGCTCCAGAACCGCCGGTTCCTTCGGCATTACCGCCGGTATTATCCGTGCTGCCGCTGAGTGTGCGCACACGCCCTGCCCTCTCGTAGAATTCGGCAAGCCGGGTGGGAAGGTATGCGGGGAAACCTTCTTCGGCAGGCATCTCTTCCATGCGGCCGGAAAGCTCGCGGAGAGCTTCGGCCCAGCGGCTTGTAGAGTCTGCCATAATGGCGACATCGTAACCCATGTCCCGGTAGAACTCGGCCATGGTAATGCCTGTGTAGATTGAAACTTCACGTGCGGACACAGGCATATTGGAAGTGTTGGCAATAAGGATAGTCCGTTCCATTAACGAGCGGCCTGTCCTTGGATCAATTAACTCCGGAAACTCCGTAAGTACGTCGGTCATTTCGTTGCCGCGTTCGCCGCAGCCTATGTAGACAATTACATCGGCGTCGCACCATTTTGCGATGGCGTGCTGGGTCATGGTCTTGCCGGTGCCGAATCCGCCGGGAATCGCCGCGGTTCCTCCCTTGGAAAGCGGGAAAAACACATCGATTACGCGCTGGCCGGTAATCAGAGGTGTCTCAGGATTGAGGCGCTCGGCATTGGGGCGCGGTATACGAACCGGCCACCACTGGGCCAGGTTGATCTCTGTGCCGGCATCGGTGCGCGCTGCTATACCGGAGCAGGTCATTTCGCCTTCCGGCGCAAGCCAACTGATATTCTCGCCGCGCCCCATTGCGGGAGGCGCCATGATTTTGCAGGTAATGCTTTCGGTCTCTTTGACTGTTCCAAGCAAAAGGCCGGGAGCCGCAGGGACTTTTTCTCCGGAAGCCAGTCTGGCGGCCAGAGCTTTATCCGGAACAAAACGCCATATTTTTTGCATATCGACAGGATCGCTTCTGCTGCCGGATTTCATAAATGATCCGTCAATGTTAAACAGAGTTTCCAGCGGCCGCTGAATTCCGTCGTAAATGTTTCCGATTAAACCGGGGCCAAGAAATACAGAAAGGGGCCGGCCGGTCGAGACGGCTTTTGCGCCTATCATTAACCCGGTATTGTCTTCGTAAATCTGGATAACGGCTTCTTCCTTTTCCAGCCTAACGATTTCACCTATTAATCTTTTGTCCCCTACTTCAACAACATCGAAAAGACCTGCGTTTGTAAGTCCTTCGGCGCGGACTATGGGGCCGGAAATTCGCCTGATGCGGCCTTCAATCATTTAAAGCCCCCTCGCCAAGCAGCACTGACGCAAGTTCCGCCCTTTTGTCCTCAAGCAGCGCTGACGCGGCATTTTCTACAGAAGCGGTAATACGCAGATTCTTGGCGTTGATAATCACAGCCGGGAAACCAACAGCGGTATTTTTGGCGGAGGTAATCTGCCATTTGGTAAAAAACGGTTTGCCTTTAAAACCCGGCCCGGCCAGAATCCTGCGGATAACGGCGCCGGCCTCTGCCTCATCAAGATTACTGCAGATTATCTCCGGTTTCTCATCGGGCAGAATCTCCCCGTTTACACAGGATAAAAGCCGTCCCTCCAGTTCCCTTTCCAGAATACCGGTCAGGGCGGCGCGGTCCAGGCTTTTTAAAAAATTATCCATAGCCTGTTTAAGGAAATAATCTGAAGTCTGCGAACGCAGGCGCCTCTTATCCAGCGGGCCGCGGGCCAGAATTTCGTCGCGGGTCTGTACGGTCCGCGCTTCAAAGGTCTTGCGGATCTCCGCAACCGCGGTCCTGGTTTTTTCTTCCCAGTTTTTTACCTGGGCCGCCGCGCTTTCATCGGCGGTCTTGAGGATCCTGGACGCTTTTTTACGCGCGTCTTCAAGAATTTCTTTATCAAGTGTTTCGGTTGAACGTAATTCTTCCATAATTAAACATGAATCCCAATAGCTTCCCGGATTGAATCTACAAGGGTTTTGCGGCCGGGAAGCCGTCCCATCATTCCGGGAATTTCTACGATTAGCGGATACTTGTCGCCAAGCTGCCAGTTGATAACGTAATCACCGGCCCAGTCCGCAACTTCCTCGGTAAGGATAAGTACCTGGCATTTTTCTGAAGAAGGCAATGCCATCCCGGCTGTTTCGTCCCAGCCTTCTGTCATTCTGCGGAAAGCCGAACGGGCGTCGTCAGCATTGCTGACCGCGGTACCGCTTATTCCCACAAAGCGAAAGGCAATGACAAGTTCCGGATCACCGATAAAATAATAATCCACAGGATTATCGATCCAGGGATCTAGGCCATCATAAGAATCAGAAGAGCCACCAGGAATCCCCAGAGGCAAATACCTTCCGCAAGGCCGGCATACGGCAGGGCCTTACCGGAGAGCTCCGGATTCTCGCTCATGGCGCCCATGGCTGCCGCGCCAATCTGGCCGACCGCGATACCGCCGGCAATGCAGGAGAGTCCGACAGCGATGGCAGCGGCGATATATTTAAACGCCAAACTTGTATCACTGCCTGAACCGCTTGCGGCCGCGGTGCTCTGTCCGAAAGCGGCGCCGCAGAGGAGAACCAGTAAAAGAACCAGAATAAACACACGTCGTTTCATATTTCTACTCCCTTACGGAACCGGAATGGTTTGAACTCCACCCCGGTTTCGGTAAAAAATTTGCCAAAAAATTCATAATACTGTAAACGCATTACCTGGATTGCAACGATCATTCCTTCAAGGACTATGATAACCGAATTGCCAAAAACCATAATAATTCCGGCAATAAGGGTTCCTCCGGAAGCCGCCATAAGCTGTCCGGATAAACTAAAAATTATATAGGACAAAACCGCGTGGGAGAGGGCAAAGGCCCCTACCCTCAAAAAACTTACGGTGTTGGAAAAATAGTTTGAAATGGTTTCCAGGACTTCGACAAAACTTTCCATGACAAAAACCATTAAACCTTCGGCAAGCACAGGCCGCGTACCAAACGCAAGCCGCCATACTGTCGGGCCAAAAAGGATAAACACTATCGGGATTATAAGCGCAGCTTTATCATACCAAAAAATACCAAAAGGCCATAGAGGGTTAATTATACCGATAACGGCCCTGACGCCCAGGGAAATCGCGTACCAAAAAAACAGGGAACCGGCGATACCGGTTTTTGAAAAAAACAAATTTACATAATCTTTGTGCGCTGCCAGGTTAACCATGTTAAGGATTAACCCAATGGAATTCAGAATAATTCCTATACCAATCGTAAATCCAAAGAAGTAAAAAAGTTTGGTTACACTTCCGCCCATCTCCGCCATTGGCATAAGGACCAGGATCTTGTCAGCAGGATGACCGGTAAGGAATCCGGTAATTGCCCGTGTAACCCCGATCAAAAGTTTATCGTTGGTAAAAATACTGCCTTCCAGAAATCCCATTACCATTGAGGCTGTCCCGACGGCGATAAGGGGAACAGAAAATTTCCTGAACCTCGCCATAAACGCCGGTCCTTTTTTACCGGTAAGTATGCCCAGTAAAAGCAGAACCAAACCCTGGCCTATGTCGCCGAACATGATCCCAAACATCAATGTAAAGAAAATCGTAACAAAAATGGTAGGGTCAATGGCGCCGTATAACGGAACGCCGTACGAAAAAATTACACTTTCGAAACCTTTTACAACACCGCGGTGTTTAAGCGAAACCGGCACTTTTACGCTGCCGCTGCTGACACTTTCGATTTCGTCCGGATTACAGGAACGGATCGCTATGCTGCCCCCGGTAATTTTTTCCAGCCCTGCGGCCATTTCACTGACAAGGCCGGCAGGAGTCCAGCCGGAGAGAAGGTAGAAGTTTTCTGTAGATATGGCCGCCGCCTTAAGTTCGTTCATGATTCCGGCCATTATATAAGAAGCGATCAGGGACTGCAGATTATTCCCGTAATCGCGGCAATATTCTTTTTTCTTTTCGAGTATGCCTCTTAATTCATCTTCGGTATTTTCAAGACGTGCGGCAAAACCGCTTATAAGTTCAGCAGGTACGCCCTTGAAACCCTCGGGAATGTTAATCGGGATAAAATTGGATTTTTTTAATTCGGAATCCAGCGCGAATCTTCCCTTTCTTGACGAGGCAGCCATTACCCTGTCTCCGTCCAGCGGAATTATCACCGCGCGGCCGGAAAGATTCTGCTTAATGTCTGCCTGCTGCCTGGGATCCAGGCGCCCTACCCTAAGGGTTAAATAGGATAACTGATCCAAATCCGAAAACGGCGCGTCCAGTCCGGCAAAAGCTTTTGTTTCGTTAAGCGCTTCCCCGATTCTGGCTTTTTCCCGGATCAGTTCATTCTCGCGGCCGCTAAGAGCAGAAACCGCTGCGGTAATGGTTTTAGTCAGTTCCTCTTCCGCGGTTCCCGGCAAATGGCTGTCTGCCAGCGGTTCTGCCGGAATCGCGATGCCCAGATAAGCGCAGGCTGTTTTAAGTTTTTCAAGATTTTCCCTGGTAAGTTTTAAAACTTTATCGTCTGTTTTTGAAACGGATTCATTTCCCGGAATACTGCGGAACTTTTCATCATCGTGGGTAAAATGCATATAACCGCCGCGCCCCAGGAATTCGATAACAGCTTCGATGTCGCGCGAGAGAACAGTGAGTTCCAGATGCTTCATTTTTCTGGGCCGCAGCATTCCGCCGCCGGTTAAGATCATTGCGCATCCGCTCCCAGTATTGCCAAAGCGTCTTTTGCGGTCATGCCCATTCCCAGGCCCTCCGCGCAGGATGTAAGGACTTCTTCTTCAAACTGTTTGATTTTGATAAAACAAAACACCGTATCCAGGGAAGAAGGCTTAAAACGGAAATTACGTCTTGCCAGACGGTACAGGTATTTTGCCGCTTCATTCTGAAAATAACGCGGGTCCAGTTTCCAGCCGCCTGATGCCCTGGAAGCGGGAGTATCCTCTGGGTTGATAAATTTAGCCCTCTTCCAGGCTGTCCATTGCTGCCGGTTGTCCAGCGGAATGTCAAGGGAAGAAAGCGCGTCTTTTGCAAGGTTTTTGGTAATGCCCCTGATTTTTGTTTTTATATTTATCAGGTGCGGGATAATCATGTTCTTTTCCATCTGGTAATATGAGCGGAGTCTCATCGCACAGACAACGTTCCGCAGGGCAATTTCTTCCGCAAGAATGGCCTCCGAGACAATCCTGTCATTGCCGCGCAGACCGCAGAGAGCGTTCCAAAGATTAAAATAATATTGCCGGTCAAGCCCGGTCTGCACGCTAATGCTTCCCTTGTCCTGGATTTTTAAAATGTAGGTAAACTCGGTATTCTTGAGCATTGCATTCAAATCCGGCCATAACGAAAAATCCACAGTCGCGAATTTTTTAATGTCGGTAAAAACGGGTTTGGAATTTTCGTTTGCCGCGATTGCGGTCAGGGCGAGTTTTAAATTTTCGTATTCCCATCCACGGATCAGCATGACCAGGAATTCCGGAACAGGGGTAAATGATTTTACAACCTTCTGAATGGAATCAAAGGCGCGTCCGGTTATCCGTTTTTCAAGATCCTTTAAGAGTTCCTTCTCCGGTAAATTGACTGATGTATTGGGAAATATTAATCTGTCAAGTTCATGCAGGCGGCCGGTGCTGTTTAACGCGGCAGCCCTGCCGCCGACAAAAGACCTGCCAATAATCCCGCAGGCTTTGGCATAGGCGTAAGCCCGCTGCCCGGGTTGTTTTTTGCCGCGGCTGTGCGCGGCCTTTTTACGGCGCCAATCCTGCAGACTGCCGTTTCCGGCCACAGACATTATTATTTCCTCTCCAAAAACTTACCGGCAAGGGCATTAAAAGCCGCAGTATTAAGGTGCTGCGCCTTTAATTCATCACGGTAAGCTTCTATGGATTTTTTATAATCTGCCTTTGCCTGCGTGATTTCTTTTTCATAAGCGGCCTGCAGACGTCCGGCTTCTGCCGAATATTCGCGGTCATAAAGGAGACGGCCCTGTTTATCCGATTCGCCAAGGCGCCGATCTGCTTCGGCCTGAGCATCGTTAACCAATGCCGCAGCTTCTGTTTCCAGATTCAACAAATGCTTCAGAACGTTTTTATCATCACCGGATCCCATAAACACCTGCTTTTATGACGAGATGAAAATATCCTCATACTTGCGTATGATTTTGTAAGCACCCTGGGAATCCGTCTGCGCCAATAGCTCGGAATAAAAATCCGGGTTTTCCAGCAGCCCTGCCAGTCTTTTTAACAGCCTCAAATGTTTTTCTGAATCTTTTTGCGGCGCCAAAAGCATAAACAGTGCATAAACCGGCTGGCCGTCAAGAGCATCATAATCAATGCCTTTGCGGGAAATCCCCAGAATGCCGTAAATATTGTCCAGCGAATCGGACTTGCCGTGGGGAACGGCAATGCCCTTCTGTATGCCCGTAGACATTTTGGATTCGCGGTCGTAAATGGAAGCCAATATTTCTTCGCGGTTCTGATTATTCTTTACCTGACAAAACTGGTCCACCATTTCTTCGAAAACTTCGTCTTTATCGTCGGATTCAAGGCCTATTTTAATAAGTTCCGGCGGAAATAATTCATATAAAAACATCTATGCGCATCTCCCAATCTTTTTAAAAAACCGCCTTTTATAAAGCAGCGTCATCACCGGGTACAGCATCCGGATTGGGAATTTCCTGGGGCGCCGTCTGATCTTCAAGCCACCATTCGGAAGTGGTCTGCGGATTAAGCTGTCTGCCAGCCGCTTCAACACCGGTCCCGGAAGGACTGCGGTTAACAAGGGCCAGGCCAAGACTTATAACAAGAAAAAGAGCGCCGAGGACCGTAGTCGCCCGTGTAAGAACGTTGCCGGACCTGGAACCAAAAGGCGAACTGCTGCCGCCCGCAAAAATTCCGCCAAGGCTGTTTCCTTCCTCATTTTGCGCCAAAACCAGCAAAATCAAAAGGACGGCCACAATAATAAAAAGAACAAGTAAAACAATACCAAGTATACTCATTTAAACCGCTCCGAAAATAAATAAGTCAACAATCCGTTAGTCGTTCTTATCATCTTACTATAAATGGAAGAACTTATGCAAGCTGTCATCGGATATCTTCAAGCTCAATACCCGGATGCTCCCGCACTATCGCTTCGACAGCCTCTTTTGAAAGGCCTTCAACCTTGGCCGTTACCCTGCGGCACGAAAGATCATCGCCGTCAAAGGTAATAAAAGCGATAATATTCCCGCCCTGCTCCGCAATTTTTTGGGTAAGTTTGGCAATTTCGCCCGGTTTTTCCTGAATATTACAGGTAAAACGCAGCCCTGGGTGCCTGGCGCCGAACGCGTTAATAAAAACCCTAAAAAGGTCGGTATCCGTAATTATGCCTACAAGCAGCTTCCCGCGCATAACCGGCAGGCAGCCAATACCGCGGTCAGCCATAATCCTGGCCGCTTCCTCCACAACCTCGCTGCCCTCCACCGTAATAACATTCTTTACCATTACGTCCTTGACTGTCATTTTGGAAAGCAGGTAGCTAATCTCGTACATATCAAGGCTGGTGGCCGCCGAAGGGCTCGCCTTGTACAAATCCTCCCTGGTCACAATGCCGCAAAGAACGTTATTCTTATCCAGCACCGGGAGATGTCCGACTTTTTCCTTGTCCATCAGGGAACGGACTTCGTTAATACTCATCTCCGGATTAACAAAAACCGGATTTTTGGTCATAACCCTGCCAACAAGCATAAAATTCCTCCGTGAACAGATAATTTCTGGTTTCTACTATATAATATTAAAGTGAAAAATGAAATTAGTAAAATTACCGGGAAAAGTTGACTATATACGTAATCAATGATAAATTATACGTATGGAGGCCAGGATGAGTCAAAAATTAACCTTAAGCCTAAATCCCGAAATAATTGATTTTGCCCATTCATATTCAAAAAATTCCGGCAAATCTGTATCAAAAATTGTAGAAAACTATTTTAAGGAATTAAAATCCAAATCCGGCACAGACATACCCATGGAAGTTGCCGAACTGCGCGGCATCTACAGGGCGGAAGAAATACCGGATAAAAAGGAACTGCGAAGGATATTTAATGAAGACCATTCTGGTTGATTTAAATGTAATTCTGGACTACCTGCAGGACAGAGAAGGCTGCGAAAAAGCCGGCGAAATCCTGGCGTTGTGTTTCCAAAAAAAACTTAGGGGATATGTATGCGCCCATGAAATAACAACCCTGGCTTACTTCCTTGGAAAAATATCCAAAAAACGCAATGATAATATAAAAATAATCTCCCGTATCCTCCGTATTTTGGAAGTAATCCCAATTGACAAAACCATTCTGGAAAATGCCCTTCTATTAAACATAGCCGATTTTGAAGACGCCGTAATCGTTGAATCGGCTAAAATGCTTAAAGTTGACTGCATTGTGACACGGAATATTCGGGATTTCAAAAATAGCCCTGTCCCGGCCATGACGGCTGGGGAATTTTTGGTTAAGTTAGTATGACGAAATAGTTACCTTTATAATTCGTTATTTTCCTGTTCATCCAGCGTTTTTAACAGGGCTAATGCCAGCTCACGGTTTTTTTTGTTCAGCCGGTTCCAGATATTTATTACTGATCGCAGGTCCCTGGAAACGGTATCCTGTTTCTTTTTATCAAATAAATCCTTGCTTAAATCCTTGCCGGTAACAAGGTACTCCGCAGTAACACCGAGCGCCTGGGCGATTTTTACAATGGCTTCGGCATTGGGGATGGAGTTATGCGTGTTGAGGTAGTTATCCAGGGTATGCCGCTTTATTCCTGTAATAACGGAAAGTTCCTTAACCATCATACCGGAATAAAGAAGTTCAGATTTTAAATTCTCTTTAAAGCCCATCGTATTGACAATAGTCTAAAAAGAATAATAAAAGACTGGAATTATTCTTATTTTGATGATATGATTATTCTTATCAGAATAATACACATTAAATAAGAATAATATAAGAAATAGGCAGGCTTTATGAAAAGTAACTTTTCATACATCTTTACGGTACTGGCATTATTATTAATACCGGCTTTCCTTTTTTCCCAGCAAACCATAAGTCCGCAACCTGCAAATTCGCCGCAGGCCTCTGCCCCGCAGAAATTCGCTTTGGTCATAGGCAACGGGGCGTACAGCGGCGGGCTGCCCCAGCTTGCCAACCCGGTAAACGACGCCAATGATGTAGCGGCGGCCCTGGAATCCCTGGGGTTTACTGTGGAGAAAGTGCTGAACGGTACTTTGCAAGATATGGAAGACGCCTCGCTTAGACTCAAGGATAATCTAAGCGTGTCTGCCGACACTTACGGATTCTTTTTTTACGCAGGCCATGGCGTACAGTCCGGGGGCGATAATTACCTTATACCGGTTAACGCTGACATCCCTACGGAAAGTTACCTGCGCACCCGGGCGGTTTCGGTTCAGACTTTGCTGGACGATCTCAATGACGCGCGGAACGGGCTTAATGTGGTAGTCCTTGACGCCTGCCGGGACAA
>Ga0123357_10012899_pt1 | contig 10799 bp, 8 predicted proteins | sample TergutEmb28metaG_FD_89873 | JGI IMG/M metagenome (GOLD analysis project Ga0123357, IMG submission 89873) | Embiratermes neotenicus P4 segment gut microbial communities from Petit-Saut dam, French Guiana - Emb289 P4 | ecosystem: Host-associated > Arthropoda: Insects > Digestive system > Gut ...
ATAGCTAATATTTGTAATAAAAGATTTCTTGGAATAACATTGAACAACACAGCACTTGTAAAACCTATATAGATATGATTAATCCAAAAATGAGTGCAGCATGTTTTGCGATTAGAGTAGTTAGATCTTTCTTGTCCCAAGAATCACTGAAGATGGTATAATATTCCTACTTCCACTCGATTATGATGTATGCAATAATATTTTGGAGGATACTCCTATCACTGGAAGAATATTTTTAGAACCAAGAAAACTATTAGAATCATTACAAGGATTAGAAATAGAGATTCTTGTAGTTAACAATTCACGAATTAAAAATATTACCATTACAATCCCAATATATATTATCACTTTCACTGTTCGTGATTTGCAACAAAAATTATTTTAAGCTAAACCCTGAAATACATAGCATCAATACTAGAACTAAATCTAATCTACATCAACCACTATTTCATTTGACAACCTACCAAAAACGAACATACAATTTTGGAATTAAGGTCTTCAATAGTTTACCAACACAAAGGATTTGTCCTACAATATAAAACTGTTCAAACTGACTTTAAAAAGTTATTTGTACTTTCACTTATATTATACTTTAGAGGAATATTTAATTATAATAAGAATCAAAACCCTTAATAGTGATATCCAATTGTGAATGCCCATTTCAGTAAGTCAATTAGACTATAATATTACCTACTTTTAAGTAAGTCATTTATGGTTATATGGGCACAATCTTACTAAGTAGACCAATTTTGAACATTTTATTTAATTATATGTAAACATTAATGTTCAAACACTATATTCGTCACTCTCAAAGTTATACTAAGTATATATGTTGACTAGTTCTGTGTTTTATATACATCCAAGAGCTTTGTTGACCACTATGGATTCACAAAACAAATAAAGAAACTGAAAATTGAAAGTTGTAGAGAAACTTGGATGAAGTTTGTAGCAAATGCCAAGTGCCAGGTTGACTAAATTTTGTATGGTGCTGCCTAAAATTTGTGGGTCCTCAGTATGGAACTTGCTTTATGTCACCCTTCTGATGCCTAGAAGTTTGAAATGGCTCCTAGATTGTCTGATAATCTGTGCAACCCTGGGTTGTGACATGTGTGGTGTCAAATGGACAGCTTCTACTATTTAAGATTTATAGCTGTACCACTATAATGTCTCCAGTTTTCCATTGAACTTGTCGGTAAATGCTTCAGTCTTGTTGGGGGTTATCAGATTACTACTAAGTTTCTTATGAGCGTCACTAAGCAAACCCAAACACAACTACTACCAGATGTTCATCAAATATCATGGTATTTTTCACATGAAATATTATAAATATGCTGGTATAAAGTTCAACAGAAAGTTTTTCTTACTCAGCACTGCACTGGCCTGTTTCATGTTGTCATTCTCACACAGTCTACAGCAAATTTGAAATGAATGTATGACTCTGCATATATTCATTGCAGCAAGCCTAAGGTTTCCAATACTAAAATCATTTGCATATTTGTCAGCTGATCTTCCTTCACTTACTATGGTTGCAAGGACATAAACAATACAGCACCATATTGTCAGTAACATATAACTGATGTTGCTTACTAGGCCTAGGTTTTATACACAACCAGCAATTAAACTGACAAAATTCTTCAGATTATGGCCCAAATTATATCACACAGAAAAAAAACCTCTACAAAATTCCATAGCTAGTAGTCTGCCAGTTTTACTGTGATGACCACTATAATCTTCGGTAATTAAGAAAAAAGTGGCTCAAGATCTGGCCTTATATGTTTTTATGTTATGTTTTATGTGACATGTAAATCCATTATATACTGTGGTTTCTGCTATGATCTGTAGCTTTGACTGAACGATGCTGGTGACCTTAAAATACTGCTCTTTTCAAATAGAAACACACAAACACGCATAGGTATGCAAGGTGCTCTGTTGTTACTTTCTTGATGAGCAAAGTACTTCTAATCTGTTCAGAGTTAAAAGTTAGAAAGTTGATAACAAAATGCCAGAAACAGAGATTCTTGTCATCAGTTGTTTAAGAATCTAAAAATTCTACAATTAAAATCACAATATATTATTTCCGTTACATAGAAGTTAATAAAATTTAAACAGTGTCTAGTTTTACAGCAAAAAACCCAAAATTGTAACATACATTACAGAGGCATTACGCACCATATGCGGCAATAACACAAGTATAGTCTCGAGTTCCTGATGAGGGGCAAGTATGTGCCCGAAACATGTTGAGCAGATAATAAGTGCAATAAAGCATTCAATAGCATCTAGCTGTTTTCTTCTCTACGCTTATAATACGATACACGGACAAACATGCATAAAATATACAAATTGTAAACTATGCACGGACAAACATGCATCAAATATACAAATTGTAAACTGTAATTGACATGTCCAATGATACATGTGTGACTGAATGGATGAACAAATAAACCAAACCATCTTGAATACAAACTTTACACTATGATGACTACAGCTGAATTTTTCAGTGTTGAGTTTAGCAAACAACTTACCCCGTCAAATGTGAGTTCAGGCAACTCGAGTCCAAATCCAGGTAGCTGCTTGTGTGCCATCGCAGATTTGTTCTGAACCAAACCCTGGTCTTATGAACATTGTAATGCATTATCAACCGTTATATAATCTCTTAATCTGTAATTTGTCAGAACTTATGTTCAGCACGTTGCGTGCACACGCCAGTAATTCTATAGCTCTGTTAGATAAAACAAAGTGTTCTTATATTTTATCTTGACTTTCAGATTGTCGTTTTGTGGACAGAACTGATAGGAAATCAGTCAACAAAACGACGAAACTGATTACATTGACATGTTTATGTAAGACAAAATCAATGAATGAGAGAAATACATGTCTTTCTGCCATTTGAGGACTCAACTTCTTACAACAAACCAACGTAACATCAGTATTATAAACAAACGAGATCATATACCTGAGCTTCTTATGACATTAAATGCAGACTGAGATAAATCCCTTGTTTATCGTGGAAATAATTGGTCATATTGATGTCAAGAGCTACTAGCTTTCCAAAACAGGGTCAATCTCCACATACGACATAGAAGTTATAAATAAATAATTACGCAACCTAGTATTCAGCTTCGTGTACATATGGCTACTACTAATTTCTACTCTTTGCAAGTGAGACATAACCTCAAAAGTCGACCTATTGCTGTGGCGCATTTGTAACTGTTGCACAACTAAACATTTCGTCACAAGTTTGTAGGTATGTGTATAAGCTACTGTTACATTGAATTTCATAGGGTAAGAATACAATTTATGTGCTTGGCATATGATTATTTAAACTACACAAAATTAATGTTAGACTAAATGACGTACGGTTCCAACACTCAAGGAACAAAATTTCGGACACCACATAAGGAGATGGAGATATTGTTGATTTCATCTTAGAACTTCGTGACATGCGTATTAATACAGTTGGTAGTAAGGAAATAATTTTTATATCCTACGGTCATTACCACAATGAAAAGTGAATATCATGTTCATAAAAATTAAACGTGTTGCTTGTTCCCCCATCTGCAAAAGGTTGGTGTCTTTTTATTTTTCATCGTTCGATTTTCTTTCATTTCTTCCACAGCAAAGGTTTTACAGCTCAGACCAATCAATCACAGAACCGCAAATAAGCGAATGCAGCTGAGCTTTAAGTGTGTTTGATAATTACTGGTCAAAGTACAGTTTGTGCATGAGACTGATTAACTGTCGCTACATTGACATACGTAAAAATAAACAGATAAGGTACTACTCCAGAAAAATTTGGTAAAATTATCACCAAATCTTGACATGAAGCTTCACATCTACGCAAAAGACCAAGTTTTAGGCATGCCAGGACTGTCCATCTACTGACAGGCTGCAGGTTAAGCAACAGCATATTATTTTTAGCCTACTCATCTTTCTTAAAGGAGAAAGTGTAGGCACATAAAATCACTATATAGTCTGTATGTTTGGGTCAGGAGGGAGTGGGGGGTTGTAGCCCTTGTCAATTTTTGAACCCTCTACCTGATTTAAAATGTGTGGTAGGAGTGACAGTAACCTCACTATGGAACCCTGAACCGATGTGTGGTAACACAACTATTAAAATAGACAGTCATTCTAAACATGTTTCATTTAGGCTGCAGTTCAATAGTAACTACTAATCAACCACTGGAGCTATGTGTATGATATTTTTTATTGAAATTATTATGTATTATACAGTATGTCATATGTAGTTTGTAAAACAATATACGGGATAATACATAACCAATCAATAGAAAGTATCATGCACATAGCTCCAGTGGTTGATTAGTAGTTGCTATTAAACTGCTGCCTAAATTACATGCACCTTTAGAATGACTGCCTATTTTGTTGTAGTTGTATTACCACATATTAATTCAGGATTCCATAGTGAGGTTAATGTCACTCCTATCACAGTTTTGTTCATCTGCCATGTCATTACTAACTGCAGGTAATTAGGTTTGAATGAGCTCTCAAATGATACGTAATACTTGATTGAGGTCTGGAAATTCTTGCTATCATTCAGAACAAAATCTTCTATGTCCCAGTTTGCTGTCCACAAATATAAAGATTATGATGTACAGAACTAGAATTTTGCATTTTTTTTGCATGTTTGAGAAACCTGGTCACTCACACTGAGCGAAGAATGAAGGTTGAGAGTGTCTTAGAGGATGGTGCTCAGGAGGATATTTGGGCTTAAGAGGGATGAGGTAACAGGCAAGTGAAGAAGACTTCGTAACGAGGAGCTTAATAATCTGTACTCCTTACCAAATATTATTTAGGTGATGCAATCCAGAAGAATGAGATGGGTGGGGCATGTAGCACATGTGGGGGATGGAAGGATGGGTCTGTGGATGGGAGGAGAGGGGAGGTGCATACAGGGTTTAGGTAGGGAAACCTGAGGGAAAAAAGCCACTCGGAAGACACAGGCATTGCTGGAAGGATAATATTAAAATGGATCTTCAAGAAGTGGGATGGAGGGACATGGACTGGTTTGATCTGCCTCAGAAAAGGGACAGGCAGTTGGCTCTTGTGAATGTGGTTACGGGGAATTTCTTGACTAGCTGAGAACGTATTAGCTTCTTGAGAAGCAGTTAGCTCCATGGAGTTAATAAGTTAATTACATATGAAATACTGGTTATATGTCAAACTACAAACAAGCCAACAGCATTACTTTTGAGGTTAATCCAAGAAATTTATCAGACAGAATGTAGGTTTCCTTAAGTAACAAGTTCTTCCAGATCAAAAATAATAAAAACAGTAGTGACACTAGTAGTGCCAACAATCTGTAACATCTTTATTAGATGTGTTAACCTGCATCTGGTGGTGAGGTTAAGAATGTGGTTAGCTGTAACTCCATTCTCCCTTGTGCCTTAATGATGTGTACATGGATACCTTTACCTTTTTTTATGAATGCACCATCACTTTTCTGCTGACAAAAATCTGTAATGCACAGTGGAGGTGAGGAGCCAGACTAACCAGAGAAGACTCATATACTGTATATTTATTACCACACAGGAACATGAGGATGAGTTTATGATAAATCAAGCATTAATTGAACTGAAATTATTATTCAATAACAGCATATCGACAATATGTACTCTTTTATTCTGAAAATAATAACTTATATACATTACATAATTCAGTATTATGAAACAAAGAACAATTTATTAATCTTCAGGTGAGGTTTGTCTGTATTTTATGAAATAGGGTGCTAGTATGATGCACTGCCACAAACAGTCCATGGTGAATCTTATGGAATACGGTGCTGGTATGACATAAGGCCAGAAGAGTCCATGGTGAAGTTTCTTCATCGTTCCTTGTCTATTTTTTGAACTTATTTGATATCGCAAAGCAGAGCAACTCCACGCAAAGTCCAGTGTCTGGGATTGTTGTCTGTCTCAAAGTCGATGGACCCCACATACTTCTGATCTGTTCTTTGAGGCTTACGGTAGATAGGACATTCATAAAGTCGGGGGTCTTTCCCAGCTGTTGTGTTGATAGCATAGATATATATAACAGGCATCTGCTCATATAGAACTTTAGGCTTACTCTCTATGAGTTTCCCACTGCGACGGTCTAAGCTGGCACCTTCCAGGAAGAGACCATGCACATAAACACCTTCAGGAGGTGAGTCCGTCAGTTCTTCTTTATTGTGGCGTGTGATAAGATTCTGGAGCACAACTGAATCCAGTGCCCAGCCTTTATGTGCTCTAGTCACCTCCTGGTAAAACAATAATTTATGGCTCAACTAAATATAAAAAATCTTGTCAAAGTATAATGTGAACATCCACAAGACCGACCGACCAACCGACCGACTGACTGACTAACTAACCAACTAACTAACTAACTAACGAACTAACTAACTAACTAACTAAAATAACCAACCAACCAACTAACTAATGAACTAACCAACCAACCAACTAATTAACTAAATAACTAAAACTTTGATAAGTGCAGTATCTGAGGTTTCCACAGCAGTACTGTTAGGATTCAGATCTTCTAAGAATTGACACTGTGTTGCTGGGTTTATGTTTCCTAACATTTTGAAGGAAATGTAGTTCCTGAAAAATGTTGGGAAAAAATATCCCAGTGACATCCCACAAGACCTGAATCCCCATATATTAGATAGGAGTATATAAGGGTATAACATAAGTCAACTGACAGATTTCTAGGGATGTGAGAAGGCCAAAACACTGCATTTAGGATAGGAAACAATATCTGGAAAATTTTTTTTGGTTGCTACTGACAGAACCGTAAACAAGTTTGGTTTGGAAGGATGAATAGCATGTTACTCTCGATCTTAACAGCTTGCTACTTAATTGTATTGTTCTGAACATGGAGTTCTGTGGGGGGGGGGAGAATCAAATTTACATATGAAATGAAAATAAAAATTCAACTCAATGCAGAAATGTTTGCTACATCAGAAAAACCAATGCCATAAACCTACTGATAGAATGAGTAAGGATGTTTGAAATGCTGGCCACCGAGATCTGTGAACATGCAACACCGATGCAACATTGGTTGCTGTGTACTCTCTATGAGACCCAATAAAAAAAGCAGAGGAACTAATTGCAGGGATCATGGGTGTGTTTCAAGTGGTGCAGACAATGCCAGGATTGTTGGAGAAAGTACTTTCACCAATATCGCACAGTTGCTGCTTGTGCAATGGTGAGGGGCATTTTCAATATGTGGTGTAAGAAGTCTTACTATATTCTGCAGTAGGTTTACATCATCACTTTATTAGATACAGCAAACATTTCTGCATCAAGTGTCATTTTTTGTGTGCAGTTCATAAGTAAATTTGACTCTTCTCAATTCATAGAGTCTTTTATTTTACTCCACAGAACTCCTTATTCATAACAATAAGACTCAGTGCCAGGCTAAAAAGTTCCAGAGCAACATGCAGTTCATCATTCCACACTGAACATGTTCAGGGTTCTGCGTTCAGTGACCAAGCAGACATTTCTGGATATTGGTTCCTAACCTAAAATGTATGGTTTTTATTTCCTTTATTATTCCTACAAAAAACTATCAGTTGAATTATGTTACATTCTGTGAGAGCGCGCGCGCGCACACACGCACACGCGCACACACGAGATAAATTTGAACACTGTGATAAGAAAGCAAAAATTAAATGTGTATCAACTGAAAATGCTTACTGCATGCATTATGAATGTCATTTCTGCCCAGATTTCATTTGGGCAGAAATGACAGGTAAATTACTCCAGTAGAATCCCATTACTCTGTGGTGGTCAGTGGTCAACATGAATGGGGACAAAAACTGAGAATAGTGGGGGAAATCTTCAATCTCGGTAGCCAAAAGAGAGGTAGTAACAGATTTGATGCAAAACATTAATGATTAATTACCAAGAGATTTACTCTTGTAATGACATACCGTAAATAGTTTTTGGATTGCGCACCTAAACTTGTGATTTCCCCTGTGTCTATTATCTGGATGTGCAACCCTTTGTTTCTGTGTTTACTCCAGACAGGCGGCACATGATGACAGATGTCTTTATGATCATAATACACATACATACTCTATCTCTCTTGTATGCAGCTACCTCACTTCTTGAGAGGGAAGTTGTGGGAATGAACATGATCAAGTTTCCAGAACAACTGAAACTCATTGGCCTCCATAAAATTATAATGTGTAATTCTGATCATATTGTAGACATTTTGTACCATAAAGTATGAAGATAAGTAAGTGATTGATCTTGCCTGTCTCATAGCAGTGAGGAAGCCTTGTGGGTTGAAGAAACCTGTCATCCAGAATACATTTGGTCGGCCATTAGTTATCCAGCAACGGAACTGTGCATCACGCTCCAACAGTTCTGTGTACCAAAATCCTAAAGTTGCAGACTCCCATGATACCTGGAAAACATTACAATTATAGTCATTTACTTGTGTGTATAAATTATTTCTGAAAGACGAAAAGTAATTTATAAAATTTAGCAGCTTACATTATGAAGATAAGACTACATGCCGTCACATCTCGAAGAAAGTTCTCTTCATAGTCATCACCATGAGAATATCAAATATTGCACAATAAGTGACAAATTAAATGTCACTCTTAACATAAAAGGATCTTATAAACTGCTCAACAAGAAAGGTCACAAAATGAATAAAATTACTGTCCTTCACTGTATTAACCCATAGTGTACAGTCTGTTGAAGGTAAAATTGTCCTTGTGATTAAGTATGGGGATGCAGACATGGAAGAACAGAGGTAAAATTCTGTGCATTTTTAACCTCAACCTAGATGGAGGTAAGTGGTCAGATTCATGCTGTAACCCACTTTACCCCTGGCAAAAGAGCCTCTAAGAGCCACTGGATGGGAGGCTCAGCCTGACGGTCAATCTGGATGGATGTAGTGGCAAAGGAAAGAATTCCTTACCTTGGAAGGGATTATTTTCTATCATTCAGTCCAAAGCATCACTTTACCATAAATCTATCATTTATAGGCATGTGATAAGTAACTATCCCATTAATGCATGGGTTCATTCATGCATATGAAGCTACTGCCATAAAATAATTCTTAAAGAAATAAAATCATTGATGTTATGGAAATGTAACTGAAATTTTTATCAAAACTGTGTTCAACAGTCCATCACACTCTTTTATGTCATTGTGTGTTCCGTGTGCTGTCTTGTAAATTTCTGTTGCATAAGGTCCATTGCTCTCCCCCACCCCCCACCCCATGGGTATCCCCACTTGGACATAGTGGTGGGGCTTGCATTGGTAGTGTAGCCACTGGTAGGGCCTCCCATGCCAGAATGATCAGAGGTGATGATTCAGACCTGGCCCTCCAGGTTTGGGGTTGGTTGTGGGGCTTGATAACTCCACCTCATAAAAATATGTTCTGTTGAGAAGCTTTTCAGATTGGAATGGAGGACAACTTTGGAAGAGGCTAAGGTCCACCAAGGACTGTAATGCAAGAAAAAGAAAAAGGTCCAATTGCCTTTAGCACTTAGTATCTTTGTTGTGACATACATTTCATCGTATTGCACCCAGTCATTATTGTCTTGAATGTCTTGTGGTTGTATAGTGTCATGCCCCTCCAACATACATTCAAGACACTGATGACATGAAAGATATTGAAATGCATGTCACAACAAAGATACTAAGTGATAAAGTCAGCTGGAGCTTACACAACAGAAATTTGAAAATGTTATCACTTTAGTACTACTGTGTGATATAACATTCTGTACTATAAAGAAATAAATGGGATTCTATATTTATTCGTGTATCAAGAAAAATATAGTTTTTTCATACGTGGTAAAATTAATTTTTTGAGAACTTTCTAGACTGCAGTTAGTGACTTGATTTTTACCTTTGGACCAATGAAATACTCCTGCATGTAAATGCCATACATCAATGCTACTGCATGGTATAGCTAAACAGGAAACCATACACAAACAAACCCCTCTCATACAAGGACCTTCATGTAGTAAAGGCAATTATGAACATTTGTAACATGCATTACTTTTGAATTATGCCCATTTCTGAAATTCTGTCACACACAAATAATCATGAATATGTGAATTTAATGGATTATTGATGTCCTGTCTGAGAATCATGGAGAAGTTAAACATACTAAAACTTAAACAAACTCTTGCTTATTAATTAGTGTATTAGTATACCTTAAGTATACATGTCTAAGAAAACTGTTACCAAGAGCTATTTAAGACCTGGACCATTTGCTTTCACTAAACATTTAGATCGCCATCTGCTAACAGTTAAAAGTTTGTTACATTTATGTTAGTGTGCTGACACTCATCATAGTGGTGATTACTGATACTGTCCTTAATGGTATGAGTTTCATGGTATTGATCAGTTACAAGATTCATGGCATTTCTCAGCAAGTTACAGTTTCTTGGCTGGTCAAACAATTCTACCACTTTTCTTGGCACCACACGTTGATTACCAAGTTTACGGAGTCTGTAACTGGATGAAATTCCTAACCATATGAATCCAGTCTACAGCTTCATGCCATCCATTTTAATGTAATCATATTATGTTTCCAAAGTAGTCTCTTTGTTCGTAGATTAGTGGCTTAAATTGACAATAGAACCAAAGAAGAAAAAACATGACCACAGCACACAACCCCAGAAACAAAGATGGGCAAAGTTCACGTATGTAGGAAAAGACACCAGATTCATCATGAAACTTTTCAAACACACTAACGTAAAAGTCACTTTCTCTACCAACAACACAATCAGCAGACACCTAACCTGTGAACAAAAAACCCCCCAACCTACATATGAA
>Ga0123357_10012900_pt1 | contig 10798 bp, 8 predicted proteins | sample TergutEmb28metaG_FD_89873 | JGI IMG/M metagenome (GOLD analysis project Ga0123357, IMG submission 89873) | Embiratermes neotenicus P4 segment gut microbial communities from Petit-Saut dam, French Guiana - Emb289 P4 | ecosystem: Host-associated > Arthropoda: Insects > Digestive system > Gut ...
CACCACCACCACCACCATCACCACCACCACCCCCACCATCACCACCACCACCACCACCACCCCCACCCCCACCCCCCCCCCCCCCACCCCCACCCCAACCCCCCCCCCCCCCCCCCCCCCCCCCCCAACTCCTCACACCTGCTAGTTTCAGGTTCTTTGTAGCAAGGACCTCCTTCTCTCTGTGCCTAGGTCTAACAAGATGTCTCTTCCTTTCGGAGATCTGGTTCAGATATTTATCTCACTCACCCAGTGCGTTCTGCATGTCTTTCCCCATCATTTCCCTTGAATTTTTCATCTTAGAAATATTTATTAAACAACAACAATTACTAATCTCTTCGTTACATATTTTTCTCCAACATACTGTTACCACATAATTCACGTCTCTTCGGTTCAAACTCTCGTTGTGACTTCCTCTACGAACAGTCGCAACAAATTGACTATTTTCGTTGCTTGAGGGCAACACACTAATTTTAAGACACATATTATATACATAAATAATATAGGCACACAATCTTTCTTTGGTTCATTGTTGCCCATCCAATATGCTGAGGGCCCGCTAAATTCCATCTCATACTTTGTAAGTGCCTTATGCTCTCGCTGTATAGAACCCAGACAGTCCTGTTTTCCTGCCGCACATCGTGTTCCGTCCCCTGGGCTGTTCTCAACTTTCCGTCCAGGTTCGAAGCCCATTTTGACATACGTAACATGCAAGGGACTGTTAGACCGCCCCATTCCCAGCACATAGGACAACAACTTTGCAGCTCTTTGCTCTGATTAGTCCTACTCAACACATTCCCACGTTCCCTAATATCTATCAGCCGCCTCCTCCATCTGCATTCTGGGGATAAACAATACCATGATGACAAGGAAGGGATGCTAATTCTAGAAAATAAACCTGGAAAATTCGAACACTTCAAAAGATATATAATAATTATAATTCATTTTCAAAAAGTATTGCAGCTAGAAGTACTATTCCTATAGGCTGTTCAAAACGTAGATATACAACTGTACACAAAACAATTTCGGTATTTCCTATAGAATAATATAAACATACGTAAAAATTTACTCCTGTGTTCTAACTGCAATGGGTTCAGAACGTTCTCAGCACAAATTGCATTAAGTGAAGCATAATGAAAATACCGTAAACATGGGTGTATCCGTCCGTCCGTCCATCCGTCCTTCGTCAAGTTTAATCTCCGAAACAGTTTTTCGGATTTTAATGATATTTTGTTTTATAAACCTATACTGAAATGTATCAGGCATATTTAATTTTGGTCATTACGGTAAAGCAGCGTTGTTTGTTTCTTATTTTATGTGACGATCAAAGCGAATTGCGTGTAGTTTCTGAAGAAACAAGGTTACGTCACAAAAATGTATTAATTACGTGACACACAGAACGCATTAAATGACGGAATTCTTATCTGAAATACTGTCAACGTGATAAAAAAAGTTAAAAAGAATAAAACTACACTACCAAGAAAACTCAGATCTTACGTTGTTTGATACATTAGGAGTTGTCAGGTTTGTGCAATAACTGAGCACTAATGATGTGTGCAAAATAGTAAAAAAGAAACATTTGTAATACGCGTGTACGATAGTCCACTGGGGCATATATTTTATCTTTGGTTTCTACAGGGAATTTCGTCTTGTTTGACAGTTTAAAAAACATATAAACATTCATTTTTTTTATCGAAATTAAATTTGTAGTTAGAACATCGAAATTTCTCAATTACGCAAATTCTATGTGTTTGAATACCGTGCACGGAAGACAATGCCTCTCAGCTGCTTCTGTCCCTGTCTGGTGTGGCAAGTCGAGGGTGGATTGAGTATTATGGGCTGAAGTTAGGAAGTGCAAGAATAAAATGATGCTTTGAATATTTTTAAATCATCATAATGTAGACAAAGAATAAGGAATTTAGGCACGATAGTGTACTACCAATTTTCTTTTAAAAATTTCCGTCTATATAGAGAAGGTAGAAGGAATAGTAAGGTATTAATTATAAGCATAGCTATGTGATTTGTCACTTTGAAAAGCGTTTCTTACATAATTTAAAAATGTTTGTTCCCAAATCGTGCTTTATTTTCTTATTTATCTTCTTCTTTTTACACATATTAAACATTTGGTAGAAATGTTGCAGTCGTAGTGATGCGTCATTATTGTATTATCCTAGAGGAAAAGAACCTTAGAGAATTTAGGCTCCGTCCTATAAATGCAAGTATGTAAACCCACATGTCGCGACCGTGTGTTAGACAATGGCAGTTAGTACGCCATTTGTGAGCTAATAACACACACTTAGTCAGGTAATTACGAAGTTTCTCACATTAGCCTGGACGTATCCATCCCCACACCCTTCTTTGCAATGGTCAAGCAGTTAAAACTGCGAGTATCAACCCCAACAGCACACATCGTTTTCACGTATAACACTTACCTTAACAAATGCTGGTACTTTTAAAGACTTATCAGCACATCAAATTTAATATTCCAAAATGGGAGCAGTCGATGTGTTCCCAACCAGAAATGTCTACGTGGCTTACGTGATTCTTAAGAAAATACGAAACTAGGGTGCTCGACAGGACATTCCTACTTTATTTAAACAAAATCGGTCAATGTTTTTTCCAACTTTCTTAAGAGTGGACAACATGTTCCTACACATGTACAGCTTATTTCTCTGTCTTAGTGCAGTGTACATAATCCTACAATTTCGTAATCTTAATCATTACAGCTTATGGTCATGCCATGGGGCTGGTATAGTGCTGTGTATTAAACAATACAGCTGTGTCGAGAGTATGAGAATATTAATCTGCGTGTACATCATAAAGTTGAGTCCTTCTTGGGAAAATAGTCGATCATTTCCCCGCATTGTGTGGAAGCCGAAGATTTGTTACAGCAACGTAAAAATCCGTTGTTGGTTTCTGTCCTGAGCTGGATCAATCTAGCACACTCTTACGCCATTTCTGTATGATCCATATCATTCTCCCATCTCTGCCTAGGTCTTCCAAACGTTTTCTTTACTTCGTACTTGTACACGAGATCTCTGAATACGTTTCTCTTCTCCCACAATCCACGATTCTTGGTTATGTCACCCTAATAACATTACGGCCTATATTCCTTATCAAATAAATAAGGCAGGCTAAACAAAAAAAAAATTGTAACGCAGAACACTTTTTTTTTTAAACATGTTCTTCACACCTCATCTGTTGTTGCATAGCCCAACACATTACAAAAGTTAAAACCTACTCTCCTGTAACAGTCAAAACTAAACAACTGCAGTAAACGTTCATATAAGGGTAATAACCTTACGTTGTTTATGAAACTCCTACATGTCATTTGACTAATGTAGGCTATAACGGTTCAGTGTTACAGTATTCAAGTATTTGCCTTTCGTGGGTTTCTACACTTCTTGTCCTACGTTAAAGCACTTAGTATGCTCTGAAAATTGTATTTTAATTAATATTTCTTTATGCTTAAATACATAAAGGGTTACCCATGATATTATATGATAAAATTACGTTCACTTTAAAATTTTGACACGCTCCCTGACGTGGATACGTTTTAAACTTTGAGCTCAAAATATCGCCCCTTTCCTTCAGCCTGTAAGTTCGTGGTTCTTATTTGTCAACGTATTTGTAGGCGTAGTTGCTGTAGATGGGTGTACAGGAATTTTGTGTGGTGTAATGCGGTTTTATAGGTCGCAATCTATTCAGATGAAGCATTAAGCTTGGAAAAATACGTATTACCAAATTTCTACAATCTTGATGTCAGTTTTTAAAATAAAATTTATAAACCTTAATGGCAAATACCAATTTACAAAGTATTTATTTATTTATTTATTTATTATGGCGTATTTGACAACATTGCCTATTACTATCTCACACTACATAGCATCGACTGGTAAAATGATCGGCCAATAATGAGTTGGAAAGAATGTGTAAGGAAGCGGTAGCGGCCCAATTTGGGATACTCTCCCCGTGCTTGCCTGAGGACTTAGGGAACAGAGTTAATAACTCACTGAGGATAATCGGTGATTAAACTAAGACACGAAACGCGCGCCTCTCCAGTACATATCAGAAATATTACTCGCTTGAAACAAAATCCTCAGCCAGGAAGTGGGGGTTTTACTGACCGACAAAGAGAGATTTTTCCGACAAGTTCTAGTACAGATTTTAAATGAATGTGTTCGACCATGCACAGAAATGGTGGCTGCATAGTCGGTGCCACGGAGATGATGCGAACATCCTATCCGTGAGGTCAGACTTTCCCTGTCAACAGGAATCACGGTGTGTGGTCTTGCCACTGTTGCTTAACTCGGACAGACAGGACTTTACCTACATGTACAGCTATAACACTCATATTCCATAAACATGTGTTCATGTTTACAGACTTCTTTCAAATAACAATTGTTTATTATAAGCAGTAAGTCAAATCTTTAAGCGGCAAAATTTTTAGTAAATTTGGACCTATCTTTGGCTACTGTGAACCAACAGGTGTCGCTCTCTAACCAGAAAATGTGACAACTTTCTGGAGGATAAACCATTAAGAGATTCTGCTTTAAATAAGAGGATATGAGGATGAGAACTGGATTCAGCCAGCTCTCGAATGAATTCTATCCAAAATGGGGTATTGCTCGACCACCTCAACAACAAAAACCTACTCAAGAAGGAAGCTACATTGAATCTGTTAATTTGGTTTACGCGCCATCGGTATAATTTTCTCAGTTACGGGGTTTAAATAATACTTGCAGCAGCCAAATTATGGTTCCCCCCCCCCCCGAATACTCGTAATACTTTGCAGAAACTGGGGGGTGGGGGTGAGGGATATTGCTTTGTCTTTTGGTTTATAGCTTTCTGGATACAATTCTTCTTTTCGCAATTTTAGAAGAACTGCAGGTAGAGAATTCTTCATTGTAAAGGAGAAGTGTAGTAATTGTGAATTTCTTTGTCGTTCCGTTTTGGAGATGCATGTAAACTTTCAAAAAAATATTTATACTGGCATAGTACACTTCAATAGTGCCTAAATATGCAACCTTCCCACCCTAAAAAAAATTGTAGCTTTAAATGCCTAATGGAGATGGGGACATGATATCTGATCTCATAACCCTTTGGCATTGAGATGTAAATACCAGCAGTCCGCCTTCGCGTACGGCAATTCTTCCCGCTAGCCATTAAACTTCTGTGCATGGTTTACAAAAAATATTAATATTGTGTGAACCGAACAAGATTAAATAATAAAAAAACGAAATTTTGTGGGAAATAACACAGAGATATTTCTGGGTGTTTTAAAGATGCGGTAAGTATTGTTAGTTCCTAAATATACAAAAAAAAATTCTGGAAGATCTGAAAATTTCAGTTTCTTTTACTTAAATTTCGGTTTGAGGTTCCGGTTATGCTTAGGGAAATCGCAGGTGATCCATACTTGCGTTATCTATTCTGAAAAGACGCAGTTCAAGCGGTTACAACTCTCTATCTTTGTCAAACCCAAACGTCTGTCCTTCTCGGCAGTAACGGAGCAGACTCGGTGCAAGAAAGTCGTAAAAATAATCAGTGTAACCAATAAAATTTTATCCCGTTTTCCAACAATGGAAAGGTAAGAAAACACACAGAAGTTATCACAACTAAGAAATAACTGAAGAAGGAATTTCTGGTCAAGAAATTTAAGACAGATAACATTTAAAGTGAAGGAAAAGTAGTTTCTTTTGATATTGCAGCAGCATAAGGAAAATCTCTGTTCGGTTCATCGTAGCTCCAGTCTTTCAGCTGCTGTGCAGGGAGATGCAATAAGCGAAAAAGATAAACACTGATTAATAGTAACATTAGAAGCCTTGGTTCTTAGTCTAGACACTACAGGCCTTGTGTCAGGAATTTCCACTTCAACTGGCCACAAGGTTTTATGGGTTGGTCAAAAGTCGCTGTGTTCGTTATTAGCGTATTCATAAAGTTCATATAAAAAAAACATTTTTTCATATTTACTCTAGTTATAACAAATGTTAGAAATGCCCCCCCCCATGTGCTTGTAGAGTTGCCTGATCCTCTTTGCCAAGATATGTGACAATTCAGTCTGAGGGAGTTTCCTGACGAAAGCAGAATAGGTGAAAAGTACTTTTGGTTCATGCAGTGTATCATACCTTTCCATTGCACAAGTCTGTTGCTCATATGCCGTCACTAGAACTCTTATCTTTGAAATCTTTGAAATGGAAGCCACATAGTACGCCCACCTACACGCGGCAAGAACAACACAACAGGACAAGGGGCTATTGTGAAGTCTTTGTACCCTACCTGGCGGACCCTGTCAACATGCTCAGCACTACAGCTGGCAGTACAATATATTCCAGAGAGAATATATTAACCGATTAAAAAATAAAGAATGCAGAGTAGCCACATAGTCCAAACCGGCCGTATAAACCACCACACAGTCATAATCAGTGCGGAGTAAAGTGACTGGAGCGTGAAGCTGACAAAAAAGGCCCTCTAGTGTGTAGTTAAGAATTACTGAAGCTAGACCTTATGCCCCTATATGTTTTATGACGTTGATAGCAAAATATTTAAATGACAGGGATCTGGCTGTCCTAAAGGATGCTAGAGGCAGGTGAGACTTTAAATGCCATCCAATATATGGGACGCATGGTCCCTATAGGATAATTTGTCACTGGAAACCAGAAATTTCGAAGATTTCTGTTCAGTGTCAAATTTGGTTCTCTCTCATATGATTAAATGGTTTGCTGCTAATTTCATAAATTCATAACAAAGAATTCAGTACATTCTACATTACATATTGGTATATAGAAGAGACACACAAAATTTCTTGGTATACAAATTGATAACCACATAAACTGGAAGAACCATATCAAGCAAATGATTCCTAAGTTAAATGGAGCATATTATGCTGTTAGGTCAATGGTCCATATCAGTAACATTAACACTCTCAAATCAATTTATTATGCAAACTTCCATTCTGTTATAAAATATACAATCATTTTTGGGGGTAACTCTTCCAACAGTGGGAAGGTTTTCATTTTACAAAAGCAAGTCATCAGATGTATGGCTGGTGCACAACCTATAACCTCATGTAGAAGTCTATTTAAACAAGTACAGATTTTACCTGTTCCATGCCAGTATATACTTTTGTTAATGAACTTCGTTATCAATAATCAGGAAATTTTTCAAACAAATTCATCTATACACAACATTAATACAAGGAATAAGCATCATCTTCATTGACTAAATGCCACCCTGTCTTGTTTTAAAAATGTACATTCTATGATGGCATAAAAATTTTCAACAGTTGGCCACCTGTGTAACAATCCTCAAGAATGAAAAGGCAAAATTTCAAGCAGCCGTAAGAAAATACCTACATACACTTCTTTTACCCTGTAGATGAATTTTGTATGTGTAAAGATGATTTGTAATACTGTTTTTGTAAAATGTTTGTAGTATTTTTCATGGTAAATTTATATATATGTGTATTGATGACTTCTTTCACATCGTGCTGTCTTTGTGATACACTAATGGATGTATAAATATGTGTGTATGTATGTATGTATGTATGTATGTACGTACGTATGTATTTATGTACGTATATATGTATGTATGTATGTATGTAGTTTGTAACACTGTAGTTCATAATCTCATTTTGTAAACATTTGTGTGTTCAGAATCTGACGCAGCTAGATGTGAGTGAGAACTATATCGAGACACTTGACCTTAGTGCGCTCAACAAACTGGAAAGTGTTCAGTGCTCCAGAAATCAGATGGTGGAACTTAAATTGAATGGCAAAGCACTCACCTCACTTATTGCTGGAAATAACAGTGAGTATAACTTTTGTTTAATCTTCTTCCCTTTCTGTTTTTGAGGGACAAGTCAAAGCCTGTTTCAGTTTTGTAGTTTTGTTCTACATGGACACATGCCTTGATCACATACAAAATCAGAACATTAGAGAGGAGATGGTCACTGGACATAATAACACAGAGAAAAATGCCCATGGTAGGTGATGGAAGCAGCAAGAATGTCCAGACTTAAAAGAGATGTGTTCTATTAAATAACTGACTTGGTGGAAGTGGATGTGAAAACCGGAACTTCAAAGTGTATAAAGCATGTTTAACAGACTTCAGTGTAACTAGAGTTTATCCCTTTCAAAATATTCAGTTGACATTTAATATGCAATGGTACCAGAATATTGAAAATTGTTATTGTGCTTTATGTGTTTTGCAAAAACCAGTAACAATACATTGCTAAAAATTTATCCAGAAAATGGACTGTGTTAAACAAAATTACTCTCATGACAATATACTTATTACACATTAGATTTGTGTGAATTTTGGGCAAAAGTTATGTACTCTCTCAAACTAGTAGAGAAGTTCATGAGTGAGATTGTCCACAGTTAGTATAAGGTCTACTTGGTGGGGTTAGGGATAATTTTTACTTCTAACTATATATCTCACACTAGCCACTAATATACTAAATATAGAGCCTAACACATCTTTGGCTATATAATATTTTAGTCCCTTTTCTTCTCTTTTCTTTTTTGTTAATCTGAATGTCAGCCATATTATTGCTTTTTATAAAAAAGCAGAATAGCAGTAAGTAGGACCAACTAGATAGACAATGTACATACATACAATGTAACGTTACATTGTGGCATGTTCATGTAACTGTTGTTGCCATGGGAACACAACAATTTATCCCCTTTTTATTATCGTTGCCATTGCTTTAGCTGTCAACAATACATAAGTGTTCAGTGTTACCATAAAAATGTGACAGTGGGTTCTTTTTGCACTGTTGTTAAGCTACAAAATATATCACACTGCTGTTAACAATAATAACTGAGTCTGTATTCTTCCCTTAGTTATGCAGTACGCAAATCATGTCTTTTCTGTGTTGCAGTATATTGTCATCTGTGGCATGTCTTACTGTACCATATTTTTCCTATCTCATACGAAAATTCCTTTTACTCTCTGGATGAATATTTTCAACTTCAAAAAAGTTAAATATATTTACATATAATTTGGAATGGTGTTTGAAAGTTTAGCACATGAAGTCAATATGCATGTACGTTCCCTTTTTCATTATCTACTAATCTGTATCTTAGATCTGTTTGTGCATGTAACACAACTACATGAATATACCAATTTTTGTCTGTATGAAGTGATGTGGTAAATTATTTTTATGGCCAGTAAGTAGTGTATGTTTTCATTTGGTGCTCTAATATTACTACTTTTATATTAAAATAATTTATGATATGTTCAAAAGGGTCTATCAGATAGGGCAGGAGGGACCCTTGAGCTTGGTTGCAACCCTCCGAGGAGAAGGACACTCCAAAATCAAACCAAGGGTAGACGATGCTCTAGAAGCTGTAGTGAAAGCAAGTTGTATACAGGAGTAAACCCTGACCAAAAATCCTGGCCCTTCAGGTTGAGGGTTTTACGACAGGTTAACCTCCCAGCTAAGTAAAAAATATACAGTTACGAATTTCTCGAAGGAGCCTCGTAAGGAAGGGATAACTGATGATGAATCGATTTGGAAAAGGAATATGAAAATTGAAATGTGGAATGTAAGAAGCCTATTTTGGTCAGGAGCACTAAAAGTGCTCCATAATGAATTGTCAAATTTAGACTTCAATGTAGTAGTACTCTAGGAAACTCGGTTTGAATTGGTATCCAAAAATTTGATAACTTTGCTTTAGTCAATAGTGGATTAGAAAGTAAAATACGTGAATTTGGTTGCGGTTTTTATGTAAGTGGAGAATTTATAAAATATGTTAAAGATTTCAGAATGATAAATGAAAGAACATGCCATTTGAGATTAAACGCTAAATGGTTTTCATGTAATCTGATAAATGTCCATGCAACAACAAATAAAAAAACGGAAGAGATAAAAGAAGAATTTTACAACTTATTAGAGCAAAATGTAAATCAAATAGCTAGGTTGGACATTAAAATAATGCTTGGAGATTTTAATGCAAAAGTTGATAAAGGAAGCATATACAAACCCACTATTGGCAATGAAAGGTTACATAATGAAACTAACAACAATGGAATAAAAATGATTCAGTTTGCAATATCTAATGGTTTAAATGTAAGAAGTACAATGTTTCCACATAAAGATATTCGCAAAGAGACATGGTGTTCAACAGACGGCAGGACAGCAAACCAAATAGATTAAGTTTCATTTAGTAATAGATTCAGGAGTGCAATAACAGACATCAGAGCACTAAGGGGACGAAACAATGGATCAGATCACAAATTACTGAAAATAAATTTTAAAGTGAAATTAAGGGTAAAAACTGGAAATAAATAAAATGAGAGAAGAAAAATGATGAATATATTTCAAAATCCAAAATGGAAAAAGAATATGCTATAGAAATTAATAATAAATTTTAAATACTGGAAAATTTGGGTGATGAAGATAGTATGGACAATAACATTAATGAAAAATGGAAAAACAATAAAACAATAATCAAGGAAACTATACAGCAGCTTATAGAAAAGGATGAAGGCACAGAAACATTTAAAAATAAATGGTACGATGAGGAATGCAAATTTGCAATAGAAGAAATGAAGAAAGCAAGAGAAAAGTGGTTGATAAAAGGAAGAAGGGCAGAAGGAAGAGCAGGAGTATCACCATAAAAGAAAAGAAGCTCACAAAATAATTAGGAATAAGAAAAAGACATACATGAAAAATGTAATAGAATCAATAGAAGTAGATCAGAAGCATAATAGCACAAGGAAAATGTATCAAACAGTAAACCAGTTTAAGAAAGGATATCAACATAAATTTAGCATAATTAGGAACAAAAAAGGAGAA
>Ga0123357_10012901_pt1 | contig 10798 bp, 6 predicted proteins | sample TergutEmb28metaG_FD_89873 | JGI IMG/M metagenome (GOLD analysis project Ga0123357, IMG submission 89873) | Embiratermes neotenicus P4 segment gut microbial communities from Petit-Saut dam, French Guiana - Emb289 P4 | ecosystem: Host-associated > Arthropoda: Insects > Digestive system > Gut ...
GGTAACGAGAAACTGAAGGAAAAATTTGGAAACTGTACCAGGGAAACATTCGATAGATTCACTACAAAAGACAGCTATACTTGGAACATCACACATAATACGGAAAGTACTGCAGTGTGAAGCTTGAAGCCTGAGCGTTGGAGATCACCGCTGGTTCAAGAGAAGTATCAGGAAGAAAAGGCCTGTGACAAGAGACACCCATATCGCATAATAATAATAATAATAATGTTCCTGAATGGTTAGGCGTGTTTCCTTTTATTTAATCCTTAAGATGAATTTGGTCCCTCCATCTCTTCCTCGGCCGTCCTATGTTTCTTCGTCCTTTTGATTGATGTTGTAGTGCTTGTTTTGATACTCCATTTGTGTCCGTCCTCTGTACATGTTGTAGCCACTTTTCCAGGTATTGTTTTATTTCTCTTACAATGTTCGTTGCTCCAGTTTTTCTTTCCCATAATACATTGATTATTTTCTTTGTAACGTTAATAAAATATTATTTGAATGTGAAACCTGTTTTTTTTTTAATATTATAGGTTATGTACAGGTGAAATATTTAGATTTACAGTTACACCTCAGGTCTGTACTGGTACGTCATAGCCGTACAATTTAGTCACTTCGGAGAGGAATATTACTAATCCCTTTTATTATAACGCTGACAGAAAAGTAATAAATGCTTGACGCTAACCGACAGCCAAGTTCCTCTCCGGTTCCACCTGGTTTAAGGTTACGCTTCGTGTGGACTATAGATAGGAACAAAAAGTTTATCCCTCCTCCTTTACACTTTCCTTTCCCCTTAACCCATCTCCCACCCCAACCAGCAAAGCTGCACGCTGATGTTTTCATGAGAATTTATTTTCATTGCAGCACCGTCTGAAACAAAAAATCTTGCTATATGCCGTTACAGTTGCTACTGTGTGCGAGTTCGTATACTTGCCGTCGTCCTGTAGGAGACCGGATTATGGGATATTGCTTTTGTGAAACGGTACTTAGCATGGTTGAAAAGAAAAACTGTTGTGACCAGAAAGAGAAGAGGGAGATAATTTGCTAAACTGACATGATGCTCTGTTTATGAAAACTGAAGGTATAATTTTGATATTTCATAGGATGTGTTGCTTACGTCTTTACATTTGCCTACAGAGTGGGTGAAGCACTTGGACCTCTGGATTTATCCTCTCCCACTCGTGATGGTGATATTGATTTGTCCTCATGAAAGTTCAACATCGAATCTTGGTGCAACTTTGTTTCAGCTTGTTCTTATTTGTCCGAAAAAGTGTCCTTAGGGTCTAAGATAGCTGGTATGTGCGCCGTCATGGACTCTGTAATTACGGCTGATCCTCCTAATCGTAAATAGTCTGAAAGCAGTCCGAACACGGTGAAGGCGATCTCTTGTGTTTTGCGCTTGGGGCAGTTGAATTGTGTTTAGATGATTAACTGTTACTTCCGGCTTTCTGATTCCGTCTTATTTCTCGCATTTACATCTACACATTTATTGTGTTTGCTGTAGGGTACAAACTAAATTTTTGTGTGTAATCCAGATTAGTTTTCGTGATCAGTTTCGTTGATAAAACATTTTACCGCTATACTGCTTTTCACAGTTCTGTGCTGTGCGCATTTCCACCAGTTCACGAAGAAAATGCTTCAAGTTATGTGCTACCATATATAAGGTTGTAATCGGCTTATATCGGCAGAAGAATTTGGAACAAGTTTACCTACAAGTGTGACACCATCCTATGCGACATAACGACACCAGCCAAAGCATCTCTTATCTGAAGAACGGCAGCTTTCGAGTTCTGTAACTTACAGCTGTTCACACGACGTCGGCGTCTTTCAGAACACATAGCGGTATGCTACAATGAGTGAAATTCCAGCAAGCAATGTGACTGGTAATATCACTAGTGAAAGGAATAGAACATTCTTTTATAGAAAAGGCAAATCTGTAAGTGACACATCCCCCGTTGCGCTCAGATCAATCAATATATCGGAAGTGCAGTCATGCACAACAGAGTTGATTACAAAGGTGACTAGTTTTATGGGCCATCATCAGACCTGTATAGCAGAACCCACGAAACTCTACTACAAAATTTATCTACAAATAATAGATAATTCGACCCAATGGATAATTTTTATAGTTTATTTCATGGGTTCTGGTATACAGGTCCGATAATGGCCCGAAATATGTGCCGAAACTAGTTATCTATTTAATAAAATTCGTTGTTCATAACTGAAATTCTTTGTATATTTATTTCAGTAATTAACCAACTTGATGCAAAAAATGTTTGTTATACAATAAGTTTATTTCATGACTCTACATGTTTCGAGCACATGTGCTCGAAACATGTAGAGACATGAAATAAACTTACTGTAAAACAAAGTTTTGTGCATCAAGTTGGTTAATTACTGAGATAAATATACTGAGATGCACGGTCAGCAAAATGTCAAAAAATTATTTGTTTATGTTTATTAAAAATGCTAACGTTGTCTATTCTCTCTGTGCTTATCTTCGACAGAAGATCGAAGATGGTTGCAATTAAAGGTAAGCTTGACTCGGTATGTCATTACACAAGCTTGTAAACATATAACTGCAGTAATTGGTGCATATTTTTATTTTATCTACTTTTGTTTATTAGTGCAAATGTAGAATCTGTCCAGAATTTCTCAGTTTTTATCAACGTTCGTTTTTAAGAATCCTCCATTGTGCTGTCAGCGGATTTCAGTGCTAGTTCATAATTACTTAAAATGCCAGAAATATTTTCGTATTAAACTACCGAAAGTAGTTTTTTGGAGCACCTTTTAAATTCGTATCACACTTTGCAGTCCTAAAATTTTGTACCTTATGAGGAACAGCCCTGAATTGATTTATGTTTCGAACTATTTAATTTTACACCACTTTCTAAAAAATACTGTTTCTTTCAAGATCAAGTTTAATATTATATTTCCTTTTAATCTTATCTTCCAAGAGTCTCCTTCTTTTTAGATTTACCAACTTATATTTTGATCTTATTTCGAATTTCTCCGTTCCTTACCTGTCTGTATGTACATTTACGTGAGTACTGTAATAACATTTTGGTTAGAAGGAAATTCACACACAAAACTTTAAGATATTTGATCTTCACTTCGAAAATACTGTAGAAGAAGCCGTGCGACAAGAACACATATCTAACCTAAACTTATTTCATATCGGGACGAATGATTTTGGAATCGGACTGTATAGATTGGACGAACAAATCCCAGGAGTCAGTCCGCCGTGGCGACTATATTTTTTACGATGACGAATAAACTTTTTGGATCCTCAATATGGAACTTACTTCGTGTCTCCATTCGGCATCTAGAATCTTCAGGTGGCTGCTAGATTTTTGGAAAATTTACGCAGCCGTGATATGTAGTGTTATTGACTGAAATGTTTATCTGGAAACACAGCAGAATAAGGACATTTTCTTAACTTGGCTGTATCGTGATGTCCCAACCTTGGTAACAGTAGCTGCTAGCTCGCTGGTTGAACTTGTGCTGTGGATCCTAACTGTTTCACGGGCTTTATGAGCCTGTAAAATTTCGAGTTACCGAGTGTGAGTTTCGGTCATGGTTGGTGATGTTAGTAGCTGTCTTTGAAGTGTGCGGAGTAAAGCTGACTGTGAATAATTAAACGTGCTTGAAAGGACTCGGTCTAATAGCTTTTATTCCTTCAAGTCAAAAGTTTTGGTGGTGGAACTCGTTGAATAGTTTACTCCTTAGCAAGAAGGATTGCCCAAGTTAGGACTTTATTCAAAGATATACAGTTACTACTGCAGCCTGATACGTGTACTTGTATGCAGAAGTAGAGCTTGGACTGGCGATATGACCGGATCCCACTGATGGTGGGAAATGTGGGTGTGGGCAACTACTTCAGCCTAGAAGTGCAATTATACTAGAAATAACATTGCTAAAGACTGTTTGAAGTGAAATACGACCTGAGAAATAATCAAGATAAGTAAATTAGTAAGTGATTTGAATAATTACGACACAAATTCAATAAAGAATACAATAATGTAAACATTCAACTAGATGCAACCATAACAATATTTTATTGATAATTAAAATGAGCTCAACATGTTTGGGGCAATAATTTTGCTCATCCTCAGGAGCATTAGACTGTATTTACAGCTTGTGGTATAATACAGTCTAGTGCTCGTAAGGATGGTCGAAATTATCGCCCGAAATATGTTGAGCTGATTGTAAGTATCATTAAAATTTTGTTATTATTGCATTTAGTTGCCTGCTCATATTATTGTGGCAGTGATGCACGGTCACACAAACATCAAATCAATAAAGAAAATTCGGAGTACGACGCGGATCAAGTGTTTTGAGGAGCCAGCAATACAATTCTGATTTTTGATGTTGCAACCTGCAGTGGTCACACAAACCGTAGTTTCTTTAAAAGTTTCGACGCGGCTGGTAACCTGGGAAGACTTTATTACGTAGCGTTGTAAATAAATTTGTACCCGCACTATCTGTATTTATTGACTGATGTGGTTGAAATTCGGTACTGAGATCTAAACATAATGTCGGTCAGCAGACGAGAGTTTTTGAAAATCGGTGCAGTGAGAGCTATACTATGCTTAAGACGTAAGAGAAAATTTAAATATATTTCACATTTTTCTATCGATATAAAATGAACTGACTGCTAGAGATGGCCATAAAATTCATTGAGTGGTTTGTGTTTCGTGAAAAGTTTCGCATTGAAAGTCATACTTTAGTTCAGGGCGTAAATGAATCTCGACCCCTATGTTCTACATCTATTTTCGGATTTCAGTGACGTTCGGTACACGAGCTATGCATATGATGCTCTTGAGAATTTATGATTTACGTGAAAATCTGGTCAGAGAAAGCAGCACTTTTTGCGTATAGACTTAAATTATATCTAGCATATACTGTGCAATCTTACATGATTTTGAATCTAGTGAACGCTTTCGTAAAAAAGGTGTATTTGGTCACGGAATACACCATTTACAATTTTTTTTTTTAGAAATTATGTAATATAAGTGCTATAAAATTGCTGTTAACAGTTGCTCATATTTAAAATATGCTTTAGAGATTGAGAAGAGAGCATGAGCTTTTGAACGCCACCTGATAAAAAAATGGATGGCTGTTACTGCCTTACTGTTGTGGTTTAAAGTAATATTGTGTAGAGTGTTATTGCAAGTTGTACGGTACGGTTTTCTGTTACGCTTCTTAGTTCTGACGTTTATTATTTATGGTTGTGACCGCAGGTGTGGATAGTATGCAAGACATCCACACTCGAAGAGACGAAACTCTAGAGATCCGCTCTGCGAAGAAAGGCAAGAACAGTGGAAATAATTATTGATAGCTGGGAGTTGTAAAATGTTTTACTGTAAGTGCTTATTGTCGTATGTACAGATCTATGGAGCAGTCGAGTGCTGAGTGACGCCTCCTAAAACAAAGAAGGGTAAATTGAAGCCACTCTACCACTCTGATGAAATATTTGATTTAAAATTTTGGAGGTTTTAAACGTCATACATGATGAGCGAAAGGGTTTTGAACCTCAGTAGGTATCAAGTAAGAATTTGTTTGGACCTTCCGTGTGATAGCCTAAAAATACGACGTAGCCTAACTCGGAATTAGTAGAAGTTGTGCATAGAAACTGATGCATAAACAGCATAATTGACACATATGTATTTTGATACTCTGTGTAGTTTCAAAATTTACATTTTATTTATATCATAAGTTCTTCTTCTCCTTAATTATGTGAGTGACAAACTGAATAAAATTGGAAAGAAGTCTTCGTAATCCATTTTAGTATATTATTATATGGTTAGTTTATAAATGCATTTCTGGTAATTTGTTTGTAATTTAACCATGCTTTATAAACTGCAGGTATTGTTTAACCTTTTGACGCCTAACGACGACTGTAGTGGTCGTACCGCACCGCTAACCTCTAAATGTTGCATTTTATATATTTATTCAACAAATATAGTTACTGAATATTTTAAACATGGTATATATTCTCCATTTTTTCCTCTTCAAAATGTAGTTTGTTTCATAATTCTAACATATTTGGTTCCCGTATTATTCACATTTTATATACAGAGTGTGCTAAAATTTAAAAAATAATTCCGGCGTCAAAAGTTTAATACAATGAGAGATGAATGGGAGATTACTTGCAACGAGAGCGCAAGAGCTGTGTAGAAATAGCTTAGACTAATTCAAGACTGAGGTGGATCTGATGAAAGCTTTTATAAGCTTCAGTGAGTATATCTGAAAATTGGTCTACATTTTAGTGTAGAGGTCACCGAAATTTGCTCTTGCAATCCAAACGGGTTTTTAATGCGACTTGATGATATTGTTCCTGTAAATGTGTGTTTGCATCAGAGGTTATTCTTGCAGCTATAATTTAATCTTGCGAAATATTGTTTGCCCTAATTTTGTATCACAAATAACAGTTTCCACTTTGTGTTCGACAGTTGAGCTACCTATTTAAATTCAAAATTCTACCTACTTTTACTAAGAATTCTCACAGTTTTAATCTGTTCTTCTGTGACTAAACTTTAAAAAAGGGTTTCCCGATGTCTGTAATTGAGGATTTTCTACGTCTTTGATAACACGCTTATGTAGTAGGCTACACAAAATCAATATTTAGTTAGAGATTTCCAATTACGCCGGGAATTAATCGCACTTTCTACGCAACGATAGTTTTATGTGCAGATGGTGTGGGGGGCGTAAACTTAAGTAATCGAGCCACTGTAAACTGCTTTGCCAAGAAATGAATTGAGAACACAGGTGCAGCGATTTCGGAACTATCAGTATGGGATTTGACCACCAATCCCTCAGCCCACGAGATTTTTGCTCATTCCTTCAGCAAGCAGTAAAGCTATAGCTGCGAAAAAAGAGGAAACCTATTTCTAGTCTCTTCCATATGAAAGGAATAAAAACAACGTTTGGCAATTATTGAGGTCTGGGTTTAGTGATGATCCGCACCTAGGCGCTGAGAAGAAATCTTGCGGGGATTCAAAGTTTTCCTCCCCGCGATGGGAGTCAACCGATTCGCCTATTCGATGGCGTTGGATAGCCGCTCCGGACCAAGCTCAAACACCCAGCGGACAAATATATCACATGGCAGCAGGCATGGGCTCTTCCATCCACCCCCATTCTCCTTCATTCCTCTACCACCAATTTGTAAAAAAAGAGATTTATCTTCAAAACGGAACCATTTCCGAAGTTTCCTCCCAGGTGAAATGCTCAACTTGGCTTGCTTCAATACCACAAAGTATTTATGAGACCGCGTCACACTGAGGGTAGATGCCAGTTATTCTTCCTCTTTTCCCCCATTCCCATCCTTTTCTGCAGCAGAATGTTTTAGTTCTATGTTGCCTATGGGAAGGGAGGTAATTAGGGGATGAAGTGAGAAATGAGGAACCAATATCATGGCTAACCTTAACGTTCGCCATCTTTCCATTCCGGTGTTGGATATTTAGAAACGTAGAGGGAGGTGTAGGCCCACTCCGTATGAACGATCCCAAAAGACCTCTTTAGGAATATCGTGCATTGAGTTCTTAAAATGTCTAAACTAATCATCTGATTTTTCCTCAATATTTATTTTTCACAAAATTATTTTATTCTTTAGTGAAAATTCATTAAAGGCGAAAAGAATGAATAAACTTATTATACAGGAACAGATTAACCTTCATAACCTCTGGCAACATACAGATGTTATACGTAACTCTTTTTTCAATAAAAAAAACAAGACAAATATTTTGTGGTTTGATTTAGAAAGCGGACAGTATTCGAGTATCATCGATAGTAGGTTGGCAGGTAAACGATGACTTATAAAGAGTTTAGGTGACAGTAGTTGCGGATTAGAGGCGCAGTCTCGGTGTTTGCCTGGAAGGAATTCTGAAAACTGGAAAAAACTGTAATAAAATTGTTCAGCGTCCTGGAAGAAATTCGCAGCGAACACCTTCAGAATTCACATGCGTATTATTTCTGTTACACCTACCGAATACGTAAGCAGAACTTTACTACTACACCTACCGAATACGTATACAGACATTTGCTACTACACCTACCGTATACTTTTTCCAACCTTTCCTGCTGCATCTACCGAATACATACGCTGTATGAAGAGCTTTGTTACTACACCTACCGTATACATATGCAGAACTTTGCTACTACAGCTACCGTATACATATGTAGAACTTTGCTACCACATTTACCGTATACATATGCAGACATTTGCTACTAAACCTACCGAATACATATGCAGAACTTTGCTACTACACCTACCGTATACATATGCTTACCTTTGCTGCTGCACCTACCGAATACATATGCAGATCTTTACTACTACACCTACCGTATACATATGCAGACTTTTTATGCTGCACCTACCGAATACATATGCAGATCTTTACTACTACACCTACCGTATACATATGCAGACTTTTATGCTGCACCTACCGAATACATATGCAGATCTTTACTACTACACCTACTGTATACATATGCAGACTTTTTATGCTGCACCTACCGAATACATATGCAGATCTTTACTACTACACCTACAGTATACATATGCAGACCTTTTCTGCCGCACCTACCAAATACACACGTAGAGTTTTGCTGCTGCACCTACCTGCTCGGTACAGCCACGAGTCATATCGTCTTTAAATGAGCACACACACCATAAGAACTTTGAACTTTGTTTTTTTTTATTCCTACTTATCTTCTTCCTGATTAAAGGAATGAATTCATCTACTATAAAGTTTGCATATCCAAAGAAGGTACGTTCTAAAAACTTATCGAGTTTGAATGGCCTGTAATAAAATTATTGATCAAACCATCAGAAAAAGAATATTGCTGGCGCTTTTGCAATCATGCGGAGACGCTTGCGGGAGAATATTCGTACAACGAATGGGCTATTACCGGTGTCATCTGCAGTCGGCACGTCCCCATCCAGCCGAGCGAGAGAGCTTGGTTGCTATCTCAGTCCGCAGTCCGCAGTACCATTTGCCAAAGGCTACCCCGCCAACCCACCACTCCGTCTCAATTAGAATGGCTTGCAACTGTAATACATTCACATATATACACACACAAGTAGCATAGCTATTAAATGTTATTGTTATTGCTACTAATATGCATTTATGCATGATGATGTCATCACAGACATTTCCATAGCTAGAAGATGTAGAAATTTCAATAGAGATAAAATGTGACGCAGTATTTCTGCTGTTCGAAAAAGAAGACCCAGGGTTAATTAAAATACGTGTTTGTCAGCAAAATCAAGTCACTTGAGTTAATGCGATAATTTTGATGAAGTGTGCAGCTAATGTACTTTGTTATAGGTAGTGCAAAGTTTACGATCAGGGCGCCAACTTGGAAGACCTAGATGTAAATGGGAGAATAATATTAAAATAAGTTTGAAGGAAATCGGTTGTTAGAGCGTAGACTGAACTCGTCTGGCTAGAGAGAAGGATGAGTGGCGAACGGTTTGTAAACAAGGTAAAATAACTATCTGTTTACATAAAATTCGGGGAAAGTTTTGACTAGTTGAAGAATAATTGCCTTCTCAAGACTGAATTTTCGCCGATCCCACTGGTCGCTCGGTCTGAGGAGTAAGTCTGCGACCGCTCGCTTGTTATGATTACGGATTCGATTCCCATGGCCGTCTGCTTCCGGTAATTGATGTGTGTTGTCAGGTTGACGCCGATCCCTCGTACAGAGGATTCCTACCGAGTGTGTATGTATATGTGTGTGTATGTGTGTATGTGTGTCAATGAGTGTGGTCAGATGCAAAAATAACCCATAACCTACAGTGAATAGGAAGAAGAGATCAGACTAAGAAGAAAGAAAGAAAGACTTGGTCCCTTGGCTTTCCTTAGGAAAAGAATTTGTCCATATTTAAAATACTAATATCTGCAGAGCGACTAGCTTCAAACGAAACAAGCCTCGCGTCGTTACTAGTCACAGTAACTGCTGATGACTACAGTAAACATGTAAATAATACGCAGTGTATGACGCCCGTGTTTGCATTAACGAAGGCTACAAACTTTCTCGGAAAAGATGTTCCAGATACTGGCTGTTTGTGGAATTATATATATATATATATAATATATATATAAGCCTTTATCACCCGATGCCTGACCTTAACAAGAAATTAATGAGAGAGAAATATTCGTAAACAATTTTCATATCGAATCTAATTGAAATTATTTTATTTAGAACAAAACTACCGAACTGATTATAGCTGTCTCCTGATGGGATACAAACACGGGCTTTTGTGAACGTTGGAATTAAATGTCGGACTCTATAAAACCGTGGGATATCTTGACCTTCTGAGTATTTACCGACTTGTTTAGAAAGAGTTAGTCAGCACTGATAGACAGTATCGAGTCCTATCATAAACAGGACTCTCGGGATCTCATCGTTGCACCGTGCATTTCGTAAAATCACTTCAACTATTAACCAACAAATGCACCTATAGAGCTTTCACTTAAAACACATTAAAACACTTAAGACCACACCGACATGTTTCCATCTTTTCAGATCATCATCAGGGAGTTTCGTCGTTCCTTGCTAAAGTTATTACATATTCGCGATTTAGTTTGTTTTTGTAAACAAGGTGTTGTGTCAGCATATCATGTTGTGTAGGAATCTGCTGTAGAGAGTGTAGTTGGCTAGGTGTGCGTCATACGACGCACACCTAGCCAACTACACTCTCTGTAATGGATTCCTACACAACATGATATGCTGACACAACACCTTGTTTACAAAAACAAACTAAATCGCGAATATGTAATAACTTTAGCAAGGA
>Ga0123357_10012902_pt1 | contig 10798 bp, 8 predicted proteins | sample TergutEmb28metaG_FD_89873 | JGI IMG/M metagenome (GOLD analysis project Ga0123357, IMG submission 89873) | Embiratermes neotenicus P4 segment gut microbial communities from Petit-Saut dam, French Guiana - Emb289 P4 | ecosystem: Host-associated > Arthropoda: Insects > Digestive system > Gut ...
GTTTTCTCCGCTATGCTGTCCTTCATTTTTCTTTTTTCCTTCTGTACTTCTGTCTTCAGGCATCTAGCTGTCTGTAACACTGCTGAGTCGCTGTTGTGTTGATGTGTTCTGACAACCTGTATTGGTGGGTCTTCCCTTCCTGTCTACATATTCCACCAATTTTGTAATTTGTACTGCATGGGCTGCTTTTAACTGCATCAAGCCCCTTCCTCCCTGTTTTCTGGGAGCACACAAGCGATCTACATCTGCTTTTGGGTGATGCTGTCCATGAATGGTTAGTAGTTTCCTTGTTTTCCGGTCTAGTTTTTGTAGTTATTCTTGGTGCCAGTTAATAATTCCAAAACTGTATCTAAGTATTGGTACTGCCAATGATCCAGTTGCTTGAATTTTTATTCTTTGCACTTAATTCTGTACTCAAAACTAGTCTCAATCCCCTAAATTATTATTATTATTATTATTATTATTATTATTATTATTATTGCTGCTTCTGCTGTTGGAAAGACAAGTCGGTGAATATGAACTGCTATCTCGCTTGTAGAACTGCTGTACAGATACAGACTTGCAGGTGGACGTCAACTTCGCTAAGTCACCTCTCACCATTATATTCAATTGGAGAACGGCCTGCAGTTCCGAAGACTCTCCTAGGGAAGGATGGTACCTCCGTACCACGGACTCACACAATCGCGCCATGAAAAAGTATGGAAGAGCAGGATTAAATACGACAAATGACAGCAGGTTAAGTAGTCAGCTTCACGCTATGGCAGCTTAACCCTCATGTAATAATTGCCAGAGCCAGTTTTGCCGCTAAAACAAAATCGTACGGATACGTGTATAGGTGTATAGATCCAGCTCGCACCGCGCAGTAAACACGCTCCTTCTCAGTTATAAGAACCAGTCAGTTAATGTTGCATAGGGAAATAATCGCTGTTTGTCCTGAGGGCCACACACAACACATAAATACAATCTGTGGGCAGAACGTGGAACTGCTGAATGTTAAACCTGGTAGTACAAAAGTAATCATTGGGCTTTAAAGGGTTACAGAAGAATGTATAAGGCAGAGATGAAATTCTGCAACACAGGAAACAAACTGCAATATTACTGTGACTTCTGGGTTACAATGAACTTCCGTGTGCTCTGATAAACACAGACCACTCCGAAGTAACTCTACGTTGTGACTGATTTACGAACTCCAAAGCATACAAGCAAAAGTTAGAAATATATAAAGGAGAAAACTTGCCGCTTGGATTCCAATAGCCATTTATCTATCAGGTGTCAAGGAACACAAAATCTACTGTTGCCTGCCTCCATAACCTTCTATAAATCTTATCGAGTTTGAGTCTACAAATCCTTTTCCTGGGAGTAACGTATAAAGCATGGGGCAGCCATGTTCCTGTCAGTTCAGAAGTATAACGAATTAAAAGAGCGTGAACCCAAAATCATGGATAACTTCCACAGTCTGCACTCAACTCTATTTCCCTTTTATCGACTAGGCTGTCCGAAGCGAATAACAAAAGGTGCGTTGCGAGATTTGACGTTCTCACAGCAGTTTTGTTGCAAATTCAAATCTTCTGGGATATGACTCTGTTTCGTTCGATCAGAGTTCCTGGCGTTTCGAAGGGTCATATTGCCGTTATCTTCAGGGTACGAATTACAGGAACAACTGTTCTTGAACTGTTGGCATTCGAAAATGAAGGCAACAGACCTTCACGACGTTAGGGAATCATGAGCCAACGGAACAGTGTCACATCCCAGAAGAACTAAACCTTCAACAAAGGGTTTGCTGATGTCAGTTCAGTGCTTTGCGTTTGCCATTACCTTTGGTACAAAGGAAACGAAACTACTAAAAATACTCATACAGGTACTGCCAGAGTTACGAACAGGATAAATAAATTCACGAAACAGAGAGCTAAAAACGGAGTTAAAAACTAACAGTCTACAACTTTAAAGTATTTACTCGCTGCTGGTTTCATGTATGAGGGAAAAGAGAGAGAGCAATATTGGTTTTTGGTGGGGAGGGGAGGAAGCATGAAGGAAAGAGACACAGATGGGCAGATAGCAATTAAGCAAGTCTTAAACAAATTAGATAGGAGGGCTTAGACTGGGCCTGATCAGGCCCACAACAGGGACAAGTGTCGGGGTGTTGTGAACATCATGTTGATGAACCTTCGAATTTTGAAAATAGGGGAACTGGTTGACTATAGCTGAGAAAACATTCGCTTCTCAAGAAGACTGTGGCACCGTACATGGAGTTGGTTGGTCCTTTGTTGCTTGGCGGCGTTCTGCACTGCTTGGATTGTAAATTAAGGATGCTTACAGTAGGCCCAAAGTGTCACGTGACAGTGGTTCGACCTTTATTGAGAGAAGAACGGGGAATTTAACGTTGCAGTGTCTTAGTTGAGGATAACCGGTCAGAATTACAGTTGACTAACAGTTAATAAGATGCGAGTTTCTTGCAGAACAGCTGAAGATGCAATATCACAAACATTATGTAACACTTTGTCTCTCTGAAGAGGCCCGAAGAAATTATCGGGTTGCTGTTAAGAACCGAGACTAGCTAATTATGTATACCGGACAGTCAGTCGACTTAACCGCACATTACGTACGGTACTTCGCTGTTAGTGTTACGGTACACTGCGATGACGTGTTTACTGGCTACTCAACGACAGTAAAACTTCCACCCGAAATATTAGGGGACCAAATTTCGGACAAAGATTCTAACTGGAAGTTTCCTTCACGAACAAGAGACTTGAAATTTGATTTAATAAGGGAAGTATATCCATTTTTACAGTGTAAGGTCACCATGACAAATACTCAGACAGGCTCCGAGGTGGTACGTCTTAGGGTCGTCTAATGTAATTAGCTAGCGGAATGCAGGGTCTCAGCTGTCTGTCACGGAACTGCGGAGTGCTAAATCGCGTCGTCTGAATGAAAAATAAGACTCGTACGAGGGCCAGGACTTGCATTAAAGGAATGTTTACCTTTTCTGAAATATTCAGATTCGTTATAACTGTGGCCAAACACTGCGTTATTTAGCACTGTCAACCAGACATTACAGCGGCGACGGCACGAGCTGTGACACCACTTTATTGTGTCTTACAGCAGTCGCACAGGTCCGCTGAACATAGCAGGACTGACTGACTGACTGAGTCACTCACTGACTGAGTCACTGACTGACAAACTGACTGACTGAGTCACTCACTGATTACGCCTGGTCACAAAATCATTCCCGTGCCAAACTTGAGCGTCTCGCCCCAGTGAAATTGAAGATTCAAGTCTTCCGTGACGTCACGTTATGTCGTTGGTTGTTCAACGGCGCTTCAAACGTCGGCAAAATTCATCATTTTGGACCCATCAGCACTTGAATTTAAAGTCAGAATAGTCCTTTGCAACGTCCACACGGCAGCAGCACTGCGCTGAACGACAGGTTATAAATCCACAAGACAATTTTCGCATCTGTTCGATCTGTAGGGGATTTCAGTAGCGGAAGTGTGCTTGTGCTGTGATGTCATATCCTTAAATACGCGATTCCCGACGTTTCGAAAGCAAGTAGTCTCCTCGTATCCAAGGGTCATCCCAGAAGAAATTCCGCCTGTATCTTATACAAAAGCAGAACTTAATTACTCATATTTAGGGAAGAACACAGGCTGAGAATGTTGTGCAACAGGCTGCTGAGGAAGGAACGTGGGGTACGGAGGAGGAAGTAACGTCACAGTGGAGAAAATTTCACCGTGTGGAACTTCGCGATCTTTAAGGGGATCAAATGAAGGGGAAGCAAGTAGACTGGACATGTAGCAGGACTGGGGAAAAGAGGCAGGATATTGGTTGGAAAGATGGAAAAGGACACTTGGAAGACCTAGGCGTAGATGGCACAATAAAACTAAAATTAAAGAAGTGAAATGGAAGGGGGTGTACTGGGATTGGCGCAAGCGGCAGGCTGTTGTGAATACGATGATGAAACGTCGGGTTCCATAAAATATGGGGAGTTGTGACTAGCTGAGAAACTGTTAGTATTTTAAGAAGGATTGTGATCCACGGAGACAGTCGGTTAGAAACATCTTCAAAATATTCGACAGATCGGACCGCAACGGCATCTCAAAACCCGAAGTGCAAGTAGCGATTTCCTTCCACGTTTGCAATGCACAGTCTTTTTGCAAAGAACCGCAATAATTCTGCACGTTAGGTTTGGCATTTCGTTGAACTTACGTGTCCCCAGTCTATCCCCCTTAAGCCTTTGCTGCGCTGTACAAAAAAGGAAAGCCAAGTAAAAAACTGTAAGCAGGAAAAATGGCTGTAGTTTGTTGAATAGGTGGAAGGAGTGTAATACACGATTTGTGTTACACCTTACTGCACTAAGATTGGTAAGGAGCCTTCCTCTGGAAGATAGCATGGGCGGGGAGGGAGGCGTTGAAAAATATCACATAATTAGTCTTGCGGACATATCGGCTGCCACACCTGCTCAAGATGGAGGGCGATATGGTGCATGTGGCTGAGACGACGCTGTGCTCGCTCTTCGGGGAACTATAACCATCTACATGCGCAACTTACTGCAGGCAGTGGGCCCCAACGGAGCCTCAAGGCGCGGCAGAACGAGCATCACAAAGCCTTTCCCCAACACAGCTACTTGTAAACTCATTGTGACATACATGGCAGCTCTCGCCGACTGGAACTTGCACAATACATTGAGTTTACTGCTGCAGTACGGAGTTGCAGTCTAACTGAACCGTGTTTGTTCCTTACAAGACACAAGTCTATGTCGAACTGTTGGTTACAGCTCACAAAATAATGCCCTCAGGGACTGATTAGTGCGTGACACTAACTAAGATTACAAATGGCGTACATTCGGTAGCAACAGGCATTACAAAACTGTTCTGGTCGTTCAAAATGTCACACGGTTTCGCGATACACCCGTACAGGTAATTTAATTTACGTCCGTAAGAAAAGTGCGGCTTTCTCTGCGCCGATTTTCGCTAAACTCACACATGCTCGACAGCGTGGGGCTATAGATGTGCACAAGCACGCACACAGATTCTTTAACTACCGCAAGCAAAATACGCCCTTTCACAGCGCCGAGTTGTACAAAACTCAGTCATTTAAAACGTCTTTGTGTCAGTGCCCTGAATTTTACCCCGATCGGATAAAAAATGTACAAAACAAAGCCTTCACGGCACTTAATACGCAACCTCGCAGTGAAAATCTTCTGTACCGAGGGTCAAAAGTATCGATCAGGGCACAAACATGGACATTAGCAACAGAAACTGATTTAGGCCCTTTAGTCAAGCAAACATCAGTGAGCCAATTCTCACGAAACCGACGCTCCTTCGGCGTCTTTTTTATAAGGAATTTCACAAAAATGCTATGGAAGTGTTCAGCTGCCGACACTAGGTCAACGAAAGGAAGACAAACGCCATATGTTCATAAGATTGTAATGTGTTTACGTCTAAAATCGCTTAATATTCAATTCAAAGGGGTCTGGAAGGAAGCGGCTGTAGTATCGGGTAAGATAAATGCCGCATGTTGACTGGCAGAGCTGTGGACGTCGTTAAATGACGGTCGGTGGGCCGACATAGATTCGGACGGGGCACCTTACGAACCAGGTTCAGAAGTGACAACCCATAGCAGCTGGTAAGAAGTGTCAGCCGTGCATAGGACACAGGACACACAGCCAGACAGAGAGGGAGAGAGAACCGAGAAGTGTTAAGATGCTGAGCTGAACAAACGAATTTTGACAAAAGAAATACTGGCAGACGCAATTAACGCAAAGTCCATAACAAAGATGAGGAGACAAACTCACGAATGCAGCATGTGGAAAAAGACGGAAATGGCCTGTACCAGAATACGCAGAAAACATGTGTCCGAAAATAGCATCCGTCTCGGTTATAAAAAAAAAGTCAGTTAATGTTGTATAGGGAAATAATCGCTGTTTTGTTCCGAGATCCACGCAGAACACGCAAATACACTGTGTGGGTGTATAGTTTATAGTACTGAATGCTAAAACTTGTGGTGCGTACAGCAACTACTGTATTAAAAGTCAATTAGTTTTTAATTTATATTGTTATGATTTTAAGTCACGCTTCAACAAAAGTTTCATTTTAGACCGTTCATAATAATTAATTACTTCAGCGGACTCATTCCTAGAGTAACGTCTTTGACGTCCTTCTAACGGAACTGTCTTGTTACAGTCTCAAACTCCTAAACAAATTCAACACGGCGCCACTTTTTGTTTCACTTTCGCTCGGACAACTTCGCCGCACTCACTGCAGCTACCGCTCTTCAGCCTACCAACACGTCTGCTGGGAAATATGTAAAACTTAAGGGAAAAAGATCGAACTTTTGGTTTAGGTTAGGTGGCTTGTAGTAGTGCTAGTCTAGTAGTGACGCGGTGGTGGTGACAAATACAGAATTTGCATTTAAATAGGGTATTTCCATCTGTGATATGATGCCACCGCACCCTTTCCTTTCATCCCTCTCTGTCTCTCTCTGCATCTTCTCCTGGACCAGCTCTCATCCCCGATATTAAACATCGTATTATTTAAATTGCAACGGACGACGTAGAGGAAAACCTGTCATTCTTTTTCCCTTCATCTTCATCTTACTCTCTTACACGTACATATTCTTTATCTCCCTCCCCTCCTATGCATTCCTTCTATTTTTCTACTTCACCCAGCACTAATACAACTCATCAGCCTGCCCGGACATATACAGCTTAATCTGACATCAAGCAACAGCACGCAGTCTATTAGTGGCACAGCAGCACGTCAGAGCAGTTTCAGAACTGACTTTGTAAATGAAGATAAAAATCAGGTCTCTTCAGTATGAAACACAAACGCGATGTGTGTGTAAGTGCCAGACGCACACAGCAAGAGCACTGGGAAGAACACAGGGAAAAATTGGCGAGAACGGAGCTGTCCAGAGCAGAACTGATGAGCATGCGCAGCTGTGTCGCTGGGTTAGAGTTTATGGCCGATTAGAAAAGTTGCAGTGCACTTATCTTCAGGGGCTGAGGTAACCTCAACCCTTAAGGCGAAGACAATATGTTCGTTCGAAACGTCGGGAACAATAACCCAGGGACACAGGGCCACAGCCCAGAACACCCGAATCCTGACCACTGTGTGCCTGCTGTAAAGGGATTCGAGTTACAGTGAACTGGGGTGGGGGCAGGGTTTTGCGACTACAACACGGAGATCGAGCACGACAACTACGCTTTGTTCGTAGGTTTCTCCATGGCCAGCAGAGTCTTTATCAAACGGCCCGCGTGCTGCATGAGGCCCGCCAATACCACGTCACGTATTGTAAATACAGATGTGGCCCAGCACAACATCGACGAATATTTTTGTGACGTAAGGACTTAAGCTGGTTTCAAGCACAAAACACAGAGCCCCAAAAACCTTTCTGTCCCTGGACAGCAACGCAGAACATATATCGGAAAACAGATAACAGTTAAGTAAACTTTAAATTTGGACGCCTATGTCACATTGCAATTCCGTTATTACGAGCATACAACATTGTTAATGGCGTCTTCAATTTTAAACAGATATTTTAAAATGTTTGTTTGTCAAAACAACCTCCAATCGCGTACAAATGGTGTTGCAGTTTGATACGTCGTGCTGGTTAACGAAATGCTGATGGCGATGACACTCTTCTGATGTCCCATTTGACTTGTCTCACCAACAGCTCAATTCCGTAAGACGCCCTTCGCCATCCGATCTTAGTGCCGCAAGTAGAATGAGTTTGTTCAGAATTGGACAGTAATCTGCTCTGTAATTCCTGCGGTTCCACAGATATAGTGGATATTAATTTGGTGGTTCAGTTCTTTAACATGGCTGAATCTGTGGGATCGAGATATATAGTTCGAAGCTACGGAACCTAAATAAAATGTGACCTTCTGGTAGCATTCTGGTTATTACTTGGTCACATTCTGCTAATAAACACGCGCATGCGCCAAAGCGCAAGGAAGTACAGCAGAAGTGAACTACTGCTACTACTTCTTCACTGCTAATGGTTATGTTGTACGGCAGTGCGTGGGTTCGGTTTTGTGCCAGCATCATCGTAAGTCACTTCCTAACTGACGCCGACGAAACGCCGTTTTAATATGTAAATTCTCTGAGGACTGAACCCACGGACGGACAGAGAAGCAAACATCGACGTAACTGCTTCCAGATTGTTAGCGCACATGTCTGGGAAACACCTGCACAAGAAGCACACACAAAACTTCGGGGATGGCAGCACGTTGGCACACAAGGGACCGCAGCATCACAACCACACAAAATATCACTATACGTAGTTTCGACCTCAGTCGTAACCACTAACATGTGTACTTAGTGTTCTGTTTCAAATGTTGGTATTGCGAGGGACGTCACGAAGTGTAAGATCTGTCCAGGTCGCTCGGGCACGTTGAACACTAACCCAGTCTGACAGTGGCCAGACACAATCAGAAGAATAAACTGCGTCCATTGCTTACTGCTGGCAACCCAACATGCATAATACAAGAAAAATACGTCACAACAGAATTTTAATAATTAGTCTTACCTGAAATACTGCTTCCTTAACTCCCACCTTCGCGGCGCACAACGCCACAACCGCCATAGCAACTATCACGTCACTCAATGATTACCAACCACACAGTACTAAAACCGTTAGTGTGTCCGTACTGACTGCGTGAACGCAGTTCCTGACGTCATTCCGCAGTTCCCAACAGCCACGAGGCACTGCGGGCAACAGCTGACTTCGCTACATTCACTGAAATGTACGTTTCGGGCACAAGACACGTCTGCTACCACTACCGATCTGGCACGTGGTACACAGTGCTGCACGTAACGAATATCCCAGCCGAACACCGCAGTGCAGCTGCTGTAGCCGTTTGGTTGTTCAAATGCGTAACAGAATTATACAGAATGGAGCAGAGGAAACGCATATTTTTCAAGTGGCTAGTACTCGGCAAGAGTGGAGTTGATGACGTTGGGCGTGAGCCGGCGGACAGCTCAGACAATGCAGTTTCAGTAGCCATGGCGCATTGGAACGTAGAACATCGTGTGTTTGCCGTCGAGCAGTTTTCTAGAAACAGTGATTCCGTAGTTACTGTCCTACGTCTTTTCCGTCGAAAGTTCAATGCTGAACGTTGAGGTGCAATTCCAGATGGCAACATTATACTGCGATGGGTTGAAGCATTTTAATTAGTGCAGGTTATTTGTATCGGCTTCCCTCCTTCCCCTTCTTTGGCACTCTCTTAGACACGTGTGCCTTCAGGCCTGTGCCGCCAGGTAAATGAAATCTTTGTTCCTCTGGGGCGTTACGCAGAGCAGATTGGTAGTCACCGACGTTTCGGGACAGCTTCTTCGAAATGTCGGGGACAGAAAAGTTGTTCTTAAACGTCGATAATTCCCAGTCCACGCTGAGTGCCTCCACTGACATGTTTTCATCCCACGTCTACCTGGCCTGTTTTCAGTCACAGTATGGACTGTTTCTATTGCAGCAACTTAACCGCGTTTCAACACCTTCCTCTTTCCCAGAATCGAGTATAGCTAAGATTATTTTCTGATGCTTTGTGCTTGTTAACACAGTGTAATTACCAGCTCCATATTCGCTCCCAGGATCTGAACTCTGAACACCACGGCCCCTGCACCTTCCGTTCTGCATGCTGCAAGCAGTCACTAAATCACCAGGTGTTAGTTTAAACTTTTGTAATAATTTGTTTCCCTTTTTTGCACCATAAATTAAGGAATTTTAACTTGGCGGTCTTAGTCCTTGTCAGAACCTAACATTTGGAATGATCTGTGAAAAAGGAACAAACCCACGTACTTGGCGTACTCTGGTTTCATTTGGCTAGACTATATTAAGTAACGAGTGCCTGGACCTCACCGCAAGCAAGTGTGACTCGTTGTAACCTACACAGTGCTTGTGTTAAACTGCAGTGCCTGAGATCCACCTTTCATACTATCCGGCAGGTACTGCTGTCGATTGCTACAGCACTGTTAATAAAAAAAAATCTTTGGACGTCAACAGAAGGAGAGACAAGCAGACGTGCCTGAAGTTGACTAAGTTGACAAGCAGACATGCCTGAAGTTGACTAAGTTGACAAGCAGACATGACTGAAGTTGACTAAGCTGACAAGCAAACATGACTGAAGTTGACTAAGTTGACAAGCAAACATGACTGAAGGTGACTAAGTTGACAAGCAAACATGACTGAAGTTGACTAAGTTGACAAGCAAACATGACTGAAGTTGACTAAGTTGACAAGCAAACATGACTGAAGTTGACTAAGTTGACAAGCAAACATAACTGAAGTTGACTAAGTTGACAAGCAGACATGACTTAAGTTGACTAATCTGACAAGCAGACATGACTTAAGTTGACTAAGTTGACAAGCAGACATGACTGAAGTTGACTAAGTTGACAAGTAGACATGACTGAAATGACTAAGTTGACAAGCAGACATGACTGAAGTTGACTAAGTTGACAAGCAGACATGACTGAAGTTGACTAAGTTGACAAGCAGACATGACTGAAATTGACTAAGTTGACAAGCAGACATGACTGAAGTTGACTAAGTTGACAGGCAGACAAGACTGAAGTTGACTAAGTTGACGAGCAGACACGACTGAAGTTGACTAAATTGACAAGCAGACATGACTAAAGTTGACTAAGTTGACAATCAGACATGACTGAAGTTGACTAAGTTGACAAGCAGACATGACTGAAGTTGACTAATTTGACAAGCAGACATGACTGAAGTTGACTAAGTTGACAAGCAGACATGACTGAAGTTGACTAAGTTGACAAGCAAACATGACTGAAGTCGA
>Ga0123357_10012903_pt1 | contig 10798 bp, 2 predicted proteins | sample TergutEmb28metaG_FD_89873 | JGI IMG/M metagenome (GOLD analysis project Ga0123357, IMG submission 89873) | Embiratermes neotenicus P4 segment gut microbial communities from Petit-Saut dam, French Guiana - Emb289 P4 | ecosystem: Host-associated > Arthropoda: Insects > Digestive system > Gut ...
CACCTTCTCCAACAACACCTCCACCGGCGGCGGCGGCGGCGCCCTCGCCGTCCAAGGCACCAGCGCCATGACCATCAACGACGCCCTCTTCACCGGCAACCGCGCCACCAGCACCGCCACCGGCGCCAGCGGCAACGGCGGCGCCCTCCTCCTCCAAACCAACGGCAGCGCCCTCTACATCACCAACGCACTCTTCATCGGCAACATGTCCGCCGACACCAACGTCGGCGGCACCAACAACAACGGCAACGGCGGCGCCATCGCCATCATGAACTCCAACAACGTCGTCCTCACCGACGTCTCCTTCATCGGCAACTCCGCCTCCGGCTCCGGCACCGGCATCAACAGCCACGGCAACGGCGGCGCCATCTACCTCGGCTCCAACAACGCCACCCTCTTCTACGCCGCCAGCACCGGCAACACCATCACCCTCGCCGGCAACACCGCCAACAACACCCCCAACTCCATCTACATAGCCAACGCCCGCAACATCGGCATCACCATCGACTCCGGCACCGCCGCCACCATCAACATGTTCGACCCCATCTCCGCCGCACCCTCCGCCTGGGCCGACATCTCCAAAACCGGCGCCGGCACCCTCAACCTCGCCGGCAACAACACCTTTGGCGACGCCTCCACCCTCGACACCTCCGTCAACCTCAACATCTACGGCGGCACCCTCCACCTCACCCACGCCGGCGAAACCGCCACCGGCCCCGACGGCAACGATTACACCGCCACCACCGGCAACCTCACCCTCAACGGCGCCAGCACCTTCACCATCAGCAACGACGGCAACCTCTCCGCCGGCGGCGCCAACACCATCAACGCCGGCGGCATCGTCATCGACCCCGCCGCCACCCTCACCCTCGACCTCCTCAACGCCGCCCCCAACAACCCCGCCGCCTCCGTCCTCACCCTCAACACCGCCATCCTCCTCGACGCCGCCGGCTGGAAACAAACCCTCGACCTCCTCGACATCGACACCCTCACCCCCTCCTCCGACGGCGTCACCTACAACCTCATCGCCCTCACCGGCAACGGCGCCGACCCCGCCGCCTACCCCATCCTCGACCCAGGCATCTTCACCAACCCCGACTCCTTCACCCTCGCCGCCGCCCTCCCCGACGTTTACAGCCTCCAACTCACCCCCGACAACAAAACCCTCCAACTCCTCTACACCGCCCCCGTCCTCGCCAACTCCGTCCTCACTTGGAACGCCGCCACCGGCTCCTGGCTCAGCTCCAACTGGACCGCCGCCGGCGCCAACTCCACCTTCAACCGCGGCGACATCGTCAACCTCGCCCCCGCCGCCAACGCCACCCTCAACGTCGACACCCTCACCCCCACCGCCACCGTCGCCGCCATCTACATGAGCGGCAACGCCAACACCACCATCACCGGCAAACCCATCACCACCGACGCCAACGCCTCCCTCCTCGCCGGCTCCCAAGCCGCCACCGGCAAACTCATCCTCGGCGCCAAAGCCACCGACGACGCCTCCTCCGTCGACACCAACGCCGCCTTCAACGGCACCCTCACCCTCTCCAACTCCTACAACAACTTCACCAACGGCATCGAAATCAACACCGGCGCCCTTGTCGGCAACGACAAAACCCTCGCCGTCGGCCCCGCCGCCGCCATCGAAATCGCCCCCACCGGCACCCTCACCTTCAACCAGACCACCAGCGGCGCCTACGCCTCCCCCATCACCGGCGCTGGCTCCCTGGCGATGGCGGCATCCACCCCCCAAACCACCCTCACCCTCACCGCCGACAGCGGCGATTTCGCCGGCGCCACCACCGTCAAATCCGGCGCCCTCCTCCTCGCCCCCGCCCCTGGGAGCGCCCCTGGGAGCGCGGCCAGCCCTGGCCGCGACGCCGCCCTAGGCGGCTCCATCACCGTAAACTCCGCCGCCACCTTCGGCGGCCAAGGCTCCGCCGCCTCCGTCACCCTCGCCCCCAACGCCACCCTCCAAGTCGGACTCACGACTCCGGACTCCGGACTCCCCGCCGAACCCCAAATTCTGAACATCACCGGCGCCCTTTCCCTCTCCGCCGGCTCCATCATCAACTACACCACCCTCTCCAGCCAACTCCTCCTCGACAACCCCGCCGCCATCACCACCACCGGCGCCCCCACCCTCAACGTCACCGACTTCTGGACCGCCACCACCTATAACCTCGGCAACGCCGCCTCCCTCGCCTCCACCGCCACACTCACCGTCGCCGGCCTCACCCTCGCCCCCGACGCCCGCAAAAACGCCACCCTCTCCGACATCAACGGCGACCTCATCCTCACCACCACCCGCGACTCCTCCCGCATCCTCTACTGGACCGGCGCCACCGGCACCACCTGGGCGCTCACCGGCCCGCAATGGGATTCCCGCGACCCCTCCGCCACCACCGTCTTCGGCGACGGCGACATTGTCATCTTCGACGACCACTCCCCCGACGCCCCCCTCGCCACCGACATTGCCCCCGCCGGCGTCATCGTCTCCGCCATCATAGTCAACTCCGACTCCAACCACACCCTCACCGGCGGCGCCATCACCGCCGACCCCTCCTACCTCTACGACGCCACCCTCGACGGTGCCGACGGCTCCCTCACCAAACTCGGCGCCGGCACCCTCACCCTCGACACCACCGCCGCCCCCAACAACTTCACCGGCGGCATCAACCTCGACCAAGGCGCCCTCGTCCTCGGCGGCACCACCAACGCCTCCGCCCTCGTCAACATCGCCCCCGACACCACCCTCCAAATGACCAACGCCGGCCGCCTCAACGCCGACAACATCACCCTCGCCGGCAGCTCCACCCTCACCGGCAACGGCGTCATCCGCTTCAACAACCTCAACCTCGTCAACGGCAACATGGTCCACGCCGACATCGCCCCCAACGACATCCTCACCCTCTCCAGCACCGCCCCCACCTACACCTCCGCCGACGGCGGCTTCCTCAAGACCGGCCAGGGCGAACTCCGCTTCAACGGCGCCGGCGCCTTTGGCGACTCCAATGTCACCCAAGTCGACGAAGGCCTCGTCCGCATCACCGGCTTCGCCACCGGCACCACCACCGTCATCCCCGCCCAGTTGCAACCCCTCTCCCGCGGCGGCGATTACCTCTTCGTCCCCACCGCCACCTACGCCATCAACGACTACGGCAACTACGTCACCGCCCCCAACCCCAGCGTCTACATCGCCGCCGGCGTCGCCACCATCACCATCAACGGCGGCACCTACGCCATGCTCGCCCAAAACGTCATCCCCAGCTGCACCGTCACCATCGGCGGCGTCGAGACCATCATCCCCAGCGCCACCGTCGCGCTCCCCACCACCTACTTCTCCACCCCCACCGTCACCGGCACCGTCATCGGCAATTTCGTCCTCATCCCCTCCAGCTCCTTCGCCCTGCCCAACTACCTCAAAGCCGCCAGCACCGTCACCCAAAACATCGTCCTCAACAGCGGCACCGTCGCCTTCGGCACCACCGGCGCCGCCGCCGCCCCAGGCTCCGGCGGCAACGACAACCTCGCCAGCGACTGGCGCGGCATCCGCTTCATCCAAGGCGACGACGCCCAATACAGCGTCATCACCGGCAGCAACGACATCGTCCACATCGGCTCCGGCACCTTCCTCCCCCAACTCGGCACTGGCCTCCACGTCGCCATCGACGCCGGTGACGGCGGCGTCACCGTCCTCGCCAACAACAACACCTTTAACGGCATCGCCATCGCCGAAAGCGGCACCCTCCTAGTCAACGCCCCCGGCCAGATCGGCACCACCAAAAACACCAACCAAGTCCAAGTCGCCACCAGCGGCGGCGCCGTCGAGTTTGCCACCTCCATGACCTTCGCCGGCGACGTCGCCGTGCGCGCCCCCCGCAACACCGTCGCCGTTGACGACGGCGCCACCGTCCAATTCGGCCGCGTCTATCGCGACGGCTCCCTCACCCCCGGCAGCACCTACGTCTTTGACGACACCCCCGGCGCGGTCAACTCCGGCACCATTCCCTTTGGCGGAGCCGCCTTCGTAAAAGCCGGCGCCGGCACCTTCACCGCCACCGGCGCCTTCCAAGCCACCGGCCTCGAAGTCGACGGCGGACGCTACATCGTCACCTCCAGCAACGGCCTCCCCTCCAGCAACGGCCCCATCTCCGTCCTCGACGGCGCCGCCCTCCAAATCAGCCAGACCCTCGCCCCCGGCACCGTCAGCCTCGGCGTCTATCCCAGCATGGGCAGCAACTACAACTATTACCCTTCTGTCAGCGGCACCATCAACGCCGCCCTCTGCGGCTCCGGCACCGTTGAGATAAACCAAAACCAACTCGTCCTTACTAACGCCAAAAGCACCATCGCCCACCTCAACATTACCGGCCCGAACACCGCCGTCGCCAGCCAGGCCACCTCCCTCTCCCCCAACGGCACCATCACCGTCGACCAAGGCGCGACGCTCGTCCTCGCCGCCTCCAACCAAACACTCGGCAACCTCGTCCTCGGCAGCGGCGCTCAAATGAGCTTCCTTCAAACCACTTTCGCTGTCGCCACTATCTCCCTCGTCACCGGCTCCATCAGTGTCGCCTACTCTTCGCCCCCCAGCCGCACCGCCACCATCACCTCTCTCACCGCCGGCCCCGGTGCCACCCCCTACCTTGGGTTCAATGCCTGCATCGGCTACAACACCGCTGACCATCTCGCCATCAGTAATCCTGTCTCCGGCACCTTCAGGGTCGGTATCACCAACCTCGACATCGGCACCGTGCCCAACGCCCACGTAAACCTCGAACTCATCAGCTCCCCCGCCATCGCCGGCTCCGGCACCTTCCTCACTTCCAACCCCTTCATCCTCACCACGCCCTACCTCGACAGCGGCTTCTACAGATACGACGTCACCGGCACCACCACCACCGTCGGCGGAAAAGACATCTACTCCGTCAACATCATCGGCAACGGCGACATGAGCCAGACTGCCGCCGCCATCTATTCCGTCGCCGCCATGGCCCCCGTCAGTTGGTTCTCCGAACTCGACTCCGTCACCCAGCGCCTCGGCGACCTCCACCTCGACCCCGCCACCGACAAATCCGGCTGGTCCGTCTGGACCCGCGGCTTCGGCGAAAAACTCAACTTCAACGACAAACTCACCGGCTCCAACTTCGACGAACGCCACCTCGGCGGCGAAGCCGGCTTCGACCGCAAATTCCACTTCACTGGCGCCTGGAACCTCTACACCGGCGCCTACCTCGGTTACGGCCAGACACTCCGCACCTTCTTCACCACCTCCAGCGCTTCCAACCAAAGCACCTTTGGCGGCATCTACGCCACCCTCGCCTCCCCGACCACCGGCTGGTATGTCGACCTCGTTGGCAAACTCAACCGCTTCCGCAGCACCTACACCACCACCGACCCCTCCTCCGCCCTCCCCGTCTCCGCCGACTACCACACCAAAGCCCTCGGCGCCTCCCTCGAAATCGGAAAACGCATCAGCATCAAATACCAAGGCGACGAAGTCTGGTTCATCACCCCCTCCGTCCAAGCCGCCGCCACCTCCCTCCCCGGCGTGACCTACAACGTCTCCAACGGCACCACCGTCACCATCGACAACGCCACCACCACCCAAACCCGTGCCGGCTTCCAGTTTGGCCGCGACTTCGAGACCCCCGGAGATGGCCTCCTCAGCTTCTACCTCAAAGGCTATTATGGCTACCAATGGACCACCGGTGGTGCCGTCACCATGGCCCTCCCCGTCCCCGTCTACGACCCCAATGCCACCGCCAAATTTGCCTCCAAAATCACCGGCCCCAACCTCACAGGAGGCGCAGGCATCGCCTGGCGCTTCACGAAAGCGACCCAATTCTACCTCGATTACGAACTCACCCAAGCCGACTACTTCATCCGCCCCTACGGCCTAAACTTCGGCCTAAGGCACACCTGGTAAACCACCTCGACTTAAATCGACTTAAGTCGACTTAAATCGATTTAAGTCGAGTCCGAAACTTAAACTTAACCTCCTAAACTCAAACTCTTTTCCATGAAAACCCGCCACCTCCGCCGCCACCTCCGCCACACCGCCATGCTCCCGCGTCTTGCTGCTGCATTCTTCATTCTACATTCAGCATTCTTCATTAGCCGCGCAGCGGCGCAGCAAGTCTTCCAACCCGACATCCCCGCCACCGCCACCGGCACCACCAACGCCGCCACTGCCGCCGGCGCCGCCCTCACCACCGCCGACGTCACCTCCGGCACCGCCGCCACCGCCACCTCCGGCACCCTCGCCACCTCCGGCACCTCCGACGACGACATCGTCCAAATGTCCGTCTTCAACGTCAACTCCAGCCAGGACCGCGGCTACACCGCCGCCACCACCACCGCCGGCTCCAAACTCAACACCTCCCTCAAGGACACCGCCGCCCCAGTCTCCGTCTTCACCAACGAATTCCTCAACGACGTCGGCGCCACCACCATCGACGACATGCTCTCCTACGGCACCAACGTCGAAGCCGGCGGCGGCGACGACTACGGCTTCAACATCGACTCCGGCGGCCCCCTCGGCAACAACTCCAACTTCCGCAACCGCGGCATGGCAGGCTCCACCGTCGCCGACTTCGTCGACACCGCCGTCCCCCTCGACCTCTACAACGTCGACCGCGCCGAACTCGCCTCCGGCCCCAACTCCATCATCGGCGGCCTCGGCCAGCCCGGCGGCGTCCTCTCCCTCTCCACCAAACGCGCCAACGTCAACCGCAACACCCTCCGCGTCGCCGGCACCATCGGCACCTGGTTCAACCCAGGCCACGCATGGACCTACAACCGCGACACCCTTGACTACAACATCCGCCTCATCCCCAACGCCCTCGCCCTCCGCATCAACGGCCTCTACCAAAACGGCAACACCGGCGGCGGCAACGGCTCCTGGCGCAACGGCCTCTACCTCCACACCAAGCGCATCAACCCCACCCTCACCATCCGCCCCTGGAAAAACACCGCCATCAACCTCTCCTACGAAATCGGCCAAGTCCACCAAACCATCTCCACCGCCTGGAACGCCGCCGACCACATCACCGGCTGGCTCGACCCAATCACCCTCTCCGGCTCCACCACCAGCACCTTCAACGGCGCCGCCCTCGACGGCACCAACAAAATCAACTCCGGCGGCGGCAACCCCTATTACGTCTTCAACGACGGCAACGGCACCGTCTACGACTACCGCCAGGCCCTCCAGTCCAAAAACCGCTTCATCGGCAACCCAAACCAAGTCCGCCTCCCCTCGGACCTCTCCTCCTACTACTACACCACCCTCGGCCCCGGCGCCTGGCGCGAACAAAAATTCAACACCTTCCAAATGGTCATCGAACAACGCGTCGGCGACCTCAACCTCCAACTCGGCTACTACCACAACGCCGTCTCCGGCATCTCCCACGCCCCCGGCGCCAACACCTACGACGTCGCCCTCCAAGGCGACCCCAACGAATACGTCTCCGGCGTCGAATGGCTCCCCGGCACCGGCGGCGCCTCCACCGTCTTCAACCCCAACGCCGGCGGCCTCTACATGGAAGACGTCTGGTCCCTGCGCCAGAACACCACACGCAACGACACCATTCGCCTCACCGCCTCCTACTCCCTCAACCTCAAAAAATTCGGACGCCACAACCTCGTCGCCAACCTCGACGGCCGCCGCAACCAAGTCGACTCCTCCACCAAGGACGAAATCTTCGTCGACGAAAACCAAGTCGCCATCGCCAACGGCAGAAACGCCACCGGCGGCCTCACCACCAGCAACCCCACCAGCTCCAACAACAACGACAACTACAACGGCGTCATCCGCCGCCACTACGTCACCCCCGGCGACTTCTCCACCTACTACGACTCCGACTGGTCCGTCCCCATCACCCCCTTCAAAATGAACGGCCACACCTACCACGCCCAATACGCCACACGCACCAACACCGACAACATCCGCATGGGCATGGGCGCCGGCCTCGCCGACCAAGCCTACCTCTTCAACAACAACCTCGTCATCACCGCCGGCCTCCGCATGGACAACACCTACATACGCCGCGGCGTCGACAGACGCCTCACCGACATCAACGACCCCCTCCTCCTCGACGGCTCCCACGTCTACCGCGAATCCATCTTCACCGGCGGCTACAAAGACGGCAAACACAACCAAGTCTGGACCTACTCCGCCGGCGGCGTCTGGCACCTCTCCGACCGCCTCTCCCTCTTCGCCAACACCTCCACCAACCGCGCCGCCGACGACCCCACCGGCAACCCCATCCTCCCCCGCGGCGACTCCCCCCCAGCCTCATCGGGCCGCTCCGTTGACTACGGCGTCATGTTCGACCTCCTCGGCAACAACCGCCTCTTCCTCCGCGTCACCCACTTCGACATGACCCAGAAAAACGCCATCGGCGCCACCAACCAACCCAACGTCAACGGCACCGCCGCCGAACTCGTCACCATATACCAAGCCTTCCACGACGCCGGCCTCCTCCTCGACGAAACCGCCCCCAACTACTCCGCCGTCCTCACCTCCAACTACTCCCGCGGCTACGACGGCGAACTCACCGCCAACCTCTCCAAAAACTTCACCATGCGCCTCACCGCCTCCTATACCCAGCGCGCCCGCGAAAACTGGGGCGACGAACTCTTCGCCTACTACAACGGCAAAATCCCCATTTGGATGAACCTTGCCGACCCCTCCAAAAACGGCGGCAAAGACTACTACGTCGTCGACCCCACCGGCACCGCCGTCACCCTCTACAGCCTCCTCCTCAGCCAACTCTACACCGTCGGCGGCGACAGCAACAACGGCCAAGGCGTCAGCGTCCGCGACAACCTCGGCAACGTCATCCTCCAGCAATCCGGCGGCCTCGCCGCCCGCCCCTTCAAATTCAACATCACCGCCAAGTATAACTTCCGCTCCTTCTCCAACATCTGGCTCAAAGGCCTCACCCTCGGCGGCTCCTACCGCTACCAAGGCCCCAACTACATGCCCGACCCCGCCCGCGTCATGCCAAACCTCCAACCCGTCACCGAGGAAGACCACCCCACCGACCTCATCATCAACCCCGCTTATTATTTCGACTACGCCACCATGATCAAAGGCGCCTCCCTCAGCTTCTGGGACCTCTTTGCCACCTACAAAATGAAAATCCGCGGAGGCCGCACCAACATGACCCTCCAACTCAACATCAAAAACATCTTCAACTCCAACATCGTCACCGAAGGCCAGTATCGCCACGACAGTTCCGGCGCCGCCTTCCTCCGCCGCGTCTTCGTCAACGAACCCCGCAGCATCCGCCTAACCGCCACCTTCGACTTCTAAGTAACGCAGGCCTCCGAGCCTGCTCGAACCACCACCACCACCACCACCTTCCACCACTCCCATGACCACTCGCACCACAGCCCTCCCTCTCCAACCTCCAGCCTCCAGCCTTCAGCCCTTCAGACCATCAGGCTTTCGGGCTTTCCGCCTCCGCCTTCTGACCTCTGCCCTCTGTCTTCTGACCTCTGCCCTGTTCCTCCCCGCTCCGCAAGCCCAAGCCGCCCGTGCCAACAACGCCGGCGCCGCCGTGCGCAACATGAACAACCGCGCCCAAGCCAACCTCAATAAAACGAACAACCTGGCCCGCCGCAACACCCAGCGCAACGACGCCGACGGCAGCCTGATCGCCAACATCGACGAATCCTGGTATCTCGAATTCACCCCCGGCTACGTCCGCGCCAGCAGCGCCAACGTCGACACCTTCTGGGGCGCCACCGTATCCCTCGGCTACCGCCTCACCGAGAACGACAAAATCCAACTCGAAATCGGCTATTACCGCACAGGCAACTACACCAGCCCCGCTGCCTACAACGACCCCTTCAGCTACGACTACACCGTCGCCGGCCAGCCCATGCCGACCGGAACCGACGCCATGAAAGTGACCGGCATCCGAAAAACCGGCTCCGTCACGGCCATCCCCGTGCTCCTCTCCTACAGCTACCTCCTCCGCCTCGACGCCCCCGGCCACTACGAAATCCGCTTCACCCCCGCGCTCGGCATCGTTGATTTTTCCAACAGCTCATGGAGTGTGGAAAACATAACCGGAACCTACAAAGCCCGCGACGCGGCGATCATCACCGACGTCACCTCGACCGACGGCTCCTTCACCGCCGCCAACATCTCCCCCGACGGACGCACCCTCACCAAAACTGCCGCGCGCATCGCTGGCCCCGGATCGAGCACCAACATTTCCCTGGCGATGGGCATTGGCGTCGGCTTCACATGGAATTTCTCCTCCCGCGTCTATGCCGACGCCGGCTACCGCTACCTCTGGACGACGAAAGTGGCGAACCACCCCGGCGCCGGCGTTGACTGGAACGGCACCTCCGCCTGGAACGGCTCCAACCTCAGCTTCTTCACCCTCGGCCTCGGCTGGAAATTCTAATCTCCTGACTGGGAGGGGCGGTCTCCAGGCCGCCCGACGCGACGAAGTCGCGCCCCTCTTTGGTTTGCGCATCCAAATACCTCTCGAAAGGCGAGGCGCGTTGCGCCTCGTCCGGCGGTCTGGAGACCGCCGCTCCCAGTCAGCAACCAATTGCGGAATTCAGGTTCAAGCGCGATTCCTGCTCGTATTTGCCCTCATTCCGCCGCGCCCGCCGCGCGCAACGTCACCACGCATTCCAAATGCCGCGTTTGCGGAAACAAATCGAACGGCTGCACCGCCGTCAGCTCATAACCGCGCGCGGTGAACTGTTTCAAGTCGCGCATCTGCGTCGCGGGGTCGCAACTCACATACACCACCGCCCTCGGCCCAAA
>Ga0123357_10012904_pt1 | contig 10797 bp, 6 predicted proteins | sample TergutEmb28metaG_FD_89873 | JGI IMG/M metagenome (GOLD analysis project Ga0123357, IMG submission 89873) | Embiratermes neotenicus P4 segment gut microbial communities from Petit-Saut dam, French Guiana - Emb289 P4 | ecosystem: Host-associated > Arthropoda: Insects > Digestive system > Gut ...
AGGATATAAGGAAACTTGGTGTAAAAAGATGGAGAAGAAAAGCTTTGGATAGGGAAGAATGGGCGTCAATTATAAAGGAAGCCAAGGCCAAACTCTAAGGGCCATAGAGCAATAGGAAGAAGATTAGCAAAATTAAATGTTTTTAGTTTACATGGTTTTTGGTTGTAACTTTATGCTGATCAGTGGAATATGAATAAAGAATAAGAATAATAAGATGGGGCACTGTCGTTTTGTTCATCTGTGTTGTTCTTGGCATTAAGCTCAAATACAAATCACAGTGACAGTTTAAGCATATTTCATGTATGGTCTAAACAGCATTGCCAGACTGGTAACAATACATACATATGAGTCAGTTCAAAATAATATAGTGTAACTTAGTCATAAACGTGAATGAGCAAATTCACCAGGTTCACATATGGAGGGGATTTACCATATATAAGACTTACACTGTTTTGTAGCCAGAATACTATTTTCAGGATTGTGGCTAGTGTGAGTGAAATATGACTCTTCTAACCTTGATGACTTTTCAGCATATATTTCACTTCTCTAGGCTGTGCCATAGTTAACACTTACAGAAGTCTAGCATGGTTTGGAGGGCATGTTTTTCTGTAGGTCTCCCTAGCCACCTATCTCTAGCTCATTGGGAATATAAGATTCCTTGGACAGAGATAAATTTGTAATAAAAATTCAAATTTTCTGAGATTTTGAGTACCTTTGTTCACAAAGGGGTTGGAGGAGAAGGTATTGTAGAGCATGAGACTGTGTTAGCAGTGTCGTGGTACTTCTATGAGTTATCACCAGGTTGTTAAGGCAGTAATCTCCATGGATCAGAGTTAAATCGGGTAATGTCAGTCAGTGGCGTACCCCAGGGGGGTTTTCAACAAATTCAGTTGAGGACATAGGGCAGAGAGAAAGGGGATCTGGGGGCAGTAGTCCCCTAGTCAGGGGTTCTGGAGGCAGCTGTAATTAGTTACAAGAAATTTCATTTCATATAGTAAAATTTTCTTAATTTTTGGTACCTTAAGACTACTTATGATGACAACCAATTTATCTGTCGTTCCTAATGTAAAACAATTGCGAACCTAGGTAGTTTTAGAATTTTACTGCCTTTATGCTGAACATCTTGGGGTGTTGGTGTCCTAAATTCAGCAATTTTAACATTTTATCACAATCTAGTTGAGTTTGGCACGATTTTGGAGGGCCTTCGGAATTTCGGCCGGGGTGGGGGGGGCTTGAACCCCCCAAACCCTCCCCCACGGTACGCCACTGATGTCAGTCACTGGAAAACCGTCCAATTGTGTCACCATTCATCGGCGCGCCATAGTTAGGACCATGGATCAGAGTAGTTAGGACGTTCTTAAACCCGCCCTCTGCCGGTACCTCTCAGAACTATACCCACGAAACTTCGGCATAATAATCGATCACACAGTCGGCTACTATTCCTGTAACTCTACAGACAGAAATATTTGTTATAGTCGTTAATACAACTGCAGCTATGTGTGAGTGTTAATTTTACGGCGTATGACACCAGTGGTGTCACTTGGCAATTATACCGATACGCAGAGGCAAGCACAGTTTACAGTAGGCATGGATGACGATTGCGGTGTCCCATTTGTCAAACTGTGGTAGCAATTAAGTTGGCAGCAGAAGTGACATTGGCTAACAAAAGATGGTGTGTGTTGGTCATTGCAGTGTGATAAGTGCTAACAAAAATGGAAGTAAAAGTTTGTTGTGCGTTAATAGTGCTTGCTGTAATTCTGCAGAACTGTTGTGCGAGGATTCATAAATTGGAAGTAAAGGTACGTATGACCTTTGTCAGCTGTGTCTTTAAATGTGTGGAATATAAATGTAGCTTTCGGTAGAACTGCCAGTGAATGCTTTTGTACTTCGTACATTTGATAGTAGATAACAGGAACTTTATCATCAGACAAATTTTACGTCATTGTTTGTATGATTATAGAATGATGAACGTAAATATATCGCACTCAGTGCGTTTGGTTTCTACAAGGGTGGATGGCTTGCCGTGAAGCTTCGGAATTTCTATTCTATTCCGTTCAATGAACAATACATGGTAAGTCGTATATTATGTGCGTTTATCCACTTGTGACTTTACAAGGTCCTTTTGTCCCCAGTCTTCCTATGTAACTCCAAGTGCACACACTATTATCCTTATGAGGGCGTCCACCCCCCACTCTTAGCTGTATTACATTTAAGTTATTTGAATAGCTAGAGCTGTTCTTGCACATTCCATGTTTTCGGAAGTAATTGCATTGATTTGCTCAATTTGTGAGAGCTGTGTTACTGATCACTGAAATGGGACACATACACAATTATGCATATTCCATTCATGGATGTGATATGGAAAAGTTACATAATGGTTAAGAACACTCCCAATACTGGAGGTTGACTTTCTGAATATTTAGTACTTTAAATAAATGTATTGAGACATGAAGATGCAAGTCTTCTAAGATTTTATATTGTGTCGCTTGATGAGTGTTTCTTTGTGTTTTGAAGACTGCCTGACCATTGAATATGAAGGCACTATGATCTTTTGAAACATCAGGGAACCACTCATCCAACAACATAATGCCACCACACAGAAGACGTGAATTCCCAGTAACACCACTGTGAGAACCTAAAATCTAGTATTTACTCATGCCATAATAATTATATTGGTAGACTTATTTTTCCTGGTCAGTTTGAGACAGGTAAGGTGTATCACTCCTTGGAGAACCCATTGCTGAATAGTTGTGTTCTGTTTTATACAGTTTGGGTTCAGCCTGGACCGCAGAAGAAATGATGCCGTGAATCCATACTTGGACAGCCACCAGGATGTGTGTATGCTTCAAGATCATACTCATTCAGGGCACAACAGTGAAACTTTATATTTCACACTTGATCTGAAGAAGAAGTTGTGAGTAGTATTTTGAAGTACAAATGGATACATTTCCAATTTACTACAAACAGTGTATTTTTAAAATTAACATGTGATAAAAAAATTTAGAAACCAGAGAAAGTAAGATTGGCAGTCTCTCTGCAAATGAACAGTGTAGAGTACTGAATTTCACATTCTGGAAGATTATAGCCTTAATAGTCTCTGCTGTGTAAATACCAGATCTGTTATATTCATTTCCTTGTGTGATGGTGGTAACTAATTAATCGTCAGACACAGACCTTTACAATACAGGGCTTGATCAAAAAGTATCTGGACTGATGCTGTGCAGCTTACAACACTAAACGTTTCTTGATGACAGTGTAGGCCCCTTCTGCTTGAATGCACTTATTCCAGCAGCTCTTCCATTGGTGTAAGCAATCTCAGTTCTTTGAAAGTTGCTGCATTGCATCGAGTGTGATCATTTCCACATCTTCAAATCATGTACCCTAGAAGGTGTTCTTAGACTGGGGGCAGAGGAAAATGTCGTGGGGCCATGCCTGGGGAGTACGTGGGCTACACGCCTGTGGAATGTGATGTGTGGGCAGAAATTGGTGCAGAGGTGGGGCTGAGTGTACCAGTGCGTTATGATCAATTTTCCTTGCGCTGGACTGCCATATTCTTGGCCATTTATGGTGGGTGGCAATAGAGATATGTCATAGCACTTCTAAATAAAAAGGCTGGTTTACAGTTTGGCCTTATGGAATTTATTTATGGTTGATACTACCTTTTTATTCGAAAATGATTAGAGTTATCTTTGTCTTGCGTTGACTTGATATGCTTTTCAGGGATGTGATGATGAAGATACTTATTGCGATGATAGTTGTTTAGTTTCTTTGTCGTAACCATATACCAATGTTTCATCAGCATTTACAATGTTTTTCAAGAAATTTCATCTACTTCTGCACATTCAAGCAAATCGGGGGCTACAGGCATGTGGTGCTTACTCTGCTGTGCTGTGAGCAGCCATGGGATGAACTTCATTGACAGGTCAGATGGCCACATCTGTAGTTACAATGGCCTGGCATGAGCCAAAATGAAATTCTAGTTCTTTGGCTACTCCACTAATGGTTAGTCTTTGATCTCCTGTTAGTATATCACACACTTCTGCTATCATTTCTTCATTTCTTCTTATTGAAGAACATCCAGTGTCCTCATCACTTTGTATGGATGTGCACCCATCTTTAAAGCAGCAAAAACACTTGGAAACTTGCATATGGCCTGTGGCATCCTTTGAAGAGGAAGGTTTAATATTAATAAGTATCAGTTCCCACTTCCTCGAGCTTGTACAAAATTTAATAAATGTGCATTATATACTCTTATACATCACAAATTCCATAAATCATTGTATAGTTTTTAACAACTTAATGTTACTAAGACATAAATCTCTTACAGTCCTTTAGTAACAAGTAAAGGTGAAAGAGAACAGCAAAACCGCAAGTATATTTTGAGAGAACATACTAATGGCTGATGATAGTTGATGAATATTGTTGGAATAATCATCTTAATATATATTTTTTCCTTAAAGGTTACAAATAAATTGCAGTCATGATTTTCAATCAATTCATATATCAAAGGATTTTGAACCAATGACAGCAGTGCGTTCAAAAAGGGGTGATGGAACATCACACTTCAGTGACCCATTTATTGTACATCAGCACCGACGAAAGAGAAATGCCACAGAAACAGGGGACCAAGGTATGTATATGATAGATCTGGTGTGTGTTTTATGAACATAGCGTGCTTGCCATGAAGCATAATTCAGTAGCAATGTAACATACCTTGTCTCATTTTGAAGGTTTTGTATGTAGCCTGTGCAAAAAAGAGAATAGTGAAGAGATTTGATGTTGATGTTCAGGTGCCTGTTTTTGTTGCCCTGTATTCATAGCAGTCTAGTGCAAACTAGTGGAAAGAAATTATGTCAATCTGCACATGTATATTTTTAGAAGTTCTGTGGTTGGAGCGTAGCCTACCATAACCTAACATAAATTTTTATGGGGAAATCATGTTCATCCATACATTTGTCGGCACATTCATACTTCATTATAAGAAGCATTGTGTAAATGAATTTGCATTAGATTTATTACTGGGACTGTTTATGTTTACCTTTACCATTACCAGACCATCTCAGTTTTCTGTATCATGGTATTGTCAAGTCATTTATTTTCCATACCCTTTGTGAACTCTGTTGTAATATATTGTGCAAGACAGGTGACATTTAATTTTAGTATGTTCTACTGCATAGGCAGAATCACAAAAGCCTGAGCTGATGCTTTTTAACAGTTTGATATTTATAACAGTTTTATGAGACATGACTGCCATGCTTTTGTAGAGCCGAATGAACATTTCTTTTTGTTGTACACTTCATGGGTACTGTTATGTGGATGTAAACAGAATATTCGAGGAGAGTGTAATAAGCTTAGTTCACAATGAATCAGTATTGGCATTTCATTTGTATAATGGATTCTCTCACCACTATTTGTAACTACTCTATTAAATTAGAAACTATGTTTTTTTGTCCTCATTAAGAGTTACTAAATGATGGTGTCATTTATAATATTTTGTGTCTTTTAAATATGAGTTTACCTGTGGAATTGTGAGGGAATGTGGTTAGCATAATCAGTATAGTGACCATCCTGCAAGCTGGAGTGCCAAGAAATCGTGGTTCAATTCTGGCAGGGTTGAAGGTTATTTTTGTTGTCCAAAACACCTAGACTAGTTCTGGGACCCACCCAGCATCCTACTGAATAGGTATTGAGGGCTGAACCCCAGGGCTAAAGCTATTAGGACGTGAAATTGACCACTCCTCTCCATCTAGTGCTGGGGTTAAAAATGCATGGAGCTGTACCTCCACTCCTGCATATGCCTTCATTGTGTGATGCTTAATTTAGCACATGGAAAGCTTTACTTTAATTTGATTTATTTCACTTCACCTAACCTGTGAATTTGCATTCCCATAATTATTGTAGTCACCATTGAATGGTAATGTCGATCAATGTGCCTCTTTTTTCATGATTCCTCATGATTAGATGGCAGGGATGCTCTTCATTGTGTGTAAATTGAATTGCTTTACTCATACGGAAATCTTTACATGAGGAGTGTTTCATCATGGGAGAAGTTCGAGAAATTTCACTTACGAGACTTACTGTCCTGATTAATTAAAGCACTTTAGTGCTCTCACTCTAAATGCCATGCACTACATTGAGTTACCATTTCTCTGTTCCACAGTAAGAAACAGAGGCATCACATGAACATGATTTCACCAACTGCCAGTTTATGGAAGGCAAATGCTGCATTACTATCCACCACACAGCTTGTTACATTCACTTGATAATCGTTAACAGAGTGTAGATACAAAAAGAGTTGGACAAAAGTGTAATTTAATGCTGCAAAAGTTTTGTGTTATGTACATTTTGGGATACAGTGAACTTTTATTTTGGAAATATTAAATTAGGATTTCAGATAAAGAGAATATAATTTTTTGCTTTGCTTAAACAAGTCTGTTGACTCAGTTTTCATGAAATTATAACTTTTAAGACTTTGAAAGAAATAGGTGTTTAAAATTAAGATGGTTCTGAATTAATTAGATTGTGAAACTGGGAGATGGATAAAATTGACTTAGGATCATATCCATTGTTAGACTTTGGATTGTAAATGTAAAATCTTTGTGTTTTGTGGTAGAGAGTTAGTACAGCTAAGACAACTTTGTTTTGGTGTATCTGCCTTGTCATTATAAGCAATACAACACCCTTTTGAATGTTAAAACTGCAGGGAACCCAGATGTTACCAGATCAGTCCATGTCATGGGAAATAGATGTCCAAAATTAGAGAAGCTGAAGTTGCACATTAATAGAACGACTACTGATGAAGTTACTTATTTCAATACCAGTGTAAGTTGAGCAGCTCTTTCTCACAGTTTGTTGATTCAGATATCATTTTTGATGCTACAGTTTTTAATCCTGTATGCAACCTGTTGTTATAATTTGATGTTTACACCTAAATGGGTTGTGCTATAAAAAAACCTTTTTCATTATCCAGTAATTATTATTCTGTTATCTGTATTCATTCCTTCCATACTCTGTAGTACATTGTCATTTGCGTGTAATTGCGGCATGCTGAACTTCATGTCAATAGAACCGTAAATGTACTTCATAATTGGTGAGTGCAATTTTGACCTCTTTGCATTTATATCACAAGATGTCTCAAATGACATGGTGTTTTCTTGGTCCAGAGGTCAGTTATCCTGAGGTATGTGATTCTTGTTCCTGCCAGTAAATGAAGGTTAGTTTCTTAAATTATTCCATGGCCACTTCCTTCTTCACCCTTTCCAAATTATTATTTGTGAATTATTGGCACTACATAATATTAGCAATTGAAGGAATCATTCAGTGACTCAAGAAAAACTAAACAAAATAAAAAAACTTGTTCACTACTGTGATGGACTATAATTTTGAAGCTGTAGTACTTTTATTGGCGTGTTTTGCTTTGATATTTTCCACAATGGGTGGTATTTCCTGATTGTCTCTCCATCTTCAAGTACAAGTAAAGGGTTCTTGCTGTTTGGAGTCAGACATATTGCAAGGACTAACCTTATTTACCAGGCCTGATACAATGGATCCCTTGCAAGTATCTAATCTTTTGCATTGGTATAGTTTAGGCCTCTGTTCTTCTGGGATGTGATACTGCAGAACTAGGTAATTGGCTCTTGATGTTGTGCAACATGTTGGTGGTCTTATCTTCTTAAGGATCTTAGACATTTGGACACTCGAAGATGAAACTGCCATATTTTTTCGAAACATCGGGGACCAATTGCCCACTGATGCACCATCACATCACAGAAGAACATAGACCTCAGCTAGGGCCCTCTCTCTTCATGAGCAGGTACAGGCAGGCTCATCCTACAAACTTCATTATATCTGTTGTATCCAGACACTGAAGAAGTCAAAGTGTAGGTTACAGTAAGGGCCAACTTCTTCTAATGGGTCCTGCAAAGCAGGTACACTTGTACATGTATGGTAATCATCAAACACATGTACACATTCTCCTCATCATCCTCCTCCTCCTTTTCTTCTCCCTCCTCCTTTTCCTCTTCCTCATCCTTCTTCTTCCCCTCCTCCTCCTCAGTCAAGAGATTAAAAGAAAATGCCTTGTGATGACTCTTTGACAGAATGGGTGCCCTTTCTGTTTACCTGAAAGAAGGGAGCAGAGTTATTCTCCAGAATATACATTTTGTTTTCTGGACAGTAACCAGTGTCTGCAGAAAAATGCCTTGTCAAAAGGATTTATGTATGAGGTTCAAGGTTTTCACAGCTGTGTTCCAGAAGGTTCATGTCTTCTGGGATATGATGCTGTGTCACTGGGTTAGAGGTTCTGGATGTTCTGATGGACCTGTCGTCCATAATCCCCATAATTTACTTACGTGGTCGGACAGTTAAGTTCACGAACTCGCCACCGTGTGCTTGCAAAAGCCTTAGTATGATTTGATGATGTTGACATATCAGCATTTCACAGCTGTGTTGTTGATCTGTGGCAGTCCCTTTCTGAGTGGCACCTATTACTGTCTGCGTGTGTTTTGGTGTGCCACCGCAAGAATGTCGGAGCTTGAATTAGAGCAGTGATTGAACGTTAAATTTCTTGTTAAACTTGGAAAGAGTGGAAACAAAATCAGAGAGATGTTAGTGCAAGTTTACAGGATAATGCTATGAAGAAAACAGCAGTTTACAAGTGGGTGATACATTTTTTGAGGGAAGAGAAAGTGTCACTGATGAAGAGAGATCAGGATGGCCAGCAACAAGCAGAACTGAAGAAAACATTGGAAAAATTTGTCAAATTTTGCGTGCAAATCTTCGGCTGATTGTCAGGAGCATAGCAGAGCAAGTGAACATCAACAGAGAAACAGTTAGGAAAATCTTAACTGAAGATCTTGACATGAGGAAGGTGTGTGCAAAAATGGTCCCAAAGGAACTCACCAAAGAACAAAAGCAAAAAAGAGTCACAAAATACCAAGATCTTTCGGAGAGGCAAGATGACATTTTGGGCCGTGTCATCACAGGTTATGAAACATGGGTCTACCAATACGACCCTGAAACAAAGCGGCAAATTGCACAATGGAAGACTGCCAATTTCCCACGACAAAAAAAATTCCATTGGTCCAAGTCAAGAGTCAAAACAATGTTGCTGACTTTTTCTGATATTAGAGGGATTGTTCATTATGAGTTTGTACCAACTGGACAGTCAACCAGGTTTACTATTTGGAAGTACTGGAAAGGCTGCATGAAAAAGTTAGATGGAAACGACCCGAACTTTTTGCCAACAACTCATGGATCTTGCATCACTACAATGCACCTTCTCACACGGCACTGTCTGTAAGGGAGTTTTTAGCTACTAAACAAATAACTGTGTTGGAATACCCTGCCTATTCACTGGATCCAGCCCCCAGTGACTTTTTTCTGTTCCCGAAGATAAAGGAAATATTGAAAGGAAGGCATTTTGATGACATTTATGACATCAGTAGTAATACAACGGCAGCTCAGAAGGCAATTCCACAAAACCAGTTCCAAAATTGTTTTCAAATGTGGACTAGGCGCTGGCATCGGTGCATAGCTTCCCAAGGGGAGTACTTTGAAGGCGACCATGGTGGTATTCAGCAGTGAGGTATGTAGCACTTTTACCGCGATGAGTTCGTGAACTTTATTGTCCGACCATGTAATTGTATATAATAGACAGCAGAGATGAAACAAGCCCCAGTAACATCACCTTGCTTATTTATCCAGACAGTGGACAACTAAAATACAGTAATGGCCTGATTTGTATGCTTACAGGGCTTTGGGTTTGTCAGATTATTCCATGTGTAAAGACTGATCTTTTAAATGTTTTGTATAGTTTGTGGTGTATGTGGAATCTGAGGATGACGAAGGGCTCTACAACCTTTACTTCCATAACTGTCAAAATTACAAGGATGATTCTCCAGTGGCTCTTAATTTCAATGTAAGTTCATTTTGACATTTACAAGCTATGATATGTGAAGAATTTATAAATAAGGCATAGAACATGACAGAGTCTTTTGTACAGAATTAATTGAATTGCCACACATTGCAATACACCGTTTACGTTGCTGCTTCATGTTCAGAAGGGCACTGCTTTGGTTCTCAGCTTGGAGATTGTTCTGGACCAATAGAGATTTTTTTTTGCAACTTTTCATTCATAATCGTGCTGTTGTTATTTGTTGTATGATATGTACATCCTCTGTATCTGATACAGCATGGTTAAGAAATAGATAATTACATGCTTATTTTTTATAGTTGGAGATCGAAGAAAATAACAGTGGAAATTATTTGTCAGCTGGTGAGATGCCGCTGCCAGCTCTTTACTTCATGATGTCTCTCCTCTTTTTCCTCTCAGGCTGTTTCTGGCTTTTCATCTTGCGTAAGAGCAAGTGAGTTCAACCTTTTTAAGGCAGTCTGTATGTGTAGCATCTGCATGCTTGATGTTCTGTGTTAGAACTCTTTTTGCTGTAAAGTTCTGACATGATGGTAATTGTCTTAACAGTTGACAGCCCATTGGTAACTGTATGTACCGTCTGCTGTAGCATTAAGGAACTTTGCATTTTGTCACATTGGTCTTACACAGTTCATATGCTTCTTACAATAAATACAGAGCATTTCCCTGAGAAGCATGAACTTTGTGATTCTTGTTTTTAAGCTTTCACCGTGTTCTAAATGTAATTTGTTCCTTTTTGGGTAATTCCCCGGCGTCTGAGTTCTAATTGCCGACGTTTTGGAACTCACTATCGGTTCCATCTTCATAGGCAGGTCAATGAAGTATATACTTCATTGACCTGCCTATGAAGATGGAACCGATAGTGA
>Ga0123357_10012906_pt1 | contig 10795 bp, 9 predicted proteins | sample TergutEmb28metaG_FD_89873 | JGI IMG/M metagenome (GOLD analysis project Ga0123357, IMG submission 89873) | Embiratermes neotenicus P4 segment gut microbial communities from Petit-Saut dam, French Guiana - Emb289 P4 | ecosystem: Host-associated > Arthropoda: Insects > Digestive system > Gut ...
CAAATGTTTCTGTCGAAAAAATTGTTGCCTTTTTTTGACGACAAAAATTGTAAGAGGATGTAAAAGTAAAACAAATTTTTCATATACAACAGTTTTTGGAAAAAAGATAGATAAAATTGGAAATTGGAAAAGGTTGCATAAGCTCTATTTAAACTTTATTTTTAATTATCAGTCATAGTAATAAACAGTGGCATTATTGTTGCTGCATTATTAGTATAAACAAGATAAAAATTTACAACAATGAAAAAGTATTTAAAGATATTCGCCGGCATTTTAGCTACGGCATTTATTGCTACCGGTTGCAATTCTTACGCTCAAACCGGCTATAACGGAGGTTATTATAACCCAAATAACGGTAACAACTACAGCAATGCTTATGGCGACGGGCAGCCGGGCGATAATTATTACTACAATAATAATCAACAATCTGCCGGACAAATGCCTGTAGGCTTTAACGATTTTTACAATCAGTTATCTCCTTACGGAACTTGGGTAAATATGGCTCCATACGGACAAGTGTGGGTTGCCAACATTGCCAATTTCCAACCCTATTCCACGAATGGATATTGGGCTTATACTACCTACGGGTGGACTTGGGTTTCCAATTATTCATGGGGCTGGGCGCCGTTCCACTACGGTCGTTGGGGATACAACAATATGTACGGATGGTATTGGGTACCGGGCTATGTGTGGGGACCGGCATGGGTAGCGTGGAGTTCCAGCGCTGATATGTACGGCTGGGCGCCGTTAATGCCGGGAATGAACTTTGGCGTTTCGCTCTCTTTAAATTTATTTCCGTCGAGTTATTGGACGTTTATGCAGGGCAGATATATGGGCATGAACAATATAGGAAACTATTATGTCAATCGTTCAAGAAACGTAACTATTATTAAGAATACGACAATTATTAATAATTACGGTACGGAAAACAACAGACGCTATACGATGGGGCCAAATGCTACCGACGTTCAGAGATATACGGGCAGAGCAATTCAGCCAATGCGCGTAACTAATGCTTCGGATAACAAGAGTGCAGGCGCCGGCAATAACGAATTGCGCGTTTACCGTCCCGTAACGAGACCTTCCAACACCAATACATCATCCAATAATAGTAATAATAGAACGACAACCAACTCTTTCGACAATAATAACAGCAACCGGGCAGTTACGCCGCAAACAAGAACGCAGCAGGATCAACAGCCGGAAAACCGGGCTGTCGTTCCGCAGACAAGAACGCAGCCGCAACAATCGGAAAGCAGGACTGTCACTCCACAAACAAGAAGCGCTCAACAGTCAACCCAGCAAGAACCGGCTTATCGACCCAATCCGGCTCAACCGAAAGTTACAAAGCCTGCTGCACCGCAAACAACGAGACAAATTCAATCTGCGCAAAGTAGCAATAGCAATAGAAGTGAACAGCAGCAGCGCTCCACAGCGCCTGCACGTAGTGGAACGAATACCCAGACAAGAAGGTAATTTATTATGGAAAAATATTTTATAACGATTGGAAGGCAACTGGGAAGCGGCGGAAAGCGTATCGGCGCACAACTCTCGCAACGATTAAATATTCCCTCTTATGACAAGGAACTGATACGGTTGGCTTCGCGAGAAAGCGGCATGGGCAAAGAGTTTTTTGAAGAATTTGATGAAAAAAGCAGTTACAGTTCGTGGGGCAAATACCTTGGATTTAGTTCCGGATTTATGGGATATGACGAAGTGAGCTATTTGTGTAACGAAAATTTATTCAAAATACAGAGTGATGTTATCCGGGGTTTGGCGGAAAAAGAGTCGGGTATTTTCATCGGTCGCTGTGCCGATTATATTTTACGCAATTTCCAGAATTGCCTGAGAGTTTTTATCAGCGCTGATATGAAAGACCGTATCAAGCAAGTAATTAAAGACGAAAATTTGACGGAAAAAGAAGCTCGGATCCGTATAGAACGCTGCGATAAACAGCGTTCTTCCTATTATAATTTTTACAGCAATAAAACTTGGGGTCTGGCATCTTCCTACGATTTATGCTTTAATTCTTCTTTTATGAGTATTGAAGAAATCGCAGAAATCATTGAAGAACAGGTGAAAAGAAAGTTTTATATGAAATCCGATTAATTATGTATTCTCGTTATTTCTTCTTTTTATTCGCTTTTCTTATTTTTACCTTAATTAATATTTATGTTTTTTACCGGAGCAAACAAGCGTTGCCTCAGTCGAAAACTGTTCGGGCGATTTATTATATTGTTTACTTTTTCCTTTATTCCGCTTTTATTATTGCGATGCTGGGAAGAAATACGCTCCCGCTGGTCATTCAGAAAATCCTGTATTTTTCCGGTACCGTGTGGATGGGTATGATGCTGTACTTATTCCTGTTTTTCCTACTGACTGATTTACTGTATTTAATTGTTCGGATTTTTCATCGCTTGTCGCCGGCGGTTGCCAGACGGTATCGTAAAATTCAAGTCGTTACGGGATATATTTTAGTTACATGCGCCGTCTGTTACGGATATTATCAATTCGCACATCCTCAAATAGTTGAGCAAAAAATTGAGATAGCGAAGAAAGCCGGCGATTATAAACAGCTAAAAATAGTGGGCGTCAGCGATTTACATTTAGGCGTAGTGATTGATAAAAAACGACTGGAACAGTATGTCCGGTTAATCAACGAACAACATCCTGATTTGGTGATTATAGCCGGCGATTTGGTTGATAACAATGCTTTGCCCCTGGAAAAAGAGCGGATGTGGGAAACGATAAACCAGCTGCAAGCGCCTCTCGGAACGTATTTTTGTTTGGGCAATCATGAGTATTTAAGCGGTATTGATGGCAGCATGAAATTTTTGCGTAAAACGAATATGCATTTGCTAATTGACAGTTTGGTTGTGATAAATAACAGTATTCAACTAATCGGTCGCGACGACAAGCAAGGTATGAAAAATCACCGCCGGAAAACCTTGAATGAACTGGTAAAAAATGCAAACGCTTCTTTACCGCTGATTCTTCTCGACCATGAACCTTTTCATTTGAGCGAAGCGGAAAAAAACGGGATTGATTTACAATTTTCAGGACATACGCATCATGGGCAAATTTTTCCTTCCAATCTTGTAACGGATTGGATATATGAGCTTTCCTACGGATACAGACAAAAAGGGAATACACATTATTATGTCTCTTCAGGGTTAGGGCAGTGGGGGCCTCCGTTGCGAATCGGCACTCATTCCGAGATAGTTGTTTTCAATATTGAGTTTAAATGATTATCTTTGCACCCTGAAAGTTACAACTTGTAACTCGTAACTCAAAAAATATGATAACAACAGACCAACTACGTGATGTATTGGAGCGCGAGCAAGCGCTGAGGGGGTATCTTTGACATTGATGCCAAAACGATTCAGTTAGAAGAAGAAGAACTTCGCACGCAAGCGCCTGATTTTTGGGAAGATCCGAAAAGAGCCGAAGAACAGATGCGGAAAGTCGGGGAAATTAAGTCGTGGATTGTCGCTTACACTGAAGTCAAATTAGCTGCTCAGGAATTGCAGTTAGCTTTTGATTTTCAAAAAGAAGGCATTACTACCGAAGAGGAAGTGGATGAAGCGTATAAGCGTGCAATCGAATTGCTTGAAAAATTAGAATTAAAGAACATGCTCCGTTTGGAGGAAGACCATTTGGGCGCCGTACTAAAAATTAATGCAGGCGCGGGTGGAACAGAAGCTCAAGACTGGGCGGAAATGCTTTACCGCATGTACAACCGGTGGTGTGAGAGCAAAGGTTATAAAACGACTGTTACCAACTGGTTGGATGGAGATGATGCCGGTATCAAATCGGTTACGCTGCAAATCGAAGGCGACTACGCTTTCGGGTACTTGAAAAGTGAGAACGGCGTTCACCGTTTGGTACGCGTATCGCCTTACAATGCACAGGGAAAGCGAATGACCTCTTTTTCGTCAGTCGCAGTAGTTCCTTTAGTCGATGACAGTATCGAAATTGATGTAAATCCCAGTGATATCACGTGGGATACTTTTCGTTCGAGTGGAGCGGGAGGACAAAATGTCAACAAAGTGGAAACCGGCGTCCGCTTGCATTACAACTACAAAGATCCGGATACGGGCGAAATAAAAGAAATCGTTATCGAAAATACAGAATCGCGCTCACAATTCGGCAATAAAGACAACGCTATTCGTCTGCTGAAATCTCAATTGTATGAATTGGAACTGGAACGGCGGCGCAAAGCGTCTGCAAAAATCGAAGCAAATAAAAAGAAAATCGAATGGGGTTCGCAGATTCGTTCCTACGTTTTCGACGACCGGAGGGTGAAAGACCATCGCACGGACTACCAAACGTCTAACGTTGGCGCAGTGATGGATGGCGATTTAGACAATTTTATCAAAGCCTATTTGATGGAGTTCGGTGGCAGTTAAATCATCATATTTTTTTACATGATCCGCAATTTTTTCAAACCCTTTATAGCGCTTATAATCATTACAATAACCCTTACATTCGTGCAAGTGATTGCCGATTTGTCGCTCCCGAATTACATGGCGCATATTGTTAATGAAGGAATCACTAAACATGATATCCCGCTGATTCTTCATGATGGAGGAATTATGCTGCTGATCGCTTTAGGCGGCATCAGTTGTGCAATTTCCGCAGGATTTCTGGCTTCCCGCATCGCTTTAGGCGTTGGAAAAAATATCAGAAACGCCATATTTTCCAAAGTAACTCGCTTTTCAGTTCCCGAATTTAACCGCATCGGCACTTCTTCGCTGATTACCCGGACGACAAACGACGTCATGCAGATTCAGAATGTAACTTTTATGATGCTGCGGATGTTGCTGCGTTCCCCATTGATGTGCATCGGCGCCGTAATCATGGCTATTCAAAAAGATAAAGGGCTGTCGATCCTTTTGTTGTCGATATTGCCCGTTGTGATTTTCGTTATTTTGCTTATCAACAAAAAGGCGATGGTTTTATTCCGGTCTATTCAGAAAAAAATAGACAGGATTAATCTCGTGTTGCGTGAAAATCTGGTGGGCATACGCATTATCCGCGCATTCAGCAGGGTAGGATATGAAAAGCGGCGTTTTGCGGAAGCAAACAGCGATTTGGCGGCGACTGCCACGCGGGTAGGCCGTTTGATGGCTGTGCTCGAACCGATTATGATTATCTCGATGAACGGACTGTCTATAGCCGCCGTTTGGCTGGCGTCGTACCGGATTGATGCAGGGACTTTGGAAATCGGCGATATGCTGGCTTTTATCCAGTATGCCACCCAGATTCTCATGTCGCTGATGATGGCGACCATGATGTTTATTCTGCTTCCGCGCGCATTTGTTTCGGCTGAACGCATCGGTCAGGTCTTATCGACCGAATCGGAAATAGCCGACCCCGAAAAACCGCAAACCGTTTCGGGAAGAAAAACCCGATTGGCTTTCCGGCAGGTTGTTTTCAGGTATGAACATGCTGAAAATCCTGCGGTTAACAATGTATCTTTTTCTGCGCAATCGGGAGAAACAATCGCAGTGATTGGCGGTACCGGTTCGGGCAAATCGGCATTAGTCAATTTGATTCTTCGTTATTATGATGTTGAAAGCGGCGAAATTCTGCTCGACGGCATCGACATACGGTCAATGACGCAGGAAGAGTTGCGTAGCCATATCGGTTACGTTCCGCAGTCGTCCATCCTGTTTTCCGGAACAATCGAAAGCAATATCCGGATGGGTAAACCTGATGCTACGGACGAAGAAGTCCGCCGCGCCTGCGAGATTGCGCAAGCTTCGTCTTTCATCGAGCAGATGCCCGACGGCTATCAATCGGATGTTTCTCAAGGAGGCACCAACCTGTCGGGAGGGCAGAAACAGCGATTGTCGATTGCCCGTGCGCTGGTCGGAAAAAAAGGAATTTACATTTTCGACGACAGCTTTTCGGCGCTCGATTTCAAGACCGACGCCCAACTGCGCGCCGCATTGAAAAACGAAACGGGAGATGCTATCGTTATCATTGTCGCTCAACGGGTAAGCAGCATATTGCATGCCGACCGTATTCTTGTAATGGACAAAGGAACTGTTGCTGCGGCCGGTACGCATACGGAACTCCTGAAATCAAGTCCTTTGTACCGCGAAATCGTATTGTCTCAATTATCGGAAGAAGAAATCAATTGATATGGCAACGAACAATAATACGCCTCCAAGAGGATTGATAAAGCGCGGCACAGCAGTACGCCCCGGTCGCGGACTGTATATCTCTGCCGAAAAATCGAAAGATTTCAAGGGTACGCTGAAAAAATTGCTTGCCTATCTGAACCCGCAGTATAAAGGATTAATCGTTGTACTTTTATTTACGTTGCTTGCTACGGCTTTTAATATCATCGGTCCCAGAGTGTTGGGATTGGCGGTCGATAAGTTATTCGAAGGAGTGATGGGCAGAATCAATCACGTTCCCAATGCGCATATCGATTACCGCTATGTGATGAATATCCTGTTTATTCTGTTGGGATTATATGCGTTGAGTTCTCTGTTTTCCTATATGCAGTCATACATGATGGCGGGTATTTCTCAAAAAATTATCCAGCGAATGCGTAACGACGTCAGTGAAAAACTGCATCATCTGCCGCTTAGATTTATCGACAGCAAAACGCATGGGGAAATCCTCAGCCGCGTAACCAATGATATTGATACCATTAGCGCTACGTTTCAACAAAACCTGATTCAACTGACTTCATCTTTTTTCATTCTGATTGGCATTACAATTATGATGCTGATTATCAGTCCGGTGTTGAGTTTAGTAACTTTCATCACTTTGGTGTTCAGTCTCTTCATCGCATCGTTTATTACCAAGCGTTCCCAGAAATATTTTATGGGACAGCAACGGACGCTGGGCGATTTAAACGGGCATGTAGAAGAATTTTACGGCGGATATACCGTTGTCAAAGCATTCAATTATGAAAAAGAATCGATTGCCGGATTTGAAACAATCAATTCCCACCTGTATTCAGTCGGGTGGAAAGCGCAGTTTATGTCGAGCATCATATTCCCATTACTCAATTTTATGAGTAACCTCGCTTTTGTAGGAATCTGTATATTAGGCGGATACATGACTGCCATCGGAAAAATTTCGCTTGGTTCGGTTCAGGCGTTTCTTAATTATTCGCGGCAATTCAACCACCCGATTATGCAGGCGGCAAGTATCGTTAATATTTTTCAGGCAACCATTGCCGCTGCCGAGCGTGTATTTGAAATATTGGAAGAACCGGAAGAAATTCCCGATCCTGCTAATCCGAAACACATAGAAAATCCTGAGGGACATGTACAGTTCAACCGGATCAAGTTCCGCTACAACCCTGAGGTTCCGTTAATTGAGAATATCAGTCTGGAAGCCAACCCCGGACAGATTATTGCCATTGTCGGACCGACCGGCGCCGGAAAAACAACATTGGTCAACCTGTTGATGCGTTTTTACGAATTAGACGCCGGCAGTATTATGGTCGATGACATCAACATTACAGAACTGACACGCAAGGAGTTGCATCGTCTTTTCGGAATGGTGCTTCAGGACACTTGGCTATTCAAAGGGTCAATCAGGGACAATATCGCTTACGGAAAAGAAGGATCAACAGACGAGGAAATCGTCCGCGCTTCCCAAATAACGATGGCTGATAATTTTATCCGCACCTTGCCGGACGGTTATAATACGATTATCAATGAAGAAGGAAGCAATATTTCGCAGGGACAGAAACAGTTGCTGACAATCGCACGGGCGGTATTGGCAAATCCCCGAATACTGATTCTGGACGAAGCCACCAGCTCGGTAGATACCCGCACGGAAATGATGATTCAACAAGCCATGAACCTCTTGATGAAAGGGCGCACCAGTTTTGTGATTGCTCACCGGCTATCGACTATTCGTGATGCCGATTGCATCTTAGTGATGAATGAGGGCAACATCGTCGAGCAGGGGACGCATCAGGAACTTCTGGCGAAAGACGGGTTTTATGCACGGCTTTATAATAGTCAGTTTGAAAAGCAATTCAATCAGTAATTTGTATAATGATTGATGGTATGGTTACATCAAGTAGCGCCGGAGGAAAAAGCGTCATGGCTGGAATGTAGAAAAATGGACAAGGAAAAGTGGCATTTTTCAATGGAGTCTGATTTTTTTGATAAAAATTTATTGCTGATTGAAAAATAAGTAGTATTTTTGCAGTTTACAATATATAACCTTTGGTCGTAAGAGCGGTGTATGCCGGTGCGTAAATCCAAAGGTTTTTTTATTGCTCAATTGTAGTGATACAGTATTGTATTTTTTTGTTTTCATCAGCTCTCAAAACTCCAACGATCATTTTAATATTTTCAAAATACGGTATAAATGCCGCCGTTTGTAAGTTCATAATTATCACCTCTTTATACCTCCGCTGATTTTCAACTTCCTTTTTTGGTTTATCCCTTTTTATCTCAATGGCATATTGTAATACTTCATCAAGAGCACACATTGCCATCGTATATTTATAGTTTTTTGCTGCCTTTTGAACCGTTTCTGAAATACCTTCAAAACGAATTAAGATATCACTCTTTAGAGCAATATTGTATCGTTTCTTTGTTTTGTGCAACGCTTGCCATTTCCCATATATAGACCAAATGATTTGCTCGCGCATTTTGAAATTCTGCTTGTTGTTCAATTTTGGAATCGTATAGTCAAGAATATAGATGTTATCGGTATCTTCTTTTATTTTGAACGGAAATATCTTATCTATAGATTTTTCTTTAGCAATAACGGTTTTGGACATTTTCTTACTTGTTTAATTGCGTGGTAAAGATACACATTTTTCCGGAACTGAAAAATTTTTTCTTTTTTTGTAATAATTTCCGTAATTTTGCCATGAAATTTTCAAATATTTATACTTTTTAAAATTAAAGAAAAATAAAATGCAATACCGTACGGATAAATCAGGAAACAACCTGTCAATCATGGGGTTTGGGTGTATGCGTTTTCGTAAGAACCGTACCCAAATCGACATCAACAAGGCGGAACAGTTAATAGTGAAAGCGGTTCAGGACGGCATCAATTATTTTGATACCGCTTATCTTTACAGTGGAAGTGAAGATGCTGTGGGACAAATTCTTGCCAAAAATAATTTGCGGGATAAAATTTTTCTTGCAACTAAACTGCCGCTTGCCAAATGTAAACGATATGAAGATTTTGATTTACTGTTTAAAACCCAGCTTGAGCGGCTGCGCACAGATTATATTGATTATTACCTTATGCATAATCTGGGCGATACGGCTACATGGAAAAGACTTTGCGATTTGGGCGTTGAAAAATGGATTAAAGAGAAAAAAGAATCCGGTCAAATAAGAAATGTCGGCTTTTCTTTTCATGGAATTCACAATGAATTTATTAGTCTTCTTGATGTTTATGACTGGGATTTTTGCCAGATACAATACAATTACTTAAATACGGATTATCAGGCAGGGACGGCAGGGCTGAAGAAGGCGGCTGAAAAAGGCATACCGGCGATTATTATGGAGCCGCTGCTGGGTGGAAAACTCGCCACAGGGCTTCCTAAAAAAGCGATTGACACATTCAAAGCGGCAAACAGTTCACTGTCGCCGGCGGCATGGGCGTTGCGATGGCTCTGGAATCAAAAAGAAGTCACAGTCGTTTTATCCGGAATGAATGAACTTTCTCAATTAGAGGAAAATATCGAAATTGCAAAAGATGCGCTGCCCGGCATGTTGACGCCGAAAGAGGAAAAAACCATTGATTCTGTAATAAATGGAATCAGTGAAACTTACAAAGTTCCTTGCACCGGATGTAACTATTGTATGCCCTGCCCGCACAACGTGAATATTCCGGGATGCTTTGCCTCCTATAATGCCTCCTATACGGTTGGTTTTGTTTCAGGTATGCAATTATACGTAACAAGCACCGGATCATTGGATCCGGATAAAAAATATGCGGCAAGCAACTGTCAGGAATGTGGAAACTGTGAAAAGAAATGTCCGCAGCATATCCCAATCATCAAATCGCTGAAAGATGTCAGGAAAAAAATGGAGCCGTTTTGGCTGAGACCGGCGCTCAATCTTTACATGAAATTTAAAATTTGAAAACAATATACGAAAAACTTATGGAAAATAACACTGAACAACCGGTTAAGAAAAAACCCGCGAAAAAGATTTTCTGGGGAATCTTTTTGATAGCAATCCTTGCGGTTGCCGCTTATTTTGTTTATAACCTGTATTTACGCCCCGACAATTTCCTGCGTCAAATTTACCTTGTTCCTAAAGATGCGGTATTTATTATGGAAACGGACGATCCGATAAATAACTGGCACAAATTCGCAAATAGCAAACCATGGCAATATCTTAAAGGCCAGAAAAAGATGGAAGAAATCAACCGGATGGCCGATAAAATGGATTCCATCTTGCAGGCTAACAAAACATTGCTGGATTTATTGGGAAAGCGCAATTTGATGGTTTCCGCACATGTGACTCGAAAATCGAATTATGATTATCTTTTCATTGTAGATGTACAGAAAGCATCCAAGTTGGAAAGCCTTAAGAGTCAATTGGAAATATTGTTTAGGGCAAGTGATTTCAGGGTAACCCAACGAGACTTCAAAGGCGAACAGATATATGAATTATTCGACCCGATCGAACGTTCCACTTTATATTTAGCCATTGTTAAAAATCACTTGATATGTTCCTATACCGGCTTGCTGGTGGAAAAATCCATCGTGGAAAAAGACGATCCGGTTATTGGACGTGATTTATATTATTTAGATGTGGAACAAAAGGTTCCGGACGGAGGA
>Ga0123357_10012907_pt1 | contig 10795 bp, 5 predicted proteins | sample TergutEmb28metaG_FD_89873 | JGI IMG/M metagenome (GOLD analysis project Ga0123357, IMG submission 89873) | Embiratermes neotenicus P4 segment gut microbial communities from Petit-Saut dam, French Guiana - Emb289 P4 | ecosystem: Host-associated > Arthropoda: Insects > Digestive system > Gut ...
AACAGAATAGTCGCAAGCTCCTGATGATGGATATATTAATGTCCGAAACATGTTGAGCACATAAGAAGTGAAATAAAATAGCAAGTGACATCAAGTTGGTCTTTTGTTCTTCAACTATCACAACGATGCACGGTCCAATAAACATAAAAGCGATATCAATTGCAATATTTATCTTTTCTAATGTCTTTTATTCCTTGTTAACCCGATGTTGACCCTTTAGGCTCTAAACATGAAGCTGCAATAAAAAGTACCAAATTATAAAACCAGTTCTAAAACGTAATTAAAAAGCACTCGTGATAAAGCATCTCCTGGCTTCTGATGCTGCATAGGACATTCATTAAGCATATCATGGCTGCACCCTGCTTGGATTGACACCTTGTAGTCAGGGAGATAATTATCGACATTCTGGAAGAACCCACAGCTTCAGTCTTCAGGTTCGACTGTAATCATGCAGTGGGAGGCAGTGAGGTTCTCCAAAACCAGAGGACATGCTTCACATCCCAATGGCTCTCTTAACTCTGCAATCATGCTGGTTATTAAATTTAAACTACTGCGCTACAATGAGGGTTTTTAAATTTATAATGCCCTTGATTGCGTTCAGGTCCGTAAGGTGCACCGAGGCCACAACGTGTGAAGACGTATAGGTCCGTACGTGGCACCAAGACCGGCACTGAAATTTACCTACACGGCCCTTGCCACTGATTTCTTCGAAATAAATTTTGACTGGTGGACTATTAGGACGCTTATGTAGAAATTATTATTATTATTATTATTATTATTATTATTTATTAGCAGTCAGAAAGACTTCAGTCTATAAGCTAATGTGATGGATGATATGTAGAAAGCTGAGTACATAATTCTTCACTCGCGAGCCATAGGCTTACTTCATGTCTACGACAAATAAATAGTTGATGTACTTCTCATGTTATTCCGTTTATAAGTCTCTCGTGTCAAAGCTTGAGTCGTTTATTGAATCAACCAGCTGTACTCTGTGAGGCCGCAGGATTAGTGTTCTTTATTGCAGTCGTCTGTGTTCGTTCCATTGAATACGCAACCCACTGTGTACTGAGATAGAAGTTGGAAATTTTACCTGCATGCAAAACCTCACTGCGGTGACCCTCAGCGTAGAGGTCACAACACAATAAGCGAGCATGGACATATTGGCAATTTTCTGTTGAAGATGAGGGCTGATTTTGTATACAAAACTAATATTTCTGACTACAGTTTTGCGTCATGGAATATAACCACAGCATTCAATTTTGATATCTGAAAATGTGTCCCAAGTGTCTGGCCGGTGTGACATTTACATTTTCTCTCAGTCTGAGCGAGTAATTTTGATCCTTCCGAACAGAAACTCTGCAGAAAATTAAATTACGTAACATTGATCTCATCCTGGCTCTGGAGCTAAATGTTTTATAAAATCTTCCCCTGAACATGTATGTCGGTCACGTTGTTAGTCTGTATGCACTGCAGTAGACGGATCGCATTTTACTATCTCAAGGGCCGGCTAATCCGACTGTCTTTAGTAACTCCCTCCAGGAAACAGTTTTGGAGATTGGTGTGAAGTGGGCCACGACCGTTTCCTTTTATATAATTTCCAGTCCATTATTCATAAAAAAAATTTACCACTCTATTATTTTTTGTAACTGGAACAGGGATAGCTCAGTCGGTATAGTAAGTAGTCCACGAACTTGATGCCCAAAAACTGTGGTTTGATTCGGACAAGAGGTTTTTCTCCTTTGCAAAGTGTCTAGCCCAACCCTGGAGCCCACCAGCTTTCCATTCAGTACGTACTGCGGGTAAAGGGGCCGGGGTGTGAAGGTGCCGGTTCACCTTCGTCTAGGGTCGAGGTTAAGAATGGGCGGAACTGTGACGCCACTTTCACAGACACCTTCATGGCGCCCATAGAGACACTTTCACCATCACTTAATTCTATTTTGTGCCATACATATTCCGGAAATTTTCCGTCCTCTTATATGTGACACCGTGCAGTCTGGTAAGAGTGAGTCTACCGTACACGATCCTGCCTGTTCCATCGTCAGGATTAATACGCAAATTGCACTATCAAGACGGGGTAGATTCTGAAGATTATAATTTCTTCCGTTATTCCGCTGTGTAACAGGTACTGTAATGCAGCATATGCCGACGATTGCAAGAAGTGTGGTGCCTGCATGTTAAGGTACTGGTATGTCCTCAGCACTCACAGAATCCAGTATATTTTTGTTGAATTGTTCAGGTTTTAATGTGTGTCAAACTTCTGGATAAGGTGGTTCTTCTTATATGTCTATTAAATGTTTTAGCATTACTCTGGCAGAAGACAATTACAACAGAAACCATTGGTACGTGTGCATTTAATCTGAGCAAAGTGCACTTTGACATACAGCACTAGACGGAGTCTGAGTTTCTTTGTCAACATAAGCCACCCTTCATCCGTAAAAGCTGCACCTATTTCCGGTATATTTACTTGCATTTCGGTGAGAGATTCAATTCTAACGCCAACTAACCCCCCTAAATTACCACAGTAACTCTGTGTGTCTTCTGCTTTGACACTTAAAAGATCTAAAGTTTGTAACAGAAAGTATTTGTATGAAGTCTGCGGTTTTACGGACTGCTGCGCTCGGTTGAAAAGTGGCTTGTTGCCGACATTTCAAGAATTCCTACAGGGTGAATGATTGTAGATCTTCGTTGATCATTTAGCCTATGAAGAAAGAACCAATAGGAATTCCCAAAATATCGGCACCAACCACTTTCCAAACCTGAGTAACGGCCCATAAAACCGATGATTTCTTTATTCATATCGCGGCGGATACCTGAAATCACTTATATATTCGTATATTGTTTGTGATATAATGAATAAATAAATAACGTGAGTTTTCATAAACAGTAGCCTGCGAATTGATTTCTATTTTTATTGTAGATAAAGAAAATCTGTCCGGCTTCTTTCCGTGAGACTTGCCAGTGGTTAAAATTTCCCCTGAATGGGGTGCGGGCCTAGAGCAGGGTAAGTCCAGTGGTAGGATTGCTATCTTTAGCCTCTGGACCGGCATGTTTAGGGATGGCATTTCCTCCATTCGTGGTGAAACAGTTATACCTCTGTGACTCGGTCGTCATTTAGCCTCTGGACCGGCATGTTTAGGGATTAAATTTCCTCGAAACTTGGACTATTAAAGCAAGTGACGCCAGAAGAATAACAGCAGCAGAGATGAAATACATGAGAAGAACACCAGGGTACAATTGGACAGATTACAAAACAAATGCACAAATTGCAAAGGAGTTAAAAATAACACCAATTTTGGACAAAGTACTGGAATACAAGAGAAGCTGAATACAACACGTAAATAGAATGCCTCGAAATAAATTATCCAGGATAATGAAATACTACTCCCCAACTGGCGAAAGGAATCATGGTAGACCTTTGAAGAGACTTCTGGATACGTGAGACCGGAACGGGTCAACAAGTGGCCCAACTCCATGAAAGATATGATGATGATGTAGATAGAGTTCGTTTTGTGTGCAGTATGAACTTATTTTTTTACATTATTTGGATAAATTACAGACTCCAGAGGATTCACATATGTTGGTCTATAACAGCTCTTGTAAACAGACACTCCACACCAGGTTTGTATTTCGACAATCGACGCTGAAATTTATTTCGTAACAGAGAAGTGTTGTGGGAAGTGTTGTGTTGTGGGAAGTGTTGTATTTAAGACGTCGGTGGCAGATGAATGAAATATAGCTATAGAGCATTTGTGGAATTGTATTGTTAGGATAAGGACGGAGTATTCGTGAAGAAATCTGTGCTATTGCAGCTTAGACCACAACAAATCCCACGTACATTGACCTGGAGTCTAAACCGCATCTCTAAGGTCGTCAACAAATTTACAAGATATTTCATTCGAACATACAGACTTCAACAGCCCTTACGTAAGTGACGTCATCCATGAAAGAATCAATAAACATCAAAACAAACTGGAAGCCCATCCCACTCCACTACTACAACCTGTAAACACCAGGAGACTAAAACGATACCGGCCTTTAGACCTGCAAGGCACCTGAGGTGACATCGCTGGATGAATACCCTACCACGTCGTTGTAATACATTAGTATCGTAGTGTACTTTGTATGATCATCACATTAGCGTATAGATTGTATTCTTTCCGACTGCTAGTAAATAAATAAAGTTTTCATTCGATAGTCTTTTGAATTATCTGTCACTGGAAGTTGTAGGCTAGATATACACGAGGCTGATGTTTGTTTACTGAATTGCCACGGTCGCTTAGTAGTGTGCTCAGTTCTTCTTTACATACGATGTGATGTGTCGCTGTAAAGGGATTTTTCCAGAGCATTTGCTCGCCGAAGTACAGTTGCAACATGCTGCCACTGTAAAATTTCACCACTTTGTTATGCAACGTACAATTTTTCACAAGCCTTTGTCGCACCCATAAGAATGGGGACTGCGATTTTTAGCCCCCTCCAAAAAGAAATTAAAAAAAAAGCATAGATTTTGTTCAGAAACGATATCATAGGTTTTACGTGATTTACTCCTCAGCCTAAATCAGCCACTGATATCGGCTGATGACCAATACATTAGAACACTTAAAAATCTAATAAAAGCTAACGAATATTTTTATTGTTTCTTTCTCAGTTTGAACTTTCCTTGTAACCTAGCTAGATATCGGCTTCGAGATTTTTACATGATTGCTTAACATAGCTTTTATAATCAAACATGAATTATATATAATGTCAGGGTCAGCGCCCCCCCCCCCACAAAGAGAAAAATTATAGTTGCTCCCATGTCATAAGCCGCAATATATTCTATTACATTACTAAGTTATATGCACACATGAGAGATGTGTCCTTTAAATCTTTAGAAGTGAATTTCTTTTGAATTATTTTGAAAGCCCCAGATTTTACCCCATAGGAGCCACTGAGAATCTTCATTGTGAAGGCCAAATGGCTAATAGCGGTTGGGAAAATAATCGCTGTTTATTTTTAGCACCAAGTGGTATTAACAAATATCTTTATGTGACCTACATGTGCCTTTCGGAAATGTTAATGCATGGGGCAGAGTGCATTAACCACTTTGCTTTGTGAACAAAAAGTCAGTACTTTCTTAAAACTTCCATAAACCTTGGTCTATTAATGTTAATAATACAGTAAATATCATACATTACGCTGGTTCGATCCCGGCTGGTGTCATCGGAATTTTTCATTGACATAAAATCCTTCCGATCGACTCAACCTCTAACAGAAATGAGTACCAGCAGCATTTCCTGTGGGTAAGGACGGCCGGTGCGTAAGGCTGACAACCTTACCACCATCCTGTGCCGTTGTAATGAAATCTGGGAACTTTAACTTCCTGGAACCCTCTGGGCCACTCCAGGCCTGTAACGGGAGTACTTTACCTTTTTTATCATACATTATTATACAGACTATAGCACGGTAGTGGAAACTATAAAACTTATTTTTTGCAGCGCGAGCCATCAAACCGTTCGTCAGTTCTGCTGAAATATAGACAGCAAATTTTAGGTTTAAACGATTCTACGTACCGTAAATAAACCCTGTATTTTCAGTTTAAATGCATTAACTGGAATACGTACTTTGAAACTCCATGCAACAGAGACCTAAAATTGTTAGCAGTCGCTCAGTTCTCTGTCTCTGATGAAACCCAGTATTTTATCACCGCGGTTACAAGAACCAGCTACTTCTCCCTTTACAGAGCCAGATGAATCCAGATCACAACATCATTTCCTATTCTTTGAGATCTCTTTTAATATTATCATTGTGTCTGAATGTAGATCGTTCAAGAGATACCATTTCTTCACACTTTTCAACTAAAATGTTCTGCGCATTTCTCGTATTTCTCCTGCGTACAGCATGCCTGTTCCTCAATTCGATCCCACTTGATTTATTATCTCCCTAAGAAGGTTTAGCTCAGAATAGTACTTATAGACACGTGTATAAATGCGTGAATAAATAAACACATACTACACACTTTCGTGTATTTGCATGAATGTAAACGCATGTGCTATTACTCATCCGATACTTTGGTTCTGCGTTTTACCTAACATTTTGGTATCATACAGCATAACATACATACATTTTCTCATTGTTATTCACTCTCATTATCATTCAGTACAGATATTATGAGCGTTGGGGATCCCACAATGCATAGTACATTATTTGTTTGGATCTGTATCATGAGGGCCTGTGGATGACTCAGTGACGGTCGAAACATGTAGCCCTGCTGTCACATTACATGTTTTATATTTAATATTGTTGTGTTTCACTGACACTTTCTATCCATTGTATATAAACATACATTTACGTTGACAATAAGAAGTTCATGAATGAATTTCACTGAAATTTAAGTTTGTAAAGTACGCGACATTTATATATACGTATTCCGTAGATATAATATGAAGGTTTTGATGAAATGCTTGCTTCAGCAGAGTTTCTGTGTAATGAAATATTTGTATGTCGTGGAATGTCAATCTGTATTCACACAGAAGTGAAATAATGCCTGAGTGGGAGTCGTATAGATTAGTTTATGCAGTATGAAGTGCTTGTCTGCACGTGTAATATTTTTAAACAATGGATTAATAAGGGCCGAAAGTTACAAAGGGCCCGTAGAATTAGAATGTCATTCAGTTGGGTCTTGATATTCAGCAGCAACTGACAGACTTGCGAGTTATCGTAGTGAAATGTATTTTCCATCTGATTTATTTCGTTCCTTTCTACATGTATGTTAAGAACTGCTACACGTGTGTTAGGAACTTCTTTCCTCTGAACACGTTTCTGCTCTCAGTAACTAGTATTCTATACAAATTCTTTCCTTCTCTTTTACTTCTTTTACTTCCCAGTCCACACTATTAGCAGCCTTTCTGCTGGAACACAAGGCCGAGTACTGTCCTGTAAGGACATGACGCCGTGTGATGTGGTAAACATTTACGGAAATTTTGGAGGAACCTGCGGGAGTATTGTAAGTAGTCACGAACGTAGGAACCTTGAATCTAAATATATATAGGCCCACATATATACCTACATATACATACATACATACATACATACATACATACACATACCTATATGCAGACGCACATACACATACAGCACATACATAGACACACATACATATATACATACATACGTACATGCAAGCCCGCGCGCGCGCGGGCGCACGCACGCACACATACAAAAGAATATTTGATGATAAATGCTGAACACCCATTGCGTACAAAATTCGTAACGGAGGAGATGTTTAAAGGTAAAAATTCTTTATTTTAATTCAGAAGTTACACAATTTTATGCTGAATTAAAACATTTGTACTGACCATTTGGTTTTTTGAAGCGCGTTTTTTGAGTTGCGAAGATGAGAGTTGAATTGAAATGTGCTGTGTTATTTATACAGCATAAATTTGGAACCGAATGCTGTATGTAGATTTCGCGGTGGCACAGTTTCGTTGATTTGCTAGTTTTTTTGCTTTAAAGAAATGCGCATATTTTTCGAAATTTGTTACCACTCGGTATTTCAGGACTAATTAACTAACTCCCCGGGGCAGCGTCCTTCTTAATGAACTAAGCCCTCAAATAGTCAAAACATTTTACGCATCTTATGGCAACAGAATGTTCATTACCGTGCTCACAACAGCCCGCCACTCGTTCCTACATTACTGACGTTTCTGCACCATGTACTTCAAAATTTTTCATCTTATACCTTCGTAATTACTTCCCTCCTGACGGGTTTGTAAGGAGAAAAGAATTTATCGGTCTGTGCAGTTGGTCCTGCAGAGAGATTGGATTTTTAACCGTAGAGTAAAGGAAACCATGTTAAGTCTTCCCATGTCATGATATAGAGCATTCGCGAATTGCAAGTATAAGACAGGTCTACAGACACGGAAGGTAGATACGTTGTGAAAGAACATTCATGGAGAGCCAAGGGCTGTTCCTTCAGCTTTCAGCTTTGTGGTTCAGCTGGAGGCTATCATTTTGTCACCATACAAGACGTAATAGACGTCTTCTTTGGAACGAGCTGTGCTTCAGAAATTGGTAATGAGTTTCGTAATTTCAGGAGTCATTATACTTATGATTCATTTCGGTATTCATGTATAATAAATGAGCACGAAATCGTAATCGGAAACGGTTACAGGTATATATCATTTGTGAAACCTAGTGCTAGATAGGATGGTAACAACGTTACAATGAAACTTAAAGAAGGCGTGGACAAAATTTGTCTGTTTCTCGATGTAGATCTACCCAAACAGCGAAATATTATGAAGGCCTGTCGGGTGGAATATTGTTGTCTACATGTCCGTCTGTCGCCTTCTCAAAAAAGATTCTGCATTACGGCAGTTCTTACTCAGTTACTGAGTATCAAATACATTGAAACATGAAAATCCTCAAAGAACTTTTTGGAATGATTTAATTTATGGATTTTTCAAACCTCCTGTATTAAAAATAAGAACAGAAATTTCGCGGACAGTACCAGTTTGCGAAACGTTGCATTCTTATTGATCAGTCTCCGAAATTTGTGGTTTGTCGATCAGTCTACGAAGCGTTTTGTTTTATTGATCGGTCTCCGAAACGTTGATTTTAATTCATATTTGACACTGGACACTGGACACTGGACAAAGTCCATAAAGTAAGCGATTCCAAATGTGATGTATCATTGGCAGGATCCTATTGAGCAAGAAATAAGTATAGACAGTAGTCTATCTTTAAAGATTTTTTTTTGTATACAGTAACCTACTTTATCATAGAGTTTTCGTGGTATTTTGCTTTATAATTGTGCTTTGCGCTCGGTTTGTTGGTCGGAAAAAATTCGGGCTCCATTTAGAACAATTTCCTGTTGTGGGATATTCATCGAATAAGTAATCGTTATCTACGTTGATAATGTAACGTATTTAGGTGCAAGCAGAAATTTCTGTGGATTCCTCAGCTACACCGTTTCATTCACTCTTAAACATGACTACTTTGATGCTGATATTTAATTACTTGAAAATTTTTATGTCCATTAAATTGTGTATTTAAATTTACGAGAAACATGACTTTCTTTTTTATGTATTGGGTGTCTTACTTTCTTAATTATTGTACTTAATGTTTATACCTTGCCTATTACTGTAATAACCCAAAGCATTTCATTCACATTAATTGCTACAGCATTTCTCTCTGTTTGTTTCAGTCACGGGGAGGACCTCATTGTCACGCCTTTCGCCCAGATCTTGGCGAGTCTACGCAGTGTGCGAAACAATTTCCTTAGTCTGACAAATGTACCTACACCTAAGTAAGTATCGTCCTTATTACAGCATATTTATGTATATTTCTCCATAATATACTTCACCATTTCTTCTCGGAAATCTCTTGTAGTAAACTTAACCAATCAACCAGTTACCGAACCCCATTCACCCACCGTACAGCTATATTATCCATGCAAATTGAGTTTCATTATTTTTAAATACAACACTTTATTATACGTACTTAATTTATTGTAATTAAAAGAACGTGAAGTTCTTGAAAGTCTGACTTTAATGTGAGAATGGCATCCCTACAAATGGCTGACAGGGTATAAATATGTCAGAGAATTTAAATAAGACAGGTGTATTGATCCACGAATTTGTGTACCGCAATCGGTTGCATTTTTTTTTTAAATTTGGGTTACGCGGTGAAAATATATTACTTAATTCCTTTTAAATATTTTAAACCCACCATATGACACAGCCCACACATGCTGATGGTGAGAGAAATCTTGAAGGAACGTGTGTAAATATTCTTGTCCTGTAATATTTCTTTCGTGTCGTATTACTTGTGAAATATTGGACAGAAACATGTAGTGGGGGGTGAATATTGGACAGGAATATGTAGTGGGGGTGAATATTGAACAGAAACATATTGTGGGGTGAATATTGGACAGAAATATTTAGCGGGGGTGAATACTGGACAGGAACAGTTATTGGCGGCTGAACCATTGGAAAAATATGAAGTGGTAGCCGCTAAAATTGCGATAAGAACATAAGAAAGCTGCTGAAATCTTGACAGCTCTAGGAGACAAGATAGTTAACATAGACAAATGAGCAAAAATCCTAGGCGGCTTGACAAAAGCAGTTGTCATCGATATCCGCTCTGAATGAACGTCGTAGGAAACAGAGATATTAATACAGGTCTGCGCTCTACTGGGATGTTACGCAGCATATGTTGGTAGTTGTTTACAGGCGTTTCAGGGCAGTCTCCTGGATTCCTTTACCTTTGAAAATTGGACCGATAGACTGCCTGGAAACCTCAGTGGCGCGTAACAACCCCTTAGGAGCGAAGACCTCATATACACCGCAGTGGAAACATAAAATCTCCCAGGTATTAATACACTTCGTAAATGTTGACGTCGATGTGGAACGAGGGTCAGAAGAACTGAGCAAAATGTGTTCAAGACCTTACCTTCGTTTCTCACAGTGTAACCAGGTACGGCCTTTTCATTGACAGGGTTAATCCACCACGGCTTTTCTAGCTACCTTTTTCACACATAACCCCGAAGTCTATCCCTTCATATTCATTCATTAGTATTCATCCTTGAAGGCCGGGCTTGGCAGGAACCAGAGCCCAGTGATGTGACCGGTATGGCTCTGGTACACTGCATCCTGGGTAAGTTCTTTGGGGTAGTTTGCCATCGCTTTCCCCCGCCATTAGACGTTCCCACTTTAGTCGCCAGGTGCCTCCGTCCGCAACGACGCGAGAGATCCTAGCAGCGAAAGGTGGAACTGTGGGCGAGAAAGATGTCCGGTAGTAATTTTGCCTAAATTCCGAC
>Ga0123357_10012908_pt1 | contig 10794 bp, 5 predicted proteins | sample TergutEmb28metaG_FD_89873 | JGI IMG/M metagenome (GOLD analysis project Ga0123357, IMG submission 89873) | Embiratermes neotenicus P4 segment gut microbial communities from Petit-Saut dam, French Guiana - Emb289 P4 | ecosystem: Host-associated > Arthropoda: Insects > Digestive system > Gut ...
TCACAAACGTAAATAAAATACACTAACTGATAAGAATTACTGTTGTGACAACCCGGACGGATAAGAGGACTGACATTATCAGTGACAAACATGAATTTCTCACAGCAAGTAACCTAACTTCATGTCTTCAGAATATAACAGTTTCTCAGCTACAAAGAAACCACGCGCCATTTTATAACATGGACGCCCACTACCTTACCAGCAACGCCCACCTATGGTTCCTACCCGAAACAGGTGCATCCAGAACACATAGTCACTTAAGATTTGTTTTAATATTATCCTCCTTATTGTAATTAATCCCCAATTGATCACATATGTTTAATTCTTTAGTTAAAAATATTGTATCATTGCGTTGTCGCGCTATATGACGCCGTGTAGGTACCGACGCTGGTTGGAAACTGTCGCCTCCGCCTTACAAGAGAACCTTAACACAGACAAGACTGCCTTCGTTCAAATCTCTCTTTTACCACTCCTCATAAGCCTCTTCTTTGTTCACTAAATTTCTGGCCAAGACTTCCACACATAACCCTTCAATTGATAATTTCCTAAATATTACAGCCCCAAAGGGATAACATTGAGATTTTCACTGCATATTCACAACATGAATTTGTAAATTACGTCACAGGCACACGGATAACTGTTACAGACGAAGCACGAGTCCTAATGCCGACCGAACCGAAGGAAGCTCCACACCGTTCGACTGCTTCACAACGACAACTGCCATCTGGCGTAACCATCATTAACTAATCCTTTGCTCAGGCACTCACAAATCAGGCGCTTTAAATAAGGCTGATTAAACATTCGTATTTGAATACACGAAGTTCAACTTTCTGGTAATGTTCCTTATGGTCGCGCGGTATCAGCCCGTATATATGCAACCCAAAAGAACACTGGATAATTCATGGACTGAGGTGGGAGGTGGAGAAACTACGTAAATTTCTGACCATTCATACGTGTGATGATTTTGGAAAGCCATAAATATACCTACCAAACGCTTAATTACCCAGCGTACCTTCTGTGGAAATTAGCGTTGATAAATTGACATATTACAAATGTCCCGATATGGATTAATTTTGGCCGCGCTACGTCAAGCATGCTGCACGCCACTGCACTAACAAAATATAAACCTGCATTTTGTATTTGATATAGAAAAAAATACAACAGCGATATAAAAAATTACCAAACCTCTCAGGTAACTCAGTGTCAAAACACAAACAAGCACCACACCGTCCTTGTATAGAATGCGTCAAGTTGAAAAATATGACGAACACATAAAATGGCCCCCACTGTTTTCTCAAGAGAAATTTCAGATAATGGTATTACATTAAGTTCTTTGTATGCCCCTGTGATTAATAACGCAATAATCATATTTCGTAATAAGAAAATTTGTTGAATTTTTATTAGGAAGAATTATTATTCCAGCAACAAAAGGCTACTTAAAATGGATCGCTAGTGAAACTAATCGATTCATGTTAATAACAGACATATATCACAGCGGCGCCACATTAGTAGCACACTGCTAGTTAATTTATTGCACGACTGACCTCAAATATATTAAATGCTAATATATCAGAAATGTTGGTGACAGTAAATTGCTCGAAACCAAATATATCGAAAGCGTTGTACCCAAAATTGTATTGACAGTCAATAATTTAATATCATGCCTTTCATCAAATTTCAGAGGTTATGAAAACGTGACAAAAATGATATATTTCACATAAATAGGAGACATACAGATATGGGGACATGGCTGTTGGGAGGTGGGCATTTGAGGCTGGCGTTGGAAGGAAAAAAATACCATAGTGAGGTGAATTAACAGGGAAAGTTACAGAAAAAATATTACTTGAATAAATTGAGACTACACTATACTACACTACACTACACTACGCTACACTACACTACGCTACGCTACGCTACGCTACGATACGCTACACTACGCTACACTACACTACACTACACTACACTACACTACTACGAACATGTCATCAAAATCATCAGAATGGGACGAGTCTTTATTTAATTACAAAACAGAAATTCATTGTTAAATTATTGTGAGTTTAAAAAGTCGGTCGGTGGTGCTATCTAGAAGTCACTACAAGAACATGGAGAGTGGAATAATATGGCTGAAAACAAGGATTTGGGGTGCTGATAAGGGAGAAGTTGATAAAGTAAGACATTTAGAGGAAATGGATATCAAACGTGTATCATTACAATGTTCAGGAAAGCCAATGTGCACACACAAACCCGTGAACAGGAAATGGCCGAATATGCATAAAATGGCGCAGATTGTTTGGAACTTTCATCTTGCGTAAATGTAACAGAGACAAAAAGTTAATATCAATTTAAAACAAGATGCAGATTTGAAAATGAAGTCTGTGTGGCAGTAACTGGGCATGAGGGTGCGGGAGAATGAAACGAGACACAGGAGAAGAGGCTTGATCATGTGACCAGTGCAGTATTATCACAAGGGTACATGTGTGGCCAGACAAGGACACAGGCCGATGGAAATGTACTGAAAAACACGAGTAGTGTCAGACCCCGGTGTGAACATGGCCTGACACGTGTGGGAAGGTAATCTGTGACTCACACATATCACAACTTATGAAACGAAACAAGCTAAATATTATACGCTGAACGTACTTCGCCATCCGTGAAAGAGGATTTGTCCTTTATTAGTCATTTGAACTTTGGCCACTCTGCTGACAGATGGCGGCACACAGAATTCACCATAATGGGTTATGCATATTGCCGGCTCAAATATAGTAGAATGAGGCTGACATAGGTCATTGTGATGTCGATGATCAGATACCTGGATGCTGAACTATCATCGTTCTGCTTTCATTAATCTAATTAGCACTGTATATGGGGCATATAACAGAGAAACGACAAACAAAAACACTTTAATGCCAACAACTGCGGGATTATTCGAGCTTAACACATAAATAACCTGGATTATACGCACTCTGTTGCGTTGAACTCGTTTCTGCAATGTAATAAATACGAGTAGAAATGTCTGTAAGAGGTGATGAATTTATGGCTCGAAACGAATATATATTTCTTTTTCAAAAATTCGGCAAAGGGCGTGACAATTTAATGGTACTTAGCATTCGGTTCCGGCGTACGTAATTAATTAAAATCAATCAGTCTTTAAGCTAAGAGGTATTGTCAGTATGACCACACACGTAGCTGGCGGCATACTGTCTGTCCGTCCGTTCGTTCTTTCTTTTGTTTGTTTGCTTTTTTGCTTAAAATTTTAAGTGTAATTGCTATTAAGCATTTGTGTAAGAATGAAAGAACACGAAATCACGTTTAACTGGAAAAGATGCCTTAAATTTAAGCTTTCAGGCGGTTTTTCGTATACTTTTTTTTTAGTTGTATGATGATAAGTTGATGTACCACTGTACATACCTTTCTGATAACATGGCTCTTTCTGTCCACAGATTCAATGAACAGAAGACACTTGTTAATCTGATTAAAGTGACTGTGAAAATTTTGTGTTCCCTGTAAAAGTCAAAAAACCCTAACACATGAGAACAGACATAAATTCACCCCATTGCTTGCCTTGTCGCACAAACTACACAATTGACTCCCATGAACTTTGGTATTGGATGAATATTTGTAGGGTAAATGCTCTTCTGTTAAATTATTATTGTCATTATCTGTAAAATACAATAAACATTAATTACAAATGTTTATGGATCCGTATTTACATGTACAGGATTAGTACTTTATCTCACAACTATCGGTGGCTTATTTCTGTCGGTTTTCATATCGTATTACCGCATCCTGCACAACGGACCTCCCAAAAGCCCAGCCCAGCGCAACAGCGACGGGAATTGACAAATTACGGTGGTCAGATAAAACAAGGAGCGTATGATATGAAGACAAATCAAGATTGATTGACTAAATGTACACGTAATTCACAAATAGCGCTGATATTATCAGAGTCTGACAGACGGTTTTGACATGTACATACTTCGTGAAACTATCGGCAGGCCGTTTCCCCCAACACTAACAAAATAGAAAGAAAAGTGAGTCCAGTGGCAATGGACCACGGACTTAACATAGGGCAAACTATGATGACTCAGTCACTTCGTAGAGGATTCTATTATACTTAGCTAATTACTTTACACGAAAAATATTTGTCTCTAGGTGGTGTTTCTGCTGTCCTTTGCACTGTGTCTCCGACTCACAGATGGGAATTTTTAAATGCTCTTTTCGTGTTAAAAATCTCTCAGTCCTTTGGGTAAATAGGTCGAAGTTACGACAAGAAAACTCTACCAGAATCTACGGATACTCCTCGTATCGATACCCGTACACACTCCAAGAAAGTCTATACCTTACTTCTTGAGACAATCCTTCATGAGAAGCTATTAGAAAGACAAAAAGAATACCCGCCATATCTTGGAACCCGAAAGTTCATTACCGTGTTCACTACATCCCATCACTTGTCTTTTCCTAAGCCAGATGAGTCCACTCCACGTCCTTCCATCCCAGTTCTTTAAGGTCCATTTTAATACCATCCTCCTCTCTACGCCTAGGTATTTTAAGTGAGCTTTTCTCTAGGACTGTCCCGCTAAAGCATATATGCATTTCTCTTTTCCACCACATGCACTGCACGTTCGGCCCATTTTAGGCTATTTTATTTCATCCTCCTGATAATCAAGAAAAGCTATTATGTGGTATAGCCTTATTAGAAATGACCTATCGTTGGAATGTGCCTATAGACGAAAAAAAATTGAATCACAAATTCAAATCAGCTATGGAAGTGTCTATCGAATGCGTACCGATAGCCATTGTGGGGCACAGCACAAGTGGCTGTGTGCAGTTCGGTTATAGTAAGTTGCAATTTCCTGGAACAAGCAAATATTTAAAGCAATTTATACATATCTCTATGAAGGAGAGAAACACCTTCCTATTGAAAACGTGAACACAGTTCCTATCAATAAACCTACACACTTCACTTTACAAAAGCGATTGACGAATGTCCCTCTGTGTAATGAAATATCAGATCAGCGTGAGGTAAGCTGCAGCTGAATTAATCCTTCATTTGCAGGAAACATGTGGAAGCCATGATAACCAGATTACGGAGAACAACACACACTTGAGCATTTACCTAGCAGCCAGCCGCTGTACTTCTGTTTTGTCACATATAATCGCTAATGACAGCAATGTAGGATGACTGGTTTTATTATGAATTGTGTGAATGGTTGAGTTGAGAAGTGACGTGGTAATGAGACAGGAAATGATGATCTAGCAGTTCTACATTCATTGTAAATTCAACGACACGGCCTGATCTAAAATACCGTACGTTGAATACTGAAAACCACAACACAAGATTTGAAACCTAAACATCAGCATTGCTAAATGTTTGTAAGTACAACATGACAAGAGCAAAAGTACTCTGACACTCTACACAAGACAGCCCGTGAGTGCTGACCGAACGTGTAGGCTTACATCATTTAAACGCGAGTGCAGTGAGGTCTCCGTTTTCCTGAATTGCTAAGCAGCCTTGGTATTCGTTTACTGTAGATACAACTCTACATTTACACAGGGTGATTCCTTATTTTTTTCTCGAAAAAGGCAGCGGTATCCACACAGCAAACCTCCATCCGCCGGCACAGGCAGCAACAGCTGACGTGCATAGGAAAACGACGACAAGAGACGCTTTGTAAACAGAAATATTTTGTTTCTACCGACGTCAGTGACTTACGTAACCATGCTACTAACTGCTAAAGTAATACACCGCCGGTGATAGATTAATAAATAAAATTAATTAATTAATAAGGAGTATTGAGGAGATGCCAATGGCAGGGGAACAGCAAAGTACAAGGAAAGAATCCTGTCCCAGCTTCACTTTGCTGACTTGTACTGCGAATTGAGTTGACCTGGGATGGAAATGCGGAAGTGTTTGTCCGGGTTACCGTCCAGCAATTGCTATGATCTAGTTTCCGTTTATAGTACTCGGTCCTCAGAAATAGCTCAGAAATTTGTCAGATTCGGGGATCTCACGGTGGAGTCGAAGACGGTTCTTTCGAAACGCCGGCAAGTGCTCATCCGACGACACAGCATCACATCTGGAAGTGTGGAATCTTCTACCCAACACACATACAACATTATTAGGACTCAAGCCACCTTTGGGTGTCGAGTCGGTTGTTAGATGATCAGCAATGTCTACTGAAGACTGCAAACCCCCACTCATAGTGAGCATGGCGCTCGAAGGAACATCTCTTTTGGTGCTTTAATATTTGTGCTGTTGGCATTATAGTGTTTTAAATGAAATTTTAATCCTTGTGCAAGTTTATATCTGTGGTTTTTACCCACTCACTGTGCAAAGAACCATTTTGAGAGTGTTACGTTAGTTAATTAGTGGACTCCCTGATGATGGCACCCATGATGTGCCGAAACATTCAGCAATACTTACTAACGTCTGACGTGTATACAATTCGGCGCATGTTGTAAATAAATTTCCATACAAAACATAGTACACACAGCATTAAAATCATATCTCCATGAACTTACGCACGCCTAAAGAATATTAGATAAATACGTTCTTTGGGAAATTTCAAGGACTAACGTCGACACTTTTAAAATACGTAAAGCTTCGAACCCAGACGATATCCTTTATGGAGACAATCGTCCTTCTACGTGCCAAGGTGTACGTTCTGGAGTCTTGCCGCGAGCAGTCCGACCACCCAGTTGACTCCGTCTTTCGGACAGCCAACCATTCTACACTGATCACGGGAATAACAGCTTTCTAAAGAGAGTTGTGAAAGAGCTACCGCACTGTACGGGGTCACGTTACAGAACACAGCCGTCTCCAAAAACGTCATAGACAGGACATCAAATATCAAATATATCGCTCGCCGAATGCAATAATGACACAACTCAAAACTTTTCATGTGCAGTTAGTACTATGACTGAGCTGAAAAATGTAAGAAGTACAATCGACAACACCGGTACAATTCTTAGTCAACACATAAGCTGTTAGATGCCATTTTTGAGCCTAATCTTAGTATCAAATCAAAATGGGCAGATGTTTTGAGTTGTGCCACTACTACCTTCAGTGAGCAACATGTGTCTGATTTCCTGGTCGTAACGGTAAACCTAGGTTATGACCCTCGACAGAAACTTGTGGTTAATTCTGACGTCATCCAGTAGTCCTTGACATGGAGACGCCGCGCCGTTGATTCTGCTCGACGTCAAGCAACCCAGGCACTAAATTCCCTCAAGCCCTCCATTATAGTTCTTTGGCATGTTCCATGCTAGAGGCGTAACCTGCCAGTGACATTCAAAATGATACTTCTTCACATTTCGTTGACGATTTTGCTATATTTCTTTAAGTCTTCTTCCGCGCCAACTTGGAGGGACGACTTGAAGAGTCACAATCTTTAACCGAAGCTCTCTTTCCAAGTTTTGATCAAGAAAATCACCGAGATATCTGTACTGTTCCCGCGGAATCGTAACCGAAAGCTGTTTCAAGCACCCCGTACCTTTCCGGACGATCATTTCTTACGTTTGAAACAAATCCTAAAGCAGATTATTTGTTTCTTAAAATCAGCCATCACAAAATGGCGGACATGACATAACAGGAATAAAAGTAAATAGCCTTTTCGAGGCAGCACAAAGGTTCACGTCTTCAAAAGTTACTAGACCGACTCAGAAGATAGCGAAACGACGGAACCTAGCGGCAGAAAGTCATACTACTCGAGGTTTTTCTTTCTTGCGATTTACGCACGTACATTTAAAGGTAAAGGAAAATCAGTCCCGTTACAGGCCTGGAGTGGCCCAGAGGGCTCCAGGAAGTTAAGGTTCCCAGATTACATGACAACGGCACAGAATGGTGGTAAGGTTGTCAGCCTTACGCACCGGCCGCCTTTACCCCCCAGGAAATACTCCTGGTACTCATTTCTGTTAGAGGCTGAGTCGACCCCAGGGCCATAGTGCGATCGGAAGGATTATGTCAATGAAAAATTCCAATGACACCATCTGGAATAGAGCCAGCGACCTTCCGATTTGTAGCACAGCACCTTAACCACTGTGCCACCGCGGTCTCCTATACGTACATATGCACCACGTTACTAACCAACAGACTCAGGCCTTCACTATCGGGTAACTACTGTTTGGTTTAATTTCAAAACGGTCGGCAGAAACAGCGCTTCGCGTTTGCACGAAAAATCTTCTTCGCTTAGTCAGTGCGCGCACCGAATAAAACTGGTTTTAAGCAGCAGGTTCCATGCACATCGTTCGATGAGACCAGTTGGAAACTTGCCCCCAGACCAACGAAATTAAGAGGTTTTCTTTTTTGCATTCGAGATGCCAGCCGACTTGTTTGTGCCATTATTTGAGCAGCTGTAAGACTGTCTTAGCGAATGTATCTCGTAGCGTCTGGTCCTGCCATACAGTGAACAATGGTCAAGTGCAATCAACGAACAGCGACACATTTAATAAAATGTCTGAAATGATATTTTAAAATATTTCGAAGAGTACGTTCACCAAAAATGTTGCATAAAGAATAAAATAATACATCTAAAAATGGCATTTAATTGTACCTTGCATCCGCCTTTAGCCACCCGTTTCCAAACAAGGTTTCCTTGTTGCCGTACTCCTTCACATTACTCGTACAGTACTTCAGGCATGGATTACTCTCTGTAGTTTCCACCGGTTCGTGTTACAAACGGGACCCCCTCTTGCACAGAACGACAGAAGTTTGTAACAGCAAGAGAGCAACGGACACTTGAGGTCACATGACGTCGCTTTAGAACCATTCCAGACGCGATGCTTTAAAAGACAGCTGCAAAATCTAACGAAAATAAAGTTGCTTGAAGCTCAGTGTAAGCATTATGCTTCCTGTTTCCTCTCATGCACCTAATCGTTAGTTACAAATCAATGTATTTTAGTGCTGCGCAAAAAGATTTCTTTTAAATTGGTTTCTTGAATGTCAGTGCCGCCGATGGTGCAACAGTATTGCTAACTTACTATTCACGTAACAGACCAACAACGCACACTGGGAAAATATGCTTGCTTGCTTACTTACTTACTTACTTACTTACTTACATACTTACTCCATGGAACAGAGTCTCTTGAGAAGCTAACTGCTTCTCAGCTAGTTAAGAAATTCCCCGCATTTTATGGAACCCAAAGGTTCATTACCGCATTCACAACTGCCCGCCACCTCTCCCTATCTTATGCTATATCGATCCAGTCCATGCCCACCATCATACTTCCTAAAGATCCATCTTAATACTATCCTCCCATCTACATCTGGGTCTTCCAAGCGTTCTCTTTCCTTCAGGTTTCCCCGCCAAAACCCTGTATGCACCTCTCCTCTACCCACACGTGCTACATGCCCTTCCAAACTAATTCTTCTTCATTTGATAACAAAATATGTTTTACCATATATTATTAATTAATTACGTGTTTCGGTACCAGTAGATAATTAATAATACATGGTAAAGTATATTTTACCAGCGTACATTTGTTGGTATACTGCATAAATTTAAATATTCCTCAAATGTCCGCACATGGAACACGTTAAACTCAAATACACGTCTGCATCTGCACATACAACACTTTAAAGCAAACTATGGCGTGGGCAGCAGCTGCAGAATTTAGATCGTCACGTGACCTACATGGTAAGGCACCCAATACGCATATCGACCGGTACTGACAATCCGTCACCAAAGATTTCTAAAGTCCTACATGCCCCTGCATTAGCAATGGCCACACGGTATTTCCTCCGCTGTCATCCATCCATAAATACGTAATGATACGTGTTAATGCACGCGGACAGCAGACAGAACGAAGACACTGCTCAGTTCTGCACACAGCTAACAAATTCTACAACGACGACTAAATCCTTGCAGACAGCTGATGATTGGTCGATAAATTAACAGACTCCTCTCATTCCATACAGCTCGGAAGTGCATTAAACTGTCCCACAAAACGCGCTACCCCTGACCTGCTTTAACTCTATCCACACCTTCATATTATTTTACCGTCCATCTCAACAGTACCCCATCTAACTTCAGCTCTTCGAGCGGCTCCATTTCTTCAGGTTTCCCGACTAAAATTCTGCATGCGTTTCTCATTTCTCCCATATGTGCCACATTCCCCCCGTGTGTGTCAGTGTCCTTGACTTGACCGTCCTAATAAGACGTAATGAGGGGCTCAGCAATTACCGCAATGAATCGTATTAAGTTAAAACAGCACTGCGCATGTTGCATCACGTGTTAGGTCCGACGTAGTTTAATTAATCGGAAGGTTGTTCGTGGGAACTGAAAACTCTGTTCAATAATAATAATAATAATAATAATAATAATAATAATAATAATAATAATAATGCAGTATGTTTATTAGCCTACTTGCTCAAAAACACAAATATTACCCTACTGGCTCAACAACACAAATATTAGCCTACAGGCTTAACGACACAAACATTATCCTACTGGCTTAGCACCACAAATGCTAGCCTACAGGCTCAACAACACAAATATTATCCTACTGGCTCAAAAACACAAATATTAGCCTACAGGCTCAACAACACAAATATTATCCTACTGGCTCAACCACACAAATATTAGCCTACAGGTTCAACAACACAAATACTATCCTATTGGCCCAAAAACACAAATATTAGCCTACAGGCTCAAAAACACAAACAATAACCTACTGGCTCAACCACACAAATATTAGCCTACAGGCTCAACAACACAAATATTGGCCTACAGGCTCAAAAACACAAACAATAACCTACTGGCTCAACCACACAAATATTAGCCTACAGGCTCAACA
>Ga0123357_10012909_pt1 | contig 10793 bp, 9 predicted proteins | sample TergutEmb28metaG_FD_89873 | JGI IMG/M metagenome (GOLD analysis project Ga0123357, IMG submission 89873) | Embiratermes neotenicus P4 segment gut microbial communities from Petit-Saut dam, French Guiana - Emb289 P4 | ecosystem: Host-associated > Arthropoda: Insects > Digestive system > Gut ...
CACCACCATAGCCACACTGCAACGTAACACCAACACACATCGAACCAGATACAACCCATGAAGTAACTCTACGAATTAGTCGCAAGCTCCTGAGGATGGATGTATTAACGTCCGAAATATGTTCAGCACTGAATAAAGTAATAATAAAACAAGTGGCATCAAATTGGTCTCTCTTCACTCAACTGTCAAGATGATGCACGGTCCAATAAACATAAAACAAATTATCTTTACGATAATTCACATAATAAGTCACATTTTGGCACTTTGTATTTACTCTACATTAAAAACAGCGACTCTGGAATATCGACAGTTCCGGTCTGGCAGTTTTGTCTTTCCCAAGTACAAAAACACACCACCCCCTTACAGTTGCACACATTATTACACCTTTCCTCTTTTCAAGTGTTCTGTCTGTTTTTTTTTTTCACATTCGCCAGTTAAAAATCACTAAAATATTTTCTTACAACGACTTTTAATAACGCTTTATCTATCACAACTTACCAGTTTTTCCAGTTTAACAATTAATGTAATCTCACAATAGATTAACATATACCACGTACACTTAATTTTACGCTGTAAAAGATTTGGGATCAGTACTTGTATATTTATAAATTCTGATATTACGCACGTTAAGTGGACTAAATATCTGTGAACATACTGCTTTTTATGTATTTCAAACAAACACACATCTTACAAAAATGCTTCCATGTGATGTGAATATATGAGTATATGTATATACCGATTATACAATATTGTCATGTACATAATATTATTAGTGCTTTTCCTCTTACCCTTTCTTTTTTACTATGATACTAGTACCTAACGTAATTCATCCTAATTCTGTATATGTATACACATGTACAAAATAATTAAGGACATAAACATTTAATATTATATGGACAGAAATAATGCACTTTATACAAACTTCTACTTTCCAATTCAAATTAAAACCTTTCTCACTCAAATTGGACTTAAGTTTATATGGCTAAACGTGTTATCAAGAATGATCTTTAGCTTGTGAATAAATTGCTCAGCATTCACAAAGGTGTTGGTTTCGTTTAAAAATCAATGACTTTTTACCATGTAAAGTCATAACAGGTGCAAATTACACATCAGCTTGTATTATTACAAATATATACGGCAGCTGGCTTTGCGAAGTTGTTAGATTGTCTAGGCTATGAGCTGAACGATCCTGGTTTACATTCCCAGCAGGGCCAAGAAATTTTTCACTTCTCCGAAACGTCCAGCCGCATTCTGTGGCCCACTCAGCCCCCTGTTCAATAAGCAAGAAGACTCAGCGGCCCGGGCATGAGACTAGCCATATTCTTCTATCAAGTTCCTAGATTAGGAAATGGCCACTCTACTTTCCTTTTGCCTTCATGGCGTGAGCAAAGACAACTTTATTTTGTCATTTTTTCATGTTAACCCCAGACTAAGAGCAAAATAGCAATATTAATTATAGAGATTCGGATTTTATAAACTGTTATTCAGTGTTATTCGACGTGGCAAAATGCCGTACAATTAGAAAGCACCTGGTGAGCACCAGAAGTTGAAAAATACGCCATGTTTTAAAACACACTAGTCCTGTTTGCGGGTAAACGATTTTTTTTTTTCCAAAAACGTCCGGACCAATTCCGGGGCCCACCCAACATTTTTATTCAAGGGACACGGCAAGTTCCTTTTCCAGAGCTAAAGCGGCCGGGCCGTGAGGTTGACCACCTACATCCATGTTGTGCCGAGGATGAGAAGGATAGGAGCTGTACACGTACTTCCATTCTTTATTTACGAGTGTACAGGAATAATTCTGCCATATAAAATGAACATTCATGAACTGTCAGAAACAAATATTTGAGCATAAGATACAAGCAGAACAAAATGGCCACTTGCTGCATTACAAATTCATTTCTACAGAAAAACACATTCTACTCTGAAGATCAAATTAACGGATTTATAAGCATAATGACAAAGAATCAGTTGATTGCTTAGATGTGACTCAACTAAGAACTGTAAGGTGAATCGTTATTCACAGTATTGACAGTATGCAGTACCAATCACAATGAGCATAAATTTCGTACACAGAAAACATAATCCTTAAAAACTTATCCTGGGCCGAGTAAATAGAATGAGTGCTTCAACGCTGAAAAATGTAAAGAAGTGAGAATAATAAATTAAATGCCGTTCCCGCAAATACTACTAAACATGTTCAACATTAACATATGTTAGTGTACATATATTTCAAAGTACAATATTGTGTTTAAAGACTGCAGAAGAATACAAAAATGACATCGTTATCAAGTTGTAGCGGCATTGAAGTCAACTGCAACGCATTTCGCAAATATATGCTATAAAATACAAGTATTAACCAGTACTATAAAAAAAATTTTCTCAGCTACTTTATTTATGAAATATCTTGTAGGCTAATTATATGGAGATTCGAGTACCTTTATATAAAATGCTTCAAAACTGAGGACAATTTGCAACCTACTACTGCAACATTCCTTTCTTATTCCGTTGCCATCGACACAGACACTGATAAGTTTTCTCCTTTCCCCTCTTCAATTTGTGTGTGTGTATATATATATATATATATATATATATACACATACATACATACATACATATGAATATATTTCAGTCGCTAGTTCAAGTGCTAGACATAAATAAATAGAAGGAATAAAATATCCTTCAAGAAACTCATCTTGCGTTGTTCCAGCAACAGTGATGAATAGAGGACATTCAGGTGGCATAATTGGGGTATATTTCGTTTTAATATTCGGCCTAACTTCAAATTGTCTTAACCTGTAACAGTACAAATTTACAGGACCAGCCTGTAATCTCGACATCTGCATGCTTTTCATGTCAAGATTATTTTACACACTCTTTAACTTAAAATTCACATAATGATACAATGTGGTAGAAAAATTGTAAGAAATTACTATTACATAATGCTTATTATCTTTCATAACAAAGTGTCAGTATTACAAACTCCCACAGCAAAACAGTGCCAAACACATATGCATATGTTTCAAAGTTATCCGTGCAGAACTGCGAAACCAGACGTTACTGCACCCTCTGACGTGACCAAGATTCGTTACTTTATTTCACGTGTATTTTGACACTGAAAATTTTACGTCTTTAAGTAGATTATTTCTTTATGACTCCAGACATTTCTAATAACAATAATGTTTTCATACCGGACACATTTACCGATTCAAGGCAAAAACATGAACCCGTGTTCGGTATGACAGTTTTCTTATTATTTCCCTGTACCTCATACCACGCTAAATTCAGTCTATTAATACAAAGTTATGAATGAATTTATAAGTAAAATAAACTCCCTGATATGCTTCCGTGGTGTGACAGGGACAATGTTCCCTTTTCTTTTAAGCACTTAGGTAGACGTCTTGCTCATTGCTACTGCATAACAATTCAGAATGGAAATAAATACATCGTCTGAACAAGAAGAACCTCCCTGTGCCTTTCGTTATCACAATTGCTAAATGCCAGAAATTTAGACGATATTCCAAATTAACAATTATCCAACGCCAAAGAGAATCTCGGATGAAAATCAGAAGTAAGAACTGTGAATGACGTGGCCGACGTATAGGAACTGTGACAGAACAAAAACAAATGAGCCTAAGTTATTGATTCTTGAGAAGTACTGGGCATGAGTACTAAGAAGCATGTCCCCAATAATATAAAAGATCTTCGTTTCAAATTATTGTTTTGTCAGCCTCGTTAGTGGACGGAAGTCACCAGAAATAGGAAATCGAACAGAGAATTCTCTCCAAATTTCCATTTAATTGATTTTTTTAAGGTCTCTGTGAGACTAGTTTATATATAGTAATATTCATTTTCTGAAGTCAGGACAACGACAGTGAGTGACACTGATAACACTGGTAAACATAATTTGTTTTTGAAAACTAATTCGTGTTTCTTATGTATTTTCCACGCTGAATTCAAACACGTTATTAGAATCGCTCTATCACCCACGGTTTTTTGTGGACAAAATATTATAAATGTGAATGTAGATAATTTATTTTTTGTTACGCTACCAATGTCTTTAAAATATGGCAGGAAGCTTAATTGTAACAAAGACAGTAGGTATGTGAGCCCAATCACAGACAGCCGGACTGTGCCAACTCAGACATGTACGAACACACTGGGACACGAAACTAACGTTAAGTTCTGCTTCAGGAACTTTTCACTGCTAGTGGTGTGAAGGACTGTGTTGTGATAAGTTGTAAGTGTTGTGTGTTCTTTTTAGTAAAGTTTTTATGTGTAAAAGGATTGTGTTAATTGAGTAATCATCATGCCAAAGAAGTGTTTAAATCATCCTGACACCTGTTGAACTGACCTTCAAATCTCTGGTGCAAAATTTTACACCACACATTAAGAAATGTTATGAGCTTTATTTTGGGGGTAAAGCGGGTGACCAAGATCAAATATGGGCCCCTCATATGTTTTGTGTAACGTGCTTGAGGCTTCTCATAGAATGGGTAAATGCTTCGTGCCAAATGCCGTTCGCCGTTCCCATAATTTGGAGAGAACCAAAAGACCGCTCATCCGATTTTTACTCTTGTTTAACAAACATGACTGGGACCAGCTCAAAATCCCCCCCCCCCCACACACACACACACACGCACGCACGCACAGAGAGAGAGAGAGTAAAATATCCAGATTTGCTGTCTGCAATGAGGCCTGTCCCACAAAGTGAAGAGTTTCTTGTAACAAAGCCTCCGAAAAATTAGACTTTTAGTGATGAAAACTCTGATTCTGATGAAGACCACGGACAACAAGAAGGGGACAATGTTGATTGCAATCCGACATTTGAAGCAAGTTGTTCCCCATCTGAACCCTATTTATTAACACAAGGAGATCTTAAAGGCATTGTCTGTGATTTGAATTTGTCTGAAAAAAAAGCTGAAATCTCAGGTTACAGACTAAAATTGTGGAATCTTAAGCACCAACATACTGACAAATGTTTCTTTCACAATCGCCAAAATGAATTCAAAGAAAATATCCCTCAAGGAAATGATCTAGTATTTTGGAATGATTTGTGTTCTCTTGTAGACCTGTTGGACAACAACACGATCCAACTGAGTGGCTTCTATTTATTGACTCTTCAGAAGTTAGCTTAAAAGCTGTGCTACATAATGGGAATAAATTCCCATCTGCACCGCTAGTCCATTCCGCTAAAATGCGAGTCCTGTGAAAATACGAAAATACTTTGGGAAAGAACCAGTATGGAAAATATAATTGGAACATTTGTGGGGATTTAAAGGTCACTGTTCTGTTACTTGGCTTGCAGCTTAGCTACACAAAATTTTGTTGCTTTCTGTGTGGGTGGGACAGTTGGTAAAAAAATATCATTACATCCACAAACAGTGGCTGAAACGAGAATTGTTTATTCGAGGACAGAAGAGTGCGTACATATTCATTAGTCACCCTGAAAAAGTTTACTTCCTTTGTACATCAAACTTATGCTAAAACTTTTTTCTTCAAGACATTGTTATCAAAGTAGCGTTGGATATAGGTATTTGAAAAATAAGTCTCCTAGGAAGTGATATTCAAATCAAACAGGGATATTTGTGGACCTCAAACAAGAGCGTCAATACAGAACATAAATTTTGAAAACCAGTTAAGTGAAGTGGAAAATGCAGCATAGAAATCATTCACAAATGTCACTGCCAATTTTTTTGGGAAATCATCGGGCCGAAAATTATCATGATATGGTGGCTGATCTTGTACAATCCTACTAAGCTATGGGGTGTAAAATGTTTTTCTTAGGTGCATGTTCTAGATTGTCATAGAGAATTCTTCCCAGAATATCTCGGGGCAATGAGCAGCAAACACGGATAGCGATTTCACCAGGACATTTCCAACGTGAACGAGCGGTACCAAGGCAAGTGGAGTTCCAGTATGCTGGCTGATTATTGCTGGACCTTTAGAAGAGACGTTCCACAGGCAAAATGTAGCAGAGAGTCTTCCACTGTTACTTTTTAGTTAATGTACATACTGTCTGTATTATAATATAAATACAGGTTTCTGCAAACTTCCGCTGCGCAGCACTTAAAAACCTTGTGTGATGAAAAATACTAACAACATATTTGAAATCAAACGAAAATTTGCTATTGTGTTTACCCACTTTAGTTCGTGTGGCAAGAAGAAAAATATTTTGTTATCCAGTGTATTAGGGTTTTGCCCTTTTTATTTCAAGGTAAATTTATTCAAAAGAACGCGATGAGCTTCGTGTCAGAAAAATTAGGACAGTTATTGCTGACTGCAATTTAACTGACCTGTGAAGACAATAAACGTCGCTCTTAATTGAACGTACTTATAATAACACTGAATTCTGTGTATGTGGATTGAAGCAGTTAGGGATATTCCACAATTCTTTAACGTAACTGAAACAGTAGGTGCAGTGCATTAAAATAAAACAGTTTCACGTTTAATAGACTTATAACCCAGATAACAATTCAAGGAAGTCCATTCTTGTTCCGTATGGTTGATATGTTTAACTGAATACAAAGAAACCCGTTCCACGGCATTTAATAGGGTAAACCATACAGTTATTGGCCACCTGACAGTAACTGACCAATGGGGATATACCATCTTATGATAAGAGTGTGTTTTCGCATAACTTATTAATTCTGCCACTAGATGACAGCCTCGTGTTTCCCTCCTTCAGTTTTACACTTTCTTCTACCACTGTTTACTATGAGAAGTTAAGATGGCTGCTTTCTTGTAATGATGTGCTGTTGATGAGGTAATTCTTGTGAATTTCTTAAGGATTGAAGTTATTTTAAGGCATAGAGTTTGCTCCATTTTTATTACTGCTGCCCTGGGAATCATTCAACAGTTAAGTAACATGCATGTACAGAGATCTAAGTTAGTAAACATATTGAAATCCAAGTCCTGAATGATAGGTGGCCAATAACTGGAAGTAGTGAACCACCAATTTTTAGTGATTGGCCACCCCGGCCAATAACTATGATATACATAAATATGAAAATTTTAATTTTTTCAATTGTAACATGAGTCTTATGTGCTTCTTATGAGTGAGATTTGAGGATTCCTTTCTATAGTCAGTCTTTACAGTTTTGGCCACCTGGCTGATAACTGAATTACATGTGGCCCATTACTGTATAAATATTGTACTTAGCCTGTTTTAGGGTCTAGGCTACCACAATGCCTAAACGAGCCATTTATGATCCTGCCTCTATGGAGGCAGCAATTCAAGAACTACAAAGTAATCCTGAGCTTGCACTGAGAGCTGTAGCAAAGATGTATGGCATACCTCGGACAAGTTTGCAGTTTAAATTAAACAACCCAGGACACAAGGAATCTTTTGGTCCATCGCCAGTTCTTTCGCATGAAGAATAACAAACGTTAGTCAGGTGAGGGAGATGTTGGAAATCATTGGCTTATTAATTAGGGGGACAAACACATTTCAGCTAGGCCTAGGCATTATGTTGATTATTTTATCACCAAAGGATATTGGTGTTTCTAATTTAAGTTGGATATTGGAATTGACAATGAATGGTTTTCCTAGGAAAAAAAATATCATTTCGAGTGTCCAGAATTTCCTGATATTGAATCCAAGGTCGCATCCATTTAAAAATAATTGCCCTGGAGAAGGTTTGATAAAGGTAAAGGAGAAATTTCACTCAGCATTTGTGATGTGTAGGCTACATTTAGTTTTGCACTTCTATAACCATTAAGACCCACTCTTTTTGTGGGAAAAGAATTATACGAGGTGTCATGAATTATTTACAGTTCTGTGTTTCTTTTTTTATAGGCTTTTCTACGACGTCATCCTGAGATAGTGGAAAGAACGAGAGAGGCGGTAACTGCAGCAAGTTCATGTGTGTCAGAAGAGAACATAAGGAAATGTTTTGATGTAGTGCAAGAATATGTAAGAGAGAATAATTTGGAAGAAGTTACGGATGTTCCCTCCAGAATATTTAATGGAGACGAAACTGGGGTTCAGATAAGTCTATCTACAGGTCGTGCCTTAGAAGAGAAGGGGGCAAAAAAATGCGTATACAATTGACGAGGGATCATCCAAGGAAAATATAACTGTAATGTTTTCATTTTCAGCAAATGGGAAAAAATGTTGTCCAGTGATTGTGTACCACTACAAAAGGATTTCTGAGCAGATTGCTCAGTCAGTTCCCGCTGAATGGGGAATTGCTCGAAGTAACAAAGGATGGATGACGTGCAAGGTGTTTTATGAATATATTGCTAACTTTTTCATCCATTTCTCGTTTCTCTAGGGGTAATATTTCCTGTAGTGTTGTTTGTTCATGGCCACAAGTCTCATCTCACGTACCAGTTGAGTGTTTTGTGTAATAAGCTGGAGATAGAAACAAAAGCGCTCTACCCAAATACTACTAGAATACAGCAACCTGCGGACGTGGCTGTGTTTCGTCCGGTAAAAATGTATTGGCGGAAAGCTGTGAGAGACTGGCACGCAAAACACCCAGGTGAAGTTCTGAATAAAGTGACATTTGCACCCCTCCTGAGAGAAGTCAACGATTTTGCTGAAAAACCAGAAAAAACTCGTCAAAGGTTTCCAAGCATGTGGTCTCTATCTACCGAACTCAAATGCTGTGGATTACACCAAACGCATTGGTAAAAATACAACTATGCCTACAAATGAAAAGATTGGTAGGTAAGATCCTTCTACTATACAGCTTAATGAAGATGCTTCCATGGACTATGCCACATTTGTAAACATTGTTGGGAAGAAGAAAGTAGAAAAGTTCAGAATGAATGAATGATATAAGAATTTTTCAACCTATTCCGTCTCTGGGAATATTTTCAAGAAAACAGAGATCACACAATAATATTAAGTGATGAATCAAGAATTTCAGTGGGCAATGATTCTGGTCAAGCATGCGATCAACCTTCCGCATCTACAGGAGGAATACTAGAGAGTACAGAGTTGACTCCAAATGAAGCAGCGATATTTACTGCCTATCAGTTTGGGATCGGTCAAAACAATTCTTTGAACAGCCACAAAAAATGGAGACGATCATGGCTCTTGTAGTGAAATGTATGCTGTGCAGTCTACGAGCAGTGCAAGCAGTAAGGTATCTTGTGTTATAAAAGTTGTCCAAACTGAAGTTATGAAGGAGTTTCTTGTGTGGCCTGACACAACAAAACGCAAGGGGAAAAGATAGATGGAAAGACAAACATATACCATAACATCAAGAAGATACCAAGAAGTGTTTGAGAAGAAGAAACTTGCCAAACGTAGAGCAGAGGAAGAAAAAGAAGCAAGAAAACTAAAACGTATAGAAGCAAAAGAAAAGAAGGCCAAACAAGTGCCTGCTGTGACTACAGTGAAACGAAAATTATTCACGAAAATTGGAGTTGATTCGTCTTGCTCAATTTGTCATAAAACTATCACATCTGAATCTGGGAGAGGCCTGCGTTGTGATGGCTGTACCAATGCCTTCCGTGAAAAACGTATTGCAAAATACCATAAGGAGCACATTCCCGTTTCTGAAGATGGAGATGAATTCCTCTGTCACATGTGTTACAAAGGGAAACCGTCCGAGAGTAGTAGGCCTAGCAATAAAAAATGGGAGGAAGTAGAACGTGATTATGATTAATATCATGATGATGGTGATGATATAAATGAATTACTTAGCCTTGCAAATAAACAAAAGTAAAATAGATGCTCTAGTTTTTGAACATTACAGCACTATGAGTGGTTAAGGATGCATATTATAGACATATTTCACAATGTTGCTGAAAATATATAAGCTGCCAATTACTGTAACATCCATGTCCAATAACTGTCTGAAGTGGCCAATCACTGTTCCTTTGTGTAACTTATAATTTGAAGTTTCATATCGTATTCTTGTAAGTGTTTCTCATACTTGTAACTTTGAACGTGTTTTAAGGAATAAATAAGCATTCCAAAAATATATTTCAAATTACGTTCCAACAAGATCCCTAACGTCTGCTACGCAAAAAAGAGAAAATTTCCCTTAAGTAACCAATAAATGTATGGTTTACCCTACAATAAAAACTCTTACTTTAACATTACAAATTTCGTTTAATTTAAGAAAGTTGAAAGCCAGCAAGATTATGTATGAATGAGGACATTTATGTGGGACACAGTAACTGCAATAAATCCCACTACATTCACTTCAGGTGCACCTCTCTGCCAAAGATGTCTTGATATAAGGTAGTCTATCAAGAAAAACCCAATATTTGATGTAACTAAACGCTTTTAATTTGTGCTGAGAAATTACAGAATACATTGGAAAAGACCTGCGAACTTCTGTATACGGCATACTAATTTTAAATTTTATACACATTTGGGTTATAAAAGAGATTAGACAGAGATTACAGCAAGCAGCTCACCAACGTACACTGTAATCTGGGTTAAAAAGTGACATAATTTGGCTTTCTATTTTTGTGTTTTATATATCGTCCCTGCCACTTATAGAGTACACAGGAAGGAATTGAAATACTTTGCGATAAATCTGTTCTAATGCTATTTTATTCACCACAAATCCCACACAGACTGCCCTGGGACTGAAGCCGAGATTTCGTGGAAAGATATCAGAAAAATGGAAAACCCATCTTCGGTTTTAAATAAATATCAAATATAAAAATAGATGCGTAAAGAGTCTTTATGCAGTCTTTATGCAGTCTTTATGCAGTCTGAAGCACGTAGTGCTTCAGACTGCATAAAGACACCACACCGCCATAGCCACACTGAAACGGAACGCCAACACACACCAAACCAGATACCACCCATGAAATAAAAACCA
>Ga0123357_10012910_pt1 | contig 10793 bp, 8 predicted proteins | sample TergutEmb28metaG_FD_89873 | JGI IMG/M metagenome (GOLD analysis project Ga0123357, IMG submission 89873) | Embiratermes neotenicus P4 segment gut microbial communities from Petit-Saut dam, French Guiana - Emb289 P4 | ecosystem: Host-associated > Arthropoda: Insects > Digestive system > Gut ...
CCGTGGGGGCGCTTGCGCGCTGGTGGTGGAACGACAAAAACCTAATTGCGAAAGGGTATTAAACATAGAAGGAAGAGAAGGGAGGGAGGGGGGGGGGGAGGGGGGGAGGAGGAGGAGGGGGAGGAGGAGGAGGAGGAGGAGGAGGAGGAGGAGGAGAAGAAGAAGAAGAAGAAGAAGAAGAAGACGACGACGAAGAAGAAGACGACGAAGAAGAAGAAGACGAAGAAGAAGAAAAAAGAAGTCGAAGAAGAAGTAGAAGAAGAAGAAGAAGAAGAAGGTGGGGGCCACGGATGACGGACCGAGAGGCAGTGTAAAAGCGTCGTCGACGCTGTTGTCAAGAGGGGCGCGTGTGGGGTGGATTTCTCTAAAGGGTGGAAGTGGGTGGTTGCAGTGTGGTGATGGTGGTTGGGTGACGGGAGAGAAGGTAGGAGTGGGTAGATTCTGCGGATCGTTGAGTCCACCATCAGCATCGAGCTCTCCTCTTGGTCCACGTTGCTTAAATCACTTCATTTTTCTTTCTTCGCCTCATTCGCTTCTGTATAAATTTCCAGACTACCGCCGGCCACTTATGTTAGGGTTACATTACTTCGTTCCACAAATTTCTGTCATTAAGAGTTCAGAGCCACGCCGGTTACCGTACGTTTCACCAAGCGATTATTTCCATAAGCAACATTAAATGGCAGGATTTTGTACAACAGGGAAACATCTTGTTTTCTGTACGGTGCGGACTGAATATTTATATATCGTTTACGTTAATTTCAGGCTTCGGCAGTTAATGTCGACTTATTGAAACTCATTTCTTACATTTGACATCCATATTTTGCAAACAAGTTTTTGGATAAAAGACACATTTTCGGGTACTATTTTAAATTCGATAAAAACAGCGATTTTAGATGCAATCACTGTTGCTAGTGGTCAAAACTGCACCTCTGTATACGGTCATTATTTTATCTGACAATTATTGGTTGCCACTTCCTATCTGCTCGTTTATCTCATTAACGTATCTCACTCATGCGACTGCTCAAAGCGTGGAGACGTCGTGGCATGAACTGACAACGGCCAGCTGTCATATGAAAAAATGATGATATTAAAAATTTGAAAATGAAATGCATTTGACTTAATTGGTATGAAAAAAAAAATGGAAACATTTTTGCTGGACAAGCTGACGAAAAGCGCCCACTTGGAAGGCCTAGATGTAGATGGGAAGGTCATCATGATAAAGACTTAAAAACAATCTTCATGGTTGTACCGTGCATCAATGGCCCAACTAAAGCACTCAAATATATAAAAACGTTAAATTGTTAAAAACCAATTAAACTTATAAAAATCGCTCCAACATGTTTCGGTTCACACAGGAACCTTCATCAGGGAGCTACAACCAGTGCTTAGCTAAAATTACAAATCTTGCTCAACAGTGCTTGTCGGTACAGACGTTATCACTGTTATGGCGGCAAAGAAGTACTTCTTTGCGCAGTGAACCATACACAAACACGCACACCAGGTCAGAATATGCCGCCATAACACTGACGTCTGTACCGACACGCACTGTTGAGCAAGACTTGTAATTTTAGCTAAGCACTGGTTGTAGTTCCCTGATGAAGGTTCCTGTGTGAACCGAAACATGTTGGAGCGATTTTTGTAAGTTTAATTGGTTTTTAACAATTTAGTGTTTTTATATACAGGGTTATTCGAATTGATTTTCGGGGTTTTAACAACTTGCCACCTCGTTCTCCAGATGCAACCCCATGTGATTTCTATGGGGTTACGCCAAGGATCAAGTTTATGTTCCTCCTCTTCCTGCAAGTATCCCGGAACTGAAGGTACGAACCAGAACCGCCATTGAAAACATTACCGCTGACATGCTACAAAGAGTTCGGAATGAACTCGATTATCATGTTGATGTTTGTAGAATCGCAAAGGGTGCACATACAGAGACCTGTAAGGTATGTAACAAAAACTTGGAGTGTTGTTCTATTAAATAAAAAAAACACATACTCCTATCTCAAGTGTATTGTGTATGACAAGTTGTTAAAACCCCGACAATTATTTCGAATAACCCTGTATTTGTGTGCATTAGTTGGACAATAAACATTTGACTTAAAAACAATTAGATGTAAGAATGTGGACTGGATGCACAAGTCTCAGAACACGGACCAGTGACGGGCTCATGTGGAAACGGTAATGAACCTTAGGGTTACGTAGAAGATAGAGAAATTCCTGGTTAAATGAACAAACATCAGTTTCTCAAGAAGGACTTTGCTGCAGTGAATTAGGAATCTGACACTGAAATTTAATACAGAGTAATAGTCACACTTTCACAGTCCCAGCTAATTATCCCCGTTTTGCTTTTTAATGACCGTAATTAAAATAAATCCAGTCAAAACACAATTAAAGCTATTATTTTCAACTACAAATATAATACACTTTTATTTTGTTCTTGTGTTCAACACAACAATGGCATTTTACTCCGAAATACGTAGTTGAACATAACAGAATAAACTGTCGTGTTTTGACTGGATTTATTGTGAATCTAATCACACTTTTGCATGCACCTAATATCGTGTGTGACGTATATGCACTAAGAAGGTAATCTTGCAGCCACTTCTCTGAACAAGGACGACTTCCTATTTTAGGGGCTTCAACACATATCCAGGTTGTATAACAATTCATTACTTTTATCATTCGCATCTCATTTCTTTCTGACTTACAAAAAAAAACACTCTGCCCTCTGTTTTAGAGACAAGTGCAGTGCAGTGAGACACCACTTACGGGACATATTAAAGGGAGCTGCAAGAGATGCTTCAGTCAAGATATGGTGGGGGGCAGTACAGACGGACTAGCTCAACATTCTTGCCCCTACACATCTTTGCCTTTCTTACAAAAGCTTGTCTTTAATTACAGTTTAAAGCGAGTTCTTCCTTCTAAGATAAAAAGAAAACTCAGATGGAAATATCATTCTTGCCATGACCACGTACTTTAGTCTTAAATCTCAGATACAGCCACTTAAAGCACATTGGTTATTATATTTACCACCTGCTTTAAAATAAGAAGTCTGTGCATTTTTCCCACAGCTTATTTCTATGCATTTTGCAGGTTATCGCAATAAACAGTGATTAACTCCCTCACAGATTTAAACAACAGCTATTTGTAATGGCAAATTTAGTGTATTTTCTGTGAGAAACAAGCTTTATGTGTCCGATATGAATTTATTACTCGCAAGCCTTAAGTTAGGCTATCTTAAACAATAAGTAAAACCTTTCCTTCCCCCTGTAAAGAGTTAAATTAATCTACATTATATGCAAAGATTCAGTTCGTACCTCACAGAAAACGCAGTTTAATTTCAGTTGAGAGACAACTCGACGAATGTTGTCAATAAATACCATTACGTGGGGAAAATACAGAATTATTAGTGTTTAAACTTCTCAGTACACATAACAATGTGGTACTAAATGAACAATGGGACACTAAATGATGTAGTGCATAAGCTATATCAAGGCATTCTTTATTTTCAAAAGATCTTACGGTATCATAGTGCGCGGATGAACGTAGTTTTATTCACGACCATGGGAAAGTACGCCCTTCCCTGGGTCCATTTTCTCGAAAACACAGACCGGACAATCAACATGTAATTGAGGTCAGAAATTCATTTACGCCTGTACGTGCAGTGTGGTTTTCACTAGGCCAATCTGCACGGACCTGTAGAACCCGTGCTCATAAAAGCCCGCCAATGGTACCAATTCTGAACAAAATAAATTCATTGCAAGGCTTAACATCTTACTCTAAGATTCATTTTAATATTTTACCCACATATACACCTAAGTTTCCCAAGCAACATATAATATTATAATAATATTTAATTGTTGAGTCACAAGGACATATTACCAAGGACTGCTTCTGCTAACACACAGGTTTTCTGCAGGATATCCCTCACAGTCAAATTTATGGTCTCTATTATGTACAGTCGGTATAGCGACTCGCTACGGAGTGGAGGGTCCGAGGATCGAATCCCTGTAGGAGCGATATTTTCCGCACCCATCCAGAACGGCCCTGGGGCTCACCCAGCCTCCTATACAACGGGTACCGGGTGTCCCGGGGGCAAAGCGGCCGGGGCGTGGCGTTAACCACACAACCCCTTCTAGCGCCGAGGTTAAAGAAAGAGTACAGCTATACCTCTACTCCACCTCTGGGCCTTCGTCATAGGGCGAAATTTAACTTCACCTTATTATGTACATTATTTGCGTAACGCTCTTAGTTTAGTTTAATAGTATTCCGTGAAGAGCACTGATCACAATCGCCAAGCTCCTCTACATACAATATCCTCGAGTATCCTGCCACTTCCCCGTCTAGATCCACATCTCCCCCTACCATTGCCATCATTTCTATTTCCACCATTATCTTCCGAAGAGGAGTGACAGAAGTTAAAACAAGACTGGTGGTGGAGGATCTTGTGACCAGATAGGGCGACTGACATATGGCGCACTGCGTGCTGCGGCAGAAAGTGCGTTTCCAGAAGTACTTGGTGCCACAGAGCTTTATTTATGAGAGCGATGTTACTTCGCTTCAACAAAGCGAGCCTCTCGGAAATAGACGGATGACGCAACTCGGATGACAAGTAGCTGAAAAACTCCCAATAATCCGCTTATCGAGACCCGTCGAGCGCTAGTTGCACTTTACGCTGGATGATCAGGCATTACTCTTCCGACACAGGGCTGCATAAACTTACAGAAAAAGCATGCCCGATGCCACGCGCATTCTTTTAACTGCCAATCTTATACAGGTAAATTTAATTTTTACGTAATTAAGTTATTGGGTCATAATATTGCGTAGGCATGGATTATTCTTGATTTCAAACTTTCGCCGTGTTCTGAATGCTGTATGCTTTCTTCTGGGTAATTCCCCGGCGTCTGAATTTTATATGCCGACGTTTCGGAACACTTTCTGTTCCATCTCCATAGGCAGGTAGGTACCTACCTGCCTATGAAAATGTAGAGTGTTCCGAAACGTCGGCATATAAAATTCAGACGCCGGGGAATCACCCAAAAGAAAGCATACAACAATATGCATGGATTGTTACCAACTTTCTGGAATAAAATATTTCCCCCATTTTCAGAATAAAATTTTCAACTGAAGCAAGTGGTAGAAGTTTCTGTCGTAGTGGTAACAGCTTGCCCGAATACAGAATGACTTAACCCACAATACTGTAGTTTACGGTACGTTTTGAACTCGTACCTTCTGAAATGTGGGCCCGGTAGCTCAGTCGATATAGCGACTGAGCTACGGGCTGGACGGTCAGGGATCGAATCCCGGTGGGGACGAGATTTTTCGCCCTTTCAGACCGGCCCTGGGGTACACCCAGCCTCCTGTAAAATGGGTACCGGGTCTTTCCCGGGGGTAAAGTGCGGCCAGGGCGTGCTGCTGACCATTCACCCCTTTCTAGTCCCGCGGTCATGGAAGGGTAGATCTATACCTCAACCCACCCTCTGGGCCACACCGGGCCTGTAACTGGATCACTTTACTTTACCTTCCGAACTATTTGTTACAATAAAATCGGCGAAGTACACGGTGCTGTAAAAACTACAATAGAAATACAACTACCAGAGTACTGGATTCTGTACCTGACAGGATCTACAATTTGATCCACCGGGATGGCCAGGATTGGCTGAAAATTGTGGGGACAAATCATGATATCGTTTTATTTCATTTTATACCGTCTTTTGTACTGTATTGTATTTATAGTGACCAAGCGGAATACCATAATTTAAATATTCACAGGCGTGAAATATTCAAATTGGACAGAGAACTGGCACGTTTTTCCTTTTTAAAAAAACTGTGTCTTTCGTCATGTTGGCTTACGGCAAAAAAACTCCTGTTAGCTTTGTCTTGTTAGTCCGTCCGCCTGTCTGTCAGACCGCATGACTCAGCGCGGCTGCCAGTGGAAGGATTTCGGTGAAATGTGGTATCGGAAATTTCTTATATAAAAAATCTGTCAAGAAAATCCAAAATTTATTTAAAATCGGACACAAATACCGGGAAGTTTACATGAAGTTTTAAGTATATTTAATATAATACTATATAATGAACGCCAGCACAATCACTTTGTTATTTAAGGTAATACCAGGCTACATGTTTCGACTAGACTTAGCCATCCTCAGGCCTATATTAACATTTGTGTTACCAGATACTGTGCACACTTTGGGATCCCATCGTGTTTACATTCGTAGAATACATCTAGTTAAAACGTTTTTTTCTAAAAGTTGTGAAGTGATTGTGCTGACGTTCATTATACAGTATTGCATTACTTTACAAGCACATCGCGATGCTTCCATTCAAAATTTAAGTATCTTTGCTGTTACCGGCAACATAAATTCGCCGTAAGAACATTCTTAAGCAACACTCGACATTTTCTTGCAGTTCACAGTAACATTTATCTCAACAATATGCACAAAACGTATCGTTGTGTTTCCTTTGCAACAATGGTTACGCGATCTCACAACAATGTTACGTTACACGAACACTGTCCGCCCTAAAATTCTTAAAACTTTCTCCGGACAACTACTTGGATAATACCTCAAAACAGGCCACGAATATTTCCTTCCATATCCTTTACAATTTGTTACAGGCGTGCTGATAAGTCCTTAGCCCGATCAGGAAGGAAACAAGCTAATGTTTCTGTCAGAATGGTGTGAATTTCCTTCGGCGCCTTGCCTTGCAGTAAAAAAGAAACTTGATGACAGCTCACGTCTCGATGTTATTGAAATCGCGCGCGTCCCTCACATGTTTCCGAGCTTGTTTCATTCCTGATCGGGCTAAGGACTTATCAGCACCCGGTATTAACTGTTCACTACAATTTCCGTCTATAAAATCTTGGGTACTGGCAGTATCGATATATACAGAATGAGTAAAAAATTAGTATCCTACTTTATACACTTTTCAAGCCAGTATATTAATCTACAGCCCATAACAAACCACTCAAAAGTTTTAAGAAATAATTGGAGAGTGCGTTCGGTGTAGTGACAATCTACAATACTTTGAAAGTAAAGCCACCTTGCCTACGGACGTAAGAACAAGTGAGTTCGGAAACCATTTCCGACAGCACCACACACGCACGGCAATATACATAACCCTGCTGTTAGAACAGAAAACAGAAGGAAAGAGGAGAAAAACTAATGAGAATAAGTTGAGGGAACAGGAACACGTGAAGAATAGCAAAGCAGAAGAGGAGAGGAGTCGTTATAAGTCGCAGGTCGCAGTTAGCCAATCCATCTTTCTTCTGAACCCCCCCGTCACTGAGACGTGGAGAGAAATCGACCGCATTTCTTATGCTGAGCAAGATCGTAGCTTAATGAATCATCCGCAGTGCCGAGTTTCGGAGTGCGAGCAGAAAAATGAACATGGTCCTCCAGTAATTAGAATGACGTAAAGAAACACTAACTAAGCTACGGTTCGGACGATATGGGACAAGAGGTTCGATTGCCGGCTAGGCAAAAGATGTTCCTCGCGTCCGTTGGTTCCAGATAATTCTCAGGGACCCACCGACCTTCGACTTCAGTTTACTCAGGGAGTATTTTCCCCTCGGATAAAGCGACTGGAACGTGTAGTTCAGCATTCATTTCAATCTAGTATCGAGGCTAAGTTAAAGGTAAAAGTAAAGCAGTCCCGTTACAGGCCCGGAGTGGCCCAGAGGGTTCCAGGAAGTTAAGGCTCCCAGATTTCATAACAACGGAACAGGATGGTGGTAAGGTTGTCAGCCTTACGCACCGGCCACTTTTACCTCCAGAAAATACTCCTGGTACTCATTTCTGTTAGAGGCTGAGTCGATCCCAGGGCCATAGTGCGATCGGAAGGATTTTATGTCAATGAAAAATTCCAATGACACCAGCTAGGATCGAGCCAGCGACCTTCCGATTTGTAGCACAGCACCTTAACCACTGTGCTACCGCGGTCCCCATCGAGGCTAAGAATATATGGAACTATACGTCCTTTTTCCACTTACGCCTTCAAGGTATAATCAGCCACAATGGCATTGTTCATTTACTGCGCGAGACCTAGGTCTTAAAGAAACGTCGCCTTTCCTAAATGCAGATGGACAGATGGTTGGGTGGCTTGTCTTGAAGACAGAACAGACCAAAGGAAGGAGGTTAAGGAACTCCATCAAAACGTTTTGTGAAGTAATCAGAAGCAGAGTAAATTCGGAGAACATATGTCATAATTAGGCTAAAATATCTTCCTGTGTTCCATATGTCCATTCATCCTCCATCTACATACCAAGCACTCAGCCACCCAATGACCTACCAGTCAATCAATCAATCAATCAATCAAACCATCCATCCATCCATCATTTATCTATCTACCTCTATTTATCTATCTACCTGCCTACCTACCTACTTACCTATCCATCCATCTATATATATATATATATATATATATATATATATACGTGTGTGTATATGTATATGTATCTATCCATCTACCTACTTATCTGTCTGTCAGCCTATCTATTTATTTACCTATCTGTATATCTTTCTATCTTTATATCTATCAACTTGTCTATCTATATTTATCTATTTGCATGTCTATCTTTATCTATGTGTGAACGTAATCTATCCATTCATCTGTGTATCTATCTATGCACCTACCTATCTATTTATCTGTCTTGTACAAATGCAATCGTTGAAACACGCACTGTATTTCCCGCCCCAAAACACGCACCCTACAACTGGTAGGGTGTTTTTGCAGATTTTATAGCCTACTGTATTCAGTTCTAATTTTCTCGGTTTGTTTTGTATTCGTACGACACGCACGTGCTGCTGCTGCTGTTGCTGGCCTCAAACAAATAATTATTTTCTTCGCTTAATGTAAAGAAAGAAGTCTTACAACCACGTTAACATGAAATGAAACAACAGCCAGACGAGTTATCGGACAACTAGCGCCCTTAGTTACAAAGAATACACGACAATAAGCTGACAAAAAGGAAAGAAAGAGGGTAAGATGTCACAGAACGAGCAAGAAAATGTTATATATCCTGGTCCGTCAGGACGGAGTCACATTTTCTCCATGTTCTCATGCACACCAACTCTACACTCTCATTTATGACCTTCCTCCTTTTCTACACGTGCGAGGCACCCCTAACCTGTTCATATTTGTTCTGTTTGCAGATGCTACGACAGTCCGTCCAACATTCATCACATTGCGCTGCGGTATTGCTATAAGATGAACAACACAATTTCTAGCACCGACGTTGTGTTTAGATATATTGCGACGCGACCAGTGGCCTGTGTTGAATACTTGAATATTTCTCACACACTGCTTCAAAATTCTGGTGTCTGTCTTCAGTGGGGAATGCATCGACACGTGCGAGATGTGAGGTTCTCAAGGTGGAAGCCATGATAAGTACTGTCTGCCGGACTGAACGGCGTCACATCCCACAAGACAGTTAGCTTCATAATCTCACAATATTCTTGAACAAGTTTAAGGATAAGGAAGCGTAAAAGCACTTTTTGTTTTCTAAGTTCCCCGACTTGCGACAGAGAATTTGTTTGTTTGAGCCGTCCTTGACTTCGGCTGCTTATCATCCGTTAAGATTAGCATCCAGATTAAGAGCAGCATGGCGGTTAGTCGCCAGCCTCTCACCGCGAATACGAGGCTTCGATCCCAGGCGAGTTGATTTCAGATTTGTGGTAGAACAAGTGGCACTGAAATAGGTTTATCTCCGAGTACTTTTGCTTCCCCAGCCACCATCATTCCACCAATGCTCCACAATCATCATTTTTAGTCTACTAGTAGTATTAGTGGGCCGGGTAGCTCAGTCGGTATAGCGACTGAGCCTCGGGCTGGATGGTCCGGGATCGAATCCCAGTGGGGACTAGACTTTCTGCCCGTCCAGACTGGCCCTGGGGCCCACCCAGCCTCCTGTAAAATGGGTACCGGGTCTTTCCCGGGGGGTGAAGTAGAGCCGGAGCATGCTGCTGACCACTCACCCCTTCTAGTGCCGCGGTCATGGAAGAGTAGAGCTATAACTCTACCCACTCTCTGGGCCACACCGGGCCTGTAACAGGATCACTTTACTTTTACCTTTTAGTAGTACATCAGTAAGTCAACCGAGCGCAGTCCGGACACCTCCTAACAACCTTATATTCTTTAGAATTTCGCAGTAAAATTGAAAGGAAGCTATTTTAAACAGAACTTTTTTTTTTCGAAATTACGGTTAAGTATTCATTTCTAACTTCAAGTCGAATAGATTTTCTTTCTTTTAGAAAGACAAACAGGAAAATTCTGTTCAGGAAAGTAGCGAGTGTTTATTGTGCTCAGAGCCACTTCCCCGCTCCAACCCAACCAGGTATAAATACCCCGCACAATCCTGACTCTGACATTCTTCATTCACCTGCCTATGAAGATGGAACCGATAGTGAGTTCCGAAACGTCGGCAATTAGAACTCAGACGCCGGGGAATTACCCAAAAAGGAACAAATTATATACCAGTAGTGTTTTCTTACCTCTCTAGTTACACGTTTCAACTTTTTAGACCCATCCTTAGGCTAACCACTACAATAATATAAACAACATATTTTAGGTCTCTACTTTGTCATAGTCAGTGGTTAAGGAGCTGTGCTACAAATCGGAAAGTCGCTGGTTCGATCCCAGCTGGTGTCAGTGGATTTTTCATTGACATAATCCTTCCAGGAGCATTTCCTGGGGGTAGAGGCGGCCGGTGCGTAAGGCTGACAACCTTACCGCCATCCTGTGCCGTTGTCACGAAATCTGGGAACCTTAACTTCCTGGAACCCTCTGGGCCA
>Ga0123357_10012912_pt1 | contig 10791 bp, 9 predicted proteins | sample TergutEmb28metaG_FD_89873 | JGI IMG/M metagenome (GOLD analysis project Ga0123357, IMG submission 89873) | Embiratermes neotenicus P4 segment gut microbial communities from Petit-Saut dam, French Guiana - Emb289 P4 | ecosystem: Host-associated > Arthropoda: Insects > Digestive system > Gut ...
GCCACTACATGCTTCTCATGTAGCCCTCCCGACTTAAATTTAGTAGTAAACAATTTCATGTTTTGTTTACATGTAAAATAACCACTGCCACCGGGTAACAACCCAATTGCAGTAAATAATAATTATTATTATTATCATCATCATCAAAACACAATGGATGAGGAAGATGAAATAATCAAAAAGAAACATGTTCTTAACAATACAAACACAGTGATTTTGATTCCACTGCGTGTTTCTTCAATTAACAGTCTTCTAGATTGTTGTGGTAGGCAATTGGATAACTTCTTTCCTAAGTTGCGAAAAAAAAACATGCCACCGTCATCTTCAGCGTTATAAGTAAATATACGAACTCATAACCCTGAAGATGAAGGTGATACGTTCCTTCGAAAAGTCGCGAACCAACTACCCAACCGAACGGTGCTACAACCCAGAAGACATGCTTCCTCAATACGAAAACAGGTTGGAAGCTAATAACATCTTTCAGCGTTGGGGCATTTCAAATAAGGATAGCGACAAACTTCCCGCAGCATTAGTTCTTTGTAGTTCTTTTATACACAATGAACAAACGCCCTAAAACAGGGCCGGCGAACCTTTTTGAGGGCGCGTGTCTATATATTTCGAAGAAATTCTTTCGCGTGTCCATGTGAATTTTGAAGGGCAAAATAAGGTCTTGGAGTCTTCCACAATTATTATTAATTTCTGTATTCTTATTAATGCATATTATTATTATATTATTAATGCATAGTACAATTATGTATTACTAATAAAGGCCTCCTTGAAGAATGCGATAAAGAACAAAGTATGGAAGTAACTGGGGCTGCTACTACTTCCTGTTTGAAAAGAAGATTGTAAAATCCTTTGGCCAATGTCACGTATTCACCCAGTCACCGTCAGGCCGGCGCTGCAATGGTAAATATCCAGTCTCCACTTCACACCTCTCCCAATTTGTGTAAATATGTTTCGCTCGCAGCGTTTTTTGGTAACAACGGTAATTCATGTACAGTCTCTACGCAGTCAGACATGTGTATGGATACATATATAGAGTAATTGGTCAGGCAAAAGAAATAAAAAGCAGTGAATGCCACGTGCCATAGGTTAGCCAGCCCCGTCCTAAAATTTTTCTGGGTCCTAAACAGAAGTGATATAAGAGTACAGCTGCCGTCATAATTCCATTCATTCGTAATTTCCTTGTATTTATCCACGCGTTGTTTTTATCTGCCTTCCATTCATCTGCAATTATTTACGCGCGATGCCTGTTAATGAAGAGCACGTCTCAGAGATCAGTGTGGCCAGTGTACAAGTCTGTTCAGGGGCCGCTGACAGTGGAGTCGGACACGGTGAAAGAATGTTTTCGGGCTCCCCAGCAAAGGCGGACCAGCTAAAAATACTTACACTAATTCAGAAAGCTGACTCTCAGTTTAAGTCTGAGCGGGTTAATTTGTGCAAATGATAAATAATGATACTACCCAGAAAGATAAAAACATATGCAACATAGTCGCGCCCCAGGGCCCCCCTGGCCCAAGTAATTTTTAACCCCCCCTCCCCCCGTCAGTAGTGAATGTAACACTAGGTTGGCAGTAGGATACCGAAATTTCAGGACAACATATCGGTTCCGTCGTCAAGGGCCAAGCGGCATTGCTTGAGCCTGATGTCCCGAAACGTCGGTAACCATGCACTAAACTAAGGTCGCTACATCCCACAAGCTCGAAAGTCTCAACCACAACAAGGCGGAAGCCTGAAATCGCACATTCCCAGACTAGCTGCTAATCTACAGTCCACCAACAAGAAGTCTACTATGCTTCAATAAAACCGTAAGATTAAATGGCTATACACCAACACTAAAGAATCCATTTAACACGTATCTTCTACTTTGTGAGTATGCATCACGAAAAAATGATGGACAGTAATCATGTGTCTGAGTGAAGTAATAAATTATGTATGTGTGCAACATATATAAAATTTTACACACTAGCATTGAATAGAGTGCACTTAACTTTGCTACTCACTTAACTGTTTACAATTCCTCATTCACTAGCGCTTAAAAATTTTACACACTAGCACAGAACAGAGGGTGCACTTTTCTCGCTCACTCAACTGTTTACAGTTCTCCATTCACTAAAAACTTGAAAATACTCCTATATTTTGTTAGCAAAAACATTATTTATGAAAGAGCACACGAGTTCAGTCATTCGTGCTCCCTCTCTCCTCTCATTTTACATAATTCATATTGCATCAGGGCTGACAACACACACACGTACAACAACTCAACATAGCGGCCAACAAACACATAAAATGTTATGAATGAATACTGGGCTTCGAGTTTGCATATTAATGACAGAAAATTAAGTCACTGGCAGAAACACGACGATCAGGCTTTGGGGTTTCATTGTAGTTACAGATGCTCACGTTATATTTGCACTTTGGGGTTTAATTTTATGCGATTATAAACCTTCAATGTTCATATCAGAGATGGAAACAGTCTACATTGCCGACTATCACTTCAGCTGCTTGAACTATCTACGTTGGCATACCACATGCACGGTTACCGTTACATCAGACACAAAACATGCCAACACAAGTCGGTTCGATTACATTTAATTTTCCACTCATAACTATTAAGACTGCTGCGGAAATACAGAATACTTTGAAGCGGTGATGAATCACGAACTGTAAAAAAGTTTTCCCTACACACGCTATGAATGCATTCAAGAGGTGTGGAGCTGAAGTTCCACTCGCTCACCACGACACTACATAGACGCGAGTGGTTAGCCTCACAGCAAAACTGCCTTACCCCTGGGAAAAGCGCCACCATTTCTCATTGAATATGAGGCTCGATCGGCCCCAGAGCCAGTCTGGAAGTTTTAGAAGACAAAAATCTATTGCCCTGGAAGGTATCCAACACCGGATGGTTCGGCCCGCAGCCTACTCCATCCCGGCTCCTGAATGAGGAATGGTGTACAGCAGTATCATTCGATGAAACAGGTACGTCCCCCAGTCTATTCTATATAGCACTGGATGAACCTGAAGTGTTATGTTCTTATATACGGACAGCGAAACAAATGCATGGGATTTATCTGTATACCCTTGACTTCGTATATCGATCTGTAATAACCACGCCTCCAGTACAGTGAAATTTCAGGTATTCTAAATATACTGTGAATCTGCTAAGCAAGTAACGACATTATGCATGCGTTTTAGCCTCCTGTATTGTCTATATCCCTACTGAATTTCCTGGTTCTTTCTGAATGCGATATATATACCGTGTTCTACAGAATCTGTAGGACGCGTCTATATCCATCCATCCACATATTAAGTTCACGATGAACATGGCTGAAGCCGCTCCGAACACACAAAACAATACTCCACCAACAAACACAGTGTCAACGACACGAATGCCACAACTTGGTGCCACTGACATGCGGCCACTTTCTTTATCATGTATAATTAACAATCAACAATAAAGATACCCTAAAATGATTACTTTCTCCAGCAAATCAGGTTAATGTATACATTCCGATTCCTCTGCTGTAGCCATAGACACTGAAAACTATGATCAAGCCACACTTATCAGTCACATATAACACTACTTCACAGTGCACAGCACCCGCACAACTGACAGCCCCAACAACGAATCACGGAAGAGAACCCTCGTATAGCTTCAACCAACCAAGTTTCATAATATAGATTACGGCATCAATACCAACTGTGATTCATGTTACCAACCCCCCGAACATAGCGACTTCCTATGCAATAAACCCAAAAGTAACTAAACAGGATTACCACTAGGAAAAAAAGAAAACTAACTCTCTAGACTAATTTGCACACCACCTAAACCAGGAACAATGGTACGTAAACAGAAACACATTATCAGTGGACTTGTGCTGAGACGTCTAGCAGTGTATCTGCCCGTAAGATACGTATACTAAAACACTGTCATATGAGCTTGCGATTAAGCGGCATCGATCTACAACAGAAAGTAGCAAGGAAAATGGAGCACGCACACACATGTGTACAATGTATGTTGTTGTTATTATTATTGTTGTATTCACCATGACAATTTGAACACAACTTAGAAGCCTTGTTTTTCAATCGTTACGTGCCGACACGCATACCCACAAACTTCTTTTAGACAGCACACATGCCGACGTTACCACCTTGAACTACTTTTCTTATGAGTACAGGCAACAATTTTTTAATATTCTGATTACAGTATTCGAATACGAACACGGTAGTATGACAATATTAATCTTGGGATTATACAACCTACAGTACGTGAAAACAACAGAATTCCGCAACTCAAAATGCATAGGTAACACAAATTTGATATCTATAATGGCGAAAAGAATTTATTATGCAGTTGGCCAATCTGAGATTGTCATACAAAGCAACGACTGTAGTGTATTCATTTACTATTTGCTGTACAACAGCGTTAATAAAATGTGATGCCTCTGTATAGTACATCTCTGTATTATACTTTGAAACTTTAAACCAACGTTATCTCCTTATTGGTAAACAACCACCTAATACAATTACACATTTATCTGTAAAATCGGTCGAACATATTTCAGTCTCAGGGTATCTTATGGACTTTACACTCACTATACAAGCCACTGGGGTTTTCATACCAACAACTTTCTTGAACAAAATTAAAATGTACAGTACCAAAATTACAAGAGATAGGGAACGTGTTCTGACGAGTGGGCAAATAAATGTATTCTTGTTGTATTATATTGTCCAATGATTTGTTTAATGCAACGGTATACCCTACAAACCAAAAGTTACCTCCTCGTTTTATAACTACACTGAACATAAATGTGTTTCAGCTACTGGGCCACTGGAAGTGTTTGTAACTCTAACCGATAATCACTCGGATTAAAGCAATTGCGACAGTGATGAATGATATCTTCCGTGAATCAATGCTACGTAGTCTGGAAGAAATTGGCCGACATTTCGAAAGCAAGAGCTGTCTTGACCCACAGTTGGAGGCACCACAGTCCCTCCGCAGTCAGTACATTTCTCTATCACCACAGTAAGTCACATTCCTGACCACTCACATGACAATCACTGACGTGGGAATGTCAAATCTCACAAGGGTGACATTATTGACATAAGATAAATAATCATTCTTAAAATGTGCCAAAGCGTCTTTCTCTGTTAATCAAATGTTTGAACCCGCGAAGTACTATACGCATCTGTAATAAGTTTTGATTAAATAACTGTAACCTACTAAAAGGGTCAGTTCGCCCTGTCAATTGAGAGATGTGTGTAGTGAATTTTCAGCAACGTTGCCTAACCTGACAGCGTCCAATTTTACAGCTTGAGAACTGTTCGGCGAAGCTAGTACCATAGAACACGGATAAGCGGTAGAAGTGTGTAAAGTTGTGTGGACGGCTAGGAGTGAGGGAGCTGTAACTCTAAAATAACATTAAAATGTCAACACAACCTCACAGTAAAAAGCGAGTGTGTTACTATTACGACAGTAAGTATTATTTTACGATATATTAGTATTAGTTTACTGATATTGGAGTAAGAAATGAAATATCTCCGTTTGGCTTGGATTTTAAAATAGGTTCAGTTGCGACCATTCGTATGTAATTATTTTGAACATAATATTACAATAAAAATGAGGTAGGTTTTAAGCAAAGAGTTACATTTTAGTTTATTTGTGTGTGAGTGGAAGTGGCATTAGTGAAATACCCGTTTTTAAAGAGATTTGATCATTTTGATGGTACAAGTCGGGAAAATCATCAATGTATGCGCGTTCGTAGCACCGTAGATATTGTAGCGGGCGATAAGGTGTAAAGAAGTGAATGTGGAACAATTTGAAGGAATAAAAGTAATACGTTGCATTATTCGTTATGATGCACGTTGCTATTTAAGTTTTTGGGGTAGTGCTGGAGTATGGAGTCATAACATTGGTGTGGGGTACGTGAGAATTAAAACCGGTATTACGAATTACGGTGGTAGGAATGTAGCCAGTAAGTGCCGAATTGTGTGTTCTGTTTTCGGGGTAAAGAAAACTGCGTTAACATCGGGATTATCAAGTCTGATTTTCACAGCAATTTTTAATGTAATAAGCAATTGCTGATACAAGAAAGGTACAGTATTTGTAATTGCTAAAACATTTATAAAGCTTTCCCGGACCCTCGTTTTAGCAATCTGTATTGAAGAGTTAACGTTTCTGTGATGTTAATGTGAATTTAACCGTCCGATAAAACGAATCATAAAGATAATCGTTGCTCAACTGAGTGTGATCAGTGTTCAAAAATATAATTTTTAACGTCACTTTTACAAGGCCAGGCGGAAAATGGTGCACCATTCAGGGACATCCAAAATGAGTTAGTTTTCTGGTTTAAGATTGCATTAGACATCATTTAATTAAAATGTACATTGCTCTGCTTGAATTAATAAAGCCCCATGCCAACTGGATTTTTGGATGTGTGGAAGATAGTGCAGGCTGAAACTTCTCCCATCCCTCTCCATGTATGTTTGTTACAGGGTTATGTTTCACCCTGTATAATTTTCAGGTGAGACATCCCAGTTGTGTTCAGTAATCAATAAAATGTATATAATTGCACAGTCTAACAACTCTTTATTAAGTAACTACAATTAAAGATATTAAATAATTTTTAACAGCAACATGTTTCCACTCCTTTTATAGTGCCATCTTCATGCTGAGCTCTAAAAGTGGTATATACAATTAGTAATGCTTTACAGAGTACGAGTTCTCGTTTACATGTTGAATCTGTAACTTTTGAATGTTTCAATGGGGTTGCTTAGAGACTTTAACACTATACACCCAAAGTTACACTTCACAGCAGAAACAGAACAAAACAATACAATAAACTATTTAGACATTTCCATACACAAAACTGCACACAAAAACATGCCACAGTTAGATACTAATAGCAGACTACACACATACCAATTAGACAATGAAGAATATAATCGGTAAGAGAACATCATCCATAACATCCTCTATAATAACTCCTTACCAATCCAAACATGGAACTTTCCAAACCCTAAACAAAACCAAATGCAAAACTCACAAACAATAATACCTAAACAAAAATGGGCCACATTGACCTACATAAGCAAAGAAACCACATATATCACTAAAATATTCAAACATTAAGATAGTATATCATACAAATAACACTGTTCAAGATAATTTAACCCAGGAAACCCATAACCACAAAAAATTTCAGTTACCAGAGTATAAAAATTAACATGCCCAGACTGTGGAGAAGCATACATAGGACAAACAGGCAGAACTCCTAAAAAAGATACAACGAACATATGCATACCTTCAGGGTCACAGCCACTTCCAAATTTGTACAGCATTTAAATGAACATATGTATGCTGTCAGTCCTAAAGATGACATTATTCAAATCTTATACTATCAGAAAAAAAGGCCCACATTTAAACACTATAGAATGCTTTTACAGCCACAAAGAAGCCGCAACTGATAACCAACTTAATGATAAACAAACAATATTTTCCAACAAAATCTTTGACACCATCCTAAACAACGAAACTTAACTACCCCTTCCACACCCACTCACCATTCCATACCTCCCCTTCCTACCATACCTCTTTCTGAACAGTACTCTTCCAACATCCATACAGTGCAGCACAAACAAAGACTGGAACCAACACTCTGCTCTTAAAATACTTTGCATATTCAAATGTAAATATATTAAACAATTAATGTGCATATCCACATTACTATAAAATTCAAGTGACATACAATAAATTTTAAGCTCCTGATGATGGGTGCTGTGACACCCGAAACATATAGAGTGACTTTGCAGTAAATAAATATTTGCATACTGTTGCATCTAGTTGGATTTTTATTAACATTGACATACAATAAGTTATTAGTGAAGACAAAAATGTATATAACATCTTCATGGAACTATAAAATTTGTATATTTTCTACACAAACAACATAGATGCACACATGACAAGATACAAAAAACACACTCACCACACATGCTCCAAAAACATAAGTAATCCAACCACGCATAACATATAAATAACTCAGAAAACCCATACACTATTATAAGATAAAATATTTTGTTAATACAGGTGCAGATTCATCATAGTTTCATCTGTCGACCCCACAGTGAAATATTTCTGCACAAAAGTTACAGATTTGACATAATTGCATCCAGTGACCCAAATATCACTACTTTTGCACATAAAAGATGCACCATTTACACCGATGAAGAGAAAACCCCACGATATTACATTCAAAATCTGGATAAAATAATTCTTCATCAATATCACAACTTACGATTCTAAAAACTGTTATTCTCCCTGCATTTTAAATTTTATTACTTGTAACTTTTAACCTCATTACCTGTGTTATTTTACATTTGAAATTACATTAATTTTTAATTCATAATATATATTAATAACATGTAAATGAGATCTCGTACTCTATAAACCATTGCTAATTGTATATAACACTTTTTAGAGCTCAGCCTGAAGATGGCTCTATAAGAGGAACCAAAACATGTTGCTGTTAACAATGATTTCATTATCTTTTAATTGCAATTACTTAATAAAAAGTTGTGTTAGTGTGTTAACTGATACCTTAACACCAGTTAAAGGGATCAACACAGACCAACAGTATGCAAGTCTCACAAGGGATTCCAGACACACGGTCCAGTTCCTGGGATGGACTTTTCAGAATCTTGTTTTGCCAATAAGTTAGCCAGTTCACTGCATGTTATGCCATGTTACAGCACCTTGTGGCAAATTATGTTCACCCAGCAGCACCAGGAATTGCAGAGTAGTTTGTAGTTAATTTGAAAGGTGTCAGGTACTGTTATTTTAATGATGTTATGTTATTGTGTCTTGACTGTCCATTAAAGTATATATGCCCCAGTTTACATAACTTAGATTTTGATATACTTCTGTCTGAAACTCTTTTGGTCCTACAAAATACCCTTGCTTTAGTACATATTTTTGTTTTGGTGTTATGAGTCCTGTGAAAATATTGTTACTATTTGTAATGCTCTTTGAAAATGGGAAGTGTGATTGAGTTTTGCCCAATGCCCCAGACTGATTGTTAACATTGTAGCATTTTTTTTATACCTTCTTACTAATAAGCCTCCAGCACAATGCCCTTATTTCTTGGTTTTCAAGACATCCCCACTTGTGATAAAGATGCAAAGAAGGAATACTTGGAGATGTAATCTGTATGAATCTTTGTACGTGAGCCAAAACTTGCAGTGAATGCTTGTTATGGATTTCAGCCCCACAGACCATAAAATGTAAGCAGCTGTCTTGCTGCACCATTGCAGTGGCATCTACACACAGTCATTCACAGGAATGATGCAAACACTAGGTCAGCAATTGATACAAACATTTATATGAGGGAGGACTTGGACATTGATGCTAATCTAAAATCAAGTTATTTCCTCTTTGTAATAGAAATTTTTCATATGTGGTTTTTTCTTTCCTTCCTATCTTTCTTGGACACCTAATCTATTCATAAAGCCAGTTTTATATAGACATAAGTGTTTTACATAAATGGTGTTAGATTGTCCAGATACAGTATTCCTGAGGATAAACCGAATGGTGTATATGAATATTTTGTTCTGCTTCCAGTTTTCTTTTGCTTGGAACTATAGCTTAGATCATACTACACTCACATTATGAGAATGTCTTGGACTATTTTTAAGGACAAGAACCTACTTTATTCACATACTGGGTTTGCTGTTATTTTCATGTGCATTACACAATAAAGCCATTATGTGACTGAAATAAAACAGAGTGATTATGCATATGTACAACATTTCCACGTGTGAACATGAAAGCATATGGAGAACTAGTCTGAATTGCATTTATGTACACTGCAAGGGACACCCTTATGTGTCAATATATATCAGCAATGTATTTTAACATCTTGATGAAACTTATGCCAAGTAGGTGAGTAACTCACATTTTGCAGTAGAATGATAACTTGCCATTCTACATAACAAAAAATAAACAACTTTTAACAGCCAAATACAAGTTAAATTTGTGAAAGACCAGCCACTTTGTTACTTGTCCAGAAGAGCCAGTGGTTTGGCAACCTATTTTGTGAAAAATGGTAATAATATGCTAGTAGCGTGTGTTCCCAAAGAGCAGATGTTACTGTGCATGTTCCCACTCTTCCCAGTGAAGTTATATTGCTCTGCCCTTTACCTTCAGGTGACATTGGCAATTATTACTATGGGCAGGGCCATCCCATGAAACCTCATCGAATCAGGATGACCCACAATTTATTACTCAACTATGGTTTGTACAGGAAAATGGAGATTTATGTAAGTATTTGATTTTAATTCTGGTGTACTTTGGAATTGAGGCTTTAGATTCATATTTTCATGAGTATGGCGCGCGCACGCGCACACACACACACACACACACACAAAACCATTTTGGACAAAGTTCCTTAAATGTGGAGAAACTGTCTTTCATGCCTGGAAAGATGGAGTATTAAAATACTTGATATTAAAAAAAAAAATACTTAAGTGATTATGGCTCACAGTGGCACAGTTGGTTGGGGCACTGTGCCACAAGGCAGAACATTGTGGGTTGACTTTATTGTTGCACCATGCATATTGTAGAATTACTTTAATTATCACACCAACTAATGCACTTATATAAAATTTCACATTAAAACATTTAAAATCGCTCCAACATGTTTCGATCCTAAGATCATCCCCAGGGAGCTACATTGTTCCTTGCTAAAGTCATTTTAAAAACAACCGTTAATTAGTTCCTTTATATTAATA
>Ga0123357_10012913_pt1 | contig 10791 bp, 7 predicted proteins | sample TergutEmb28metaG_FD_89873 | JGI IMG/M metagenome (GOLD analysis project Ga0123357, IMG submission 89873) | Embiratermes neotenicus P4 segment gut microbial communities from Petit-Saut dam, French Guiana - Emb289 P4 | ecosystem: Host-associated > Arthropoda: Insects > Digestive system > Gut ...
CTAACAGTTGTAATATCTGCCACCTTCAGGACCAAGGGTTGCCAGATATTGATATTTTCCAGATATTAAAATGCATCTAATGTGTATCCTTGTGTATTTAGCAGTTTCATGGAGAGAACTAACCATGTAATTCATTACTTTATGTCTTGTCTTCATTTCTTTGCCCCACCTTCTTTTCTGATTTTGTAATTGCTATGTGATGTGGTGCATATACAGTTGAATAATACCACCAATATGCCAGTATTTGAGTCTTAATCACAATAGACCCATTACTGCTTCCAGTTTATGGAGTAGTGAAATTGTAATGGGCCTGTTGGTCAATTTCTGCTTAACGGAGATTCATGCATTATCCATTGCCAGATTTTACTGTGTAATTCATCACCACTGTGTGCCACATGGAATAGTGTAGGAAGATCACATTTATGTTGGCAGGCCGCTGCCTGATGAACTAGTGATGTATGCTCGTCAGGACACCCACTATTTACTGTACATATACGATATGATGAAGAATGCATTGTTGGATGCAGCCAATGGACAAAAGAACCTCTTACATTCTGTTTTTCAACAAAGCACTGAGATATGCAAGACGGTGAGTATCTAGCATGTCTCTTGCACTGAGGCAGGTAATGGGATTATATTCTGCCATACAGTTCTCTGAAAACACATTCTAGTGAACCGTTTTGTTATAACCCTGATTACAAATTATGGGATGTTCTGTTTTGAACTGTTTTAAGTGCAATGTTGAGGAATTGAATGTTTAAGTATTGCTGTATACCTGTGAAAGTGTTATGTAACTTTACAGAGCAGTGTTCCTCTTGAGAAGCCAGTAGTTACTTGGGTAGGCAAGAAATTCCCGGCACCTTCTGTAACTTGAAAGTTCATTACTGTATTCACAAGAGCCCACCACTAGCCGATATCCTGAGCCAAACAATTTTGCTCCATGTCACTCTTCTTTTCAGATCAGTTTTGATGTTTTCCTCCCATCTAGTGAAAGTGCAATGTAGTTTTAAATTTTTGATTTTCAGGAAAAATGAAAATAAACTATTCAATACATTGAGTAATACTCTACATACACCAAAGAAAAGGAGCCCCACACCAAAAAAAAAAACAACTTTCCTTTAACAGAGTGAAGTGGGAAATAAAAAACATCACAACACACAACTTCTACACAACTGGCAAACGAAAGACTCAGATAATATTTAAACATTATTTTAACATGTTTTTATTAACTTACGTTATTCTATAGTTGTATTTCACATTTTTTATATCTCATTTTCTAATGTAAACGAGATCTTGTACTTTAAAAACTTTGCCAGTTGTATATCAAATACCTTTTGAGTTACAGCTTGAAGTTGGCTTTATAAAGAAGCCAAAACATGTTGCTAATATGATCTTTTAATTATCTTTTAAGTATATTATATATAATAAAGGTTGTGTTAGACTGAAATCTTATATACACATTATTAAGTAATTTTAAATGTTGTACAGGTAGAGAAGAAACGAAATTGGTGGTTATATGTTGTGTTACCTGAAAACTGTCTGCTGAGTTCATTTCATAAGTATTTTTAGTGGCCAAGAAATGTGTGGGTTTACATTGTGTTACATGTACAAGTAAATTTTACACCATCGTTAAATTGCAGCTTCTTTGCCATCATTGCCAGTAGATTTTTGTGTAACTGATGCCGTAATTCTTTGCAATCAGTGAAGAGGTAGCCATGGTTGACTGTCAGTTGCTCACACAGTGCATTCGTTTGCTCTTGAGGTCAAAATGCAGAACACCAGCTATTGGGAATGTGTGTAGCTAGGGGAAATGACAGCAGGATGGGAGGGAATACACTGGAATTGGTGAGGTGTGTGGGACCTTGACTGAAGCCTGGGAAAAAAATTATTTGTGTCAGCAGGATGAGGCATGTATAGTTCAGTGTCAAAAGTGTGTCCCATCATGCAGAGTTAGGCAGTATTAGGCAGGTGCAGCATTTTCCAGTAGAGTGGTACAAAATTCAGTGAAACTGATAGTTCATTCACTACCAGTTACCAAATGCTGCATCTGGTTATCTTATTGGGATTTTGTTGTTGCTCTGTCTGTTTTTTCCTGTCCTTTGGCGTTTTTAGTCAGACATGTTGTTACCTGTTGAGATTATTGTATCAGTGGTGTAGTAATCAGTAGGCAACTTCATATTTATAAACTAAGAATGTGGGCAGTATCATCCCGTTGTGTTAATTAGTCGCTAACGATACGGTCCACATGAACACAATACCCTAACTTTTGTATGTTCAATTCATTACTTCCTACCTTGTTTTATCAGTTTCATTAATTATACCAGGATAAAATTTAGTATCTTGATTCTTGGTTTCAGTTTCCTTTCCCACTAGTTCTTCTGGCTATTCTAATTTTTTGTCTAAAATGTTGTATTTCCTTTTTAATTCAACTTCTGACTTCTCACATATACACTTTTCCATATACTACGAATTATTGTCCCACATCTTAGCTGACTAAAAATGGATGTTATGAAGATTTTAGTTTAATGTTTGCTTCTTTATATCTAAAAATCTCAGTTCATCATATATTCTTAACATCTGAGATATTAGTTTAGTAGTGTAGGAAGTAATATATAGAACACAAAAGTTCAGGTGTTGTGATTGTGGACCAGATTGTTAGTGAAAGTAAGAATTGTTTATCTTATTTGTTTGTTTGTGGGCAAATTTCTTTGTTGTAGATTTTCAGTGCATGACAGTTTCCAGAGTAACCACAAATCTTTTATATGTGCCTCTTCTCACTGCAAGAAATATTTTGTGTTTTACTGAAACCTCACAGAATGCCAGCATATATAGTAATGTTGATTCATTTGAATGAACATGCAGTGGTGAAATAGCATGTATTGGCATTACCATTGTTCAAGGCTTCATGAGAGTTCAGAATTTAATAGTGGGACAGATACAATTTCATGCAAACATGGTAATTCCAAGAGCCTTCCATTTCTCGTGTGGTAAGTAAACTGGACACTTGCTTAAGAATTTTTTGAATGAGGCTTCATGAAAAGCATTGTGAGACTGAGATGCGTGTTCAGAAAATAGTTCTGCCAGAATGGCTCAAGATAAATTTTGTGATTCATTTATTTGGTGCTGGATATTCAAAAAGTGAGTGGAAAGCCTTTTCTGGCACATCAGCTGCCATCAAACAGAAATAGGTTGAGTTTAGATAGAAGTTGAGAGTTTGTAGAGGGTGAGAGGCTGCTGATGAAGGCAGAAAGGCATCTTTAATTTTCCAAATTTATCTGAATTCTTTCTTGCATTGGAACTGATGAACAATATAGAAGTATTATTTTTTACTGACAGGCATGTTTATTGTTAGAAAATGCCATTGTTTTGTGGTTTCTTTCTGCACATCTCATATTTGGGAGAAAAGTCTATGTTCACATTTGATAAATGAAGAATTTTATGACACAGTTTGATATGGGTTGCAGAGGTATGAGAAACCAATTCTCCGAGAAGACAGCCATATGCTTTTATACCGACGCAGCAAGAAGCACTTTGACAATCGCCAGCTGCATGCTATACGGGAATTGTATCGATGGCGTGACAAAATTTCAAGAGAGGATGATGAGAGTACAGGGTGAGTCCAAAAGTTACACACTTTGGCCCTTGTTCAGTTCATGTAATTACCATGATTGTTAAACTATTTCACTAAACTTACCTCTTTGTCAACAAAATGCACACAAGTATAATAAAATTTTATACACAAAGACTTCCTACATGTTTTGGCCAAACACATGGCCATCCACCTCTCTGAGGATGACCATGTGTTTGGCTGAAACCTGTAGGAGGTCATTGTATATATAAATTAATTTCATTATACAGTCAAGCTGTGTTATAACTTCATGAAAGGGACTGAATATTTTGTATCATTATGAACGATTGTTCTAACAGGAGTATAATGTTATGGTTAACAGTGAGGTACTAATTGGTACTACAAAATATCTGATGCAATGGACAAGGTGTCACATAAACCGATGTCATTATAAACAGGTTCTACTGTATTTGTGTGCATTACGTTGGTATTACTACTATATAATTGATAAATGCACAGATTATGTTTCATATAAAGTTGACCTTTATATCATTTCATTGTACTTAAGACACACAACTTGTATGTAAATTTTGTCAGTGTCATTGCATTTGGTATGTAGTTCTGTCCATGTAAGTTATGACCTTGTCATGTAACCCATTTCATGTCTTTTGAAGACACTGAATTTTATTTTTAGGTACTTGATAATAAATACTTCTCACTGCTTTGTAGCTGTCTGCAGATAACTTCTGATGCAGTTAAACCCCATTAATATGAGGAGTATATGAGAAGTTTTGTGTGTGTGTGTGTGTGTGTGATCTGTACACAATACTGGCTCAATGTATCTGTACAAACTGTGTCACAACGTGCAACTTCTTTCTACTCAGTGCAGTCACCACAAACAGTGACACATCAGTGAGGCCAACAGTAACATTGCTGCATGCATTTATCACATGTGCATAGTGAAGTACAGTGTTCATGACATGATGTGAAGTGACTGCCACACTTAATATAATTCTGTTAAACATCTTCTTTCTTCTTGTCCTTAAAAATATAATTCTTTTACGCTGCTAGTTATTTGCTATTTCATCATACCAAAAGCACTGATAAATTGATACTGTGATCAACCTCACGTGTTTGTTTTTTTAATACCATTTTTTTCATATTTTCAACATGAAATTGTTTCTTCATATAAATAAAAGACAAAGAACGTTTCCCCCATCAGTAGAACCCAACTGTCTCCTTGCTTTCCGTATGACAAGGAAATCTTAAATAGTTAGAATGGATCATGTTCATGTATACATAAACATACATGCATACACATTTAAAAATTTAGGCTTTCCACAGTTTGGTGCTCATATCATTTTATTCTGAAAGAACCATTGACACATGGGACATTGGCTTGTGTTATCAATTATGTACCCCCATTCCCATACATTTTCCAGGTGCAATAAAAGAAGAAAGATTGTAGATTACAACCGATTACTTGACAACATTTTAATTGTCCAAGTTGTGTTACATGTTTTGGCTTATGATAGCCATCGTCTGGTACTCTATAAAATATATAGATGAAACATGTGTTTTAAACACATACATGATGTTATAATAGAAATAGAGATCTCAGTTTTACAATGTATGGGAGACACGCTTCAATGTGTCTTGGTGCTGACATATTTGTTGTATAAAATTCAAAGGAGGTGCACCAAGTATTGTCTTTTCCCTTATGTGCTGTAGGATATTCATAGAAGGTACATTTTTTTGAGAAGTTAAAAATTAAAACTCCTCCTTCATAGGATTATTCTTTTATCTATTGAGAGTTTTTGTACTGACTTCTACACTAATCAAAATCCTCCATCAACTTCATCATGACCTTTAGATGTTACGAGATTAGTCAGAGTAGCTGTATATTATAAATTATGCAGTGTTTTTTAAAACTGTCTTTAGCCATGGCCTATATGAAACACAGAGGATTTAAATCATGACTTTTGTTGTGACCCACACATAATGTGTTATATTTTAAATATAAGGTCTTACTGTGCATGTGTCTTCTCCATCAGGTATGTACTACCAAACCATATGTTGCTTCAGATAGCAGAATCTCTACCAAGGGAAATGCAGGGTATCTTGGCATGCTGCAACCCTATTCCTCCCCTTGTACGTCAAAATTTGCTTGCACTTCACCGAATAATTCTGGAAGCTCGGGATCAGCCACTTGTGAAGGTAAACATCCCTTTATTATTAATTTATTTGTTTGTTAGGATTATTTCATCTGTGATAGATTGACAAGAGAGTGTGCTGTGGTCCAAATAATGCAGTTTATGATGAAAAAAATGAGGTTTAAGGAACACACTAAATTGATACTGATTGCATTCTGTTTGTTTATAATCCCTTGATTCACAAATGTAAGGAGGCCAAGTCCCACCCAGGGCTGTAGAGCCGATGATGATGATGATGTACATACGTAGGGTGACTGTGTAACCAGTAAATCGTACGCCTGGGTGTATGGTTAGCAACTCTTTCTAGACAAAATGAAATGTAGTGAAGTTGATGTAGACACAAACATGTCTTCAGCTGTAAGGCATGTGGATAATCACCAGCATGACACTGATCATGAGTCTGATAACACCAGAGTTTAATATAACACGTGGGTAACTTTGGGATTCATCGTGTAGTCGTGTTTTCCTAGGGGTAGTTTATTACTTAGTGGGTTGGGTAGCTCAGTCGGTATAGCGACTGACTATGGGCTGGTCGGTCTGGGATTGAATCCCGGTGGGGACGAGATTTTCCGCCCATCCACACCAGCCCTGGAACCCACGCAGCCTCCAGTAAAATGGGTACCGGGTCTTTCCCGGGGGTAAATTGTGGCCAGGGCGTGCTGCTGACCACTCACCCCCTTCTAGTGCCACGGTCATGGAAGAGAAGAGCTATACTTCTACCCACCCTCTGGGCCATACTGGGCCTGTAACGGAATCACTTTACCTTTACCTTTTAGTTTATTACTTAAATATTAAAATTTTTACATAAATTCATTTTGTGTGCCCAAGAAATATACTTCCTTCATTGCAAAATACAGCTGAAGTTCCCTCCCATCTCACAGATAACAACTGCACTTTCACTTCTAAACAGGACAAAAAATAACTGTCCCTGTGATAGCTACACTGAAAACTGCAAACGCATTCTTGAACAGACACAACATAATGTTTCATGAGATTTATAGGTGGTGTCAGCTTTGAAGCTGGCAGGTGCAGGATAAATCATCAGTGTATATTCTGTTCTTTGTTTTTGGTTACCATGAAGCATCGTGCCCAATTACACCACCTACCCCCATCTAGTGCCAAGGTTAAAGAATGGGTAGAGCTATACCTCCCTCCCCTCTAGTCCTTCATGGCTGTTCTAGGTTGAACTTCACCTGTTTACTTTTATGACAAAAGCAGCATCAAATAGCACCAGTAATTAATCCAGATCATTTAATAATGGTTTATCAACAAAACAAGAGCAGATGTGCGTGGTTTCAGGCTTTTGTCGCGGTGTGAGTGAGATTGTCACTCTTCTGGGATGTTATACAATCAGTGCTGTATAACATCCTGAAAGAGCAAAGATCTCAATGGCAGAGATGCTAGTGGTATGTGTGATAAATGTTCTGTTGAATATTCACAGCAGATAAGTTTTTTATAGTCAGTGTAGTATTATACCGTAAACTTTTATGGCTACAAAGGGAGTTGACAGTATTCCACTGCATTAAAATATTTTGAAAATTGACAAACTTATATTTTAGTATGAAATATCATACCCTTTGAAAGAAAACAAATTTTGTAACTAGTTAAGTGGGTATTAGCTTTTCTTAACAGCTGTGATCACTGGAGTTATATGTAAGTTCTTTTGTAACTTATTACATTGAGTGAGCATGTTAAAGAGAAGGAGCATTGTGACTGAATATAAAAATTTGTGGGAAATATTCTTATACATATTTACTCAAATGTGCACTGGAATATCACTAGGTGAACCTAATTGCTTGTACATCATAATCAAAGTAGGCAGCATTATACACCTTTAGATCCCATTTTATGTGGTCAGAACATTGCGAGGATGTGTGTTTTCAGCCCATCCTGGCAGAAGATTTGGGGCCAAGGGTCAGTACTCAGACATGGATCAAAGTGAACCTGGATGAAGCCCTCCACTGTCCTCATGACCTGACACACATCCAAGATTTCAGGGATGACCTTTTAACACTTCTTGGAAGCACCAGTCATGCTGATCAGATAGGATCTTGTGCGCAGAAGATACAGGAAAGGAACCCACAGATATCACTGTTTGAGGTACTTTTCATTATATCATACATAGCTGTATAGGACAGTAAATGTGTTCTTTGTACATGAATGTTAAAAACATGTTAGATTCCCATTTTTTAAACCAGAAATGAAGGTTACTGACTGAATGTTATTAACACATCTCATTCTTTAATTCATATTAGAAACCTTACATCAGGTACAGCTAACACTGGGATCCAACTGCAGTGGATCATATCTGCACCCAGCTCCGTCCAACTGATACTACCAGAACCTGTTTCTTTAATCTACTAGCGGGCTTTGACTTCTTGTCCATTCACATGATGTTTGCAAGAATTAGTGGATGAAAGTTGAAAGCATGAATTTTTTTGGCAGGGGATAGGAAAAGTTTTATAATAGTGTTTTTTTTTTTGCACTGATTATATGTAGGTATATGGAAAAAAGTCAAACTCAAATGTTGACACTTTACCTGTGGGTTAGTTGGCAATATAAAAAGAGAAACTGGTCATTCCTCCTTCCCCTGCCCCCACCTTAAGAAAAAGCTCTCTCGTGTTTCGAACAATATTTGCTAAAGATCTGAAATCTATGTAGAATCTGGTGGCCAGCAGTTCAGGACTATTCTATGAGATAATATAAGTTGAATTATGGGGGAGGGAAACGGGCCCAAATTTTAAAGGGGATGCAGTTACGTATGGTTTTGTCATTTTTTTCATTTATGTGATTCACAGCTCAGGTTCTTTCCTTGGTTTCACATTGTATATCAAGTATGTACTCTTACTCATAGCTGTATGGTTGATGTGCATATATGTTGTTTATGTTTCAACTTGTCTCAAGGCTGAAACACCTGAAGCAGGGATTGACACTGTGAAGCATGTGCAATTTATTTGTCCATATGAACAATACAAACGAGTGAAGCCATTCATCCAGTCACAGGAACAGGAAGCTGCTTCACTCTCCACTGAGACTGTAGGAATGAATGGGATAAGACAAGATAATGATGGTGACAATGAGCAGAAGCAGGAGGTAAGTCCTGAAGAACACCATTTTAAAAAAATCTGATTTTAATTAATGAAATTTGTGTGTTGAATACTGACTGATGTTTACAGAGGTCCTTGCAGTACCTATCTTCTACCTACATGTAAGTGTGAATTATAGGCAGGTACAGTGACACCTGCAAGTAATGGACTGTCAAGGGACTCGAACACTTCATTTTTGGGTGTCTACATGATAAAATAGGGGACTGCGGTAGCACAGCGTTTAAGGTGCTGTGCTACAAATCGGAAGGTCACTGGTTCGATCCCAGCTGGTGTCGTTCGATTTTTCATTGACATAAAATCCTTCTGATCACACTATGGCCCTGGGGTCAACTCAGCCTCTAACAGAAATGAGTACCAGGAGCATTTCCTGGGGGTAAAGGTGGCCGGTGCATAAGGCTGACAACCTACCACCATTCTGCGCCATTGTCATGAAATCTGGGAACCTTAACTTCATGGAACCCTCTGGGCCCCTCAGGGCCTGTAACTGGACTGCTTTACCTTTTGCATGATAAAATAAATGTACTGCGCAGTATGTATCCCATGCATTAAAGACAAAAACAAAGACAGTACAAAATTGTGCTGCATGTATACACTACAATCTTATTGAGAAATTCATATTTTATTTTCCTCTGCCTTTGTGTTTATTCATTATTTAATTTTTTACTTTCTTCTTTCCAAAAACCAAAAATCATTTTGTAAATACTAAGGTTTTTTTCAGTGGATCCGTATACATCTTTCCTATTTTTGACAGGACCATCTCATAGTATGTAGAGAATCCAGTGGTAAAATTTATATGAACAAAAATAGTAAATATTTGAGCACATTTGTTTCTGTAAAAATTGTTTTCCATTCATTGTCAGTACTGACTAGTTTTGTACATTGTTAGTGGTAATTTCCGCACAGCTGGGAGATGGCCTCTGCATGTCCTCTCTGAGTGATTCACCTAACCTTCCTTTCACCAGTCATGGCTCAGTTGGTCTTGAGCTACATTATGGGTTTAAATTGTATTCTGTGTGGGTCATTTCAGAAGTTTTGTGTATGGTGGCAGCACCGTGCAGTGCTTGATATGACTGAACTCAAATCATGTGTGTGGTGCTAATGGCACTGTTGCTGCTTTTAAAAAGGTGCATTATCCTTGTGATGTCAGCTGTTGTGTAGCTATGGCTCAGGACAGACAACAAATAAGTTTCTCATGGATGGATGTGAGAACATTAATATAATTTCATGTTTATTGGGTAAAATTCTCTAGAGTGTTACAAGTCATTGAAGGAAGGTTTAGGGACACAGACTCCTTCATATAAAACTGTTTGCTGTTGGGTGAATGCCATTAACCCTTCAGTGTGGAGTGACGTGCACTGTACGTCATAGAGTAAACATCACCTGTCGTGGAGTGACGCACACTACACGTCATGCTGCACATTCTCACTTATTCGTATATATCTCGACAACTTAGGGAGCAAATGTAATCGGGCTGCTTCGTGTTTGTTCGTGAAGAAGCTGGCTCTCTTATGGTGTGGGAGACAGTTGCTAGAAATTATTTCTTCATATTTTTCTCTGCTCCCGAATTTTGGGTATTCTTTGAATGACAAACACTGCTTGTCATGCAGCATGCTTTCACTCATTCGTCTATATCTCGGCGACATAATGAGCAAATGTAATTGGGCTGCCTCGTGCTTGTTCATGAAGGAGCTGGCTCCCTTTAGATGTGGGAGACAGTTGCTAGAAGTTATTTCTTCATTTTTTCTCTGCTCCCGAATTTTGGGTATTCTTCGAAAGACAAACACTGCTTGTCATGCAGCACGCTTTCACTCATTCGCCTATATCTCGGTGACATCAGGAGCAAATGTAATCGGGCTGCCTCATGCTTGTTCATGAAGGAGCTGGCTCTCTTTAGGTGTGGGAG
>Ga0123357_10012915_pt1 | contig 10791 bp, 8 predicted proteins | sample TergutEmb28metaG_FD_89873 | JGI IMG/M metagenome (GOLD analysis project Ga0123357, IMG submission 89873) | Embiratermes neotenicus P4 segment gut microbial communities from Petit-Saut dam, French Guiana - Emb289 P4 | ecosystem: Host-associated > Arthropoda: Insects > Digestive system > Gut ...
AAGAATACTTAATTTAAAATCACCCCACGAATTGAATAGTTGCGGATAGAACATGGAAGCGGAAACAGCAGTAAAAATCCAAATCGTATATGAAAAAGATTTAGTGCTTTGAAAACCGCTGAAACCGATTGCCAAACACAGAAAAAAACCGATTACAAAAGGTCCTGATGCTGCAACGTTTCCGTTCAGAATCATCGCCAATGAAATGATGAACAACACTAACGAACAACCTAAAAGTATTTTATGAAAAATATTGTTTTTCATTGAAATTCAATTAACTCCACAATCTGTCATGCGAGCGTTTCTCATCCCATTCGGAAGTCGGTTCAAAGAATGACTTATCATTGGGCGAAAGATAACGTCCTTTTATCACTTCTTCATTCAACTCAATTCCCAAACCCGGAGCATCGGTCGGGACATTTGCAAACCCTTTGGTGATTAACGGTTGCTTACCAACCATTTTCACCATGGATTCCCACCATGGATTATCTATATTGTGATGTTCAAGTGCAAGGAAATTTTCGGTGGCAGCCGCACAGTGTACATTCGCCATAAAGCTGATCGGAGTGCCTGCCTGGTGCATAGCCATAGCTATACCCGCTTCTTGAGCATAATCGCCGATCCGCTTGGTTTCCAAAAGTCCGCCTGAAGTAGCTAAATCGGGATGGATGATATCTACGCACCGCGCATCAATCAAATCTTTGAAACCTCCTCTGAGGCAATAAATATCTTCACCCGTACAAACAGGCGTTTCGATAGCGTCTTTGATTGCTTTCAACTGATCGAAATAATGCCATGGCGCCATATCTTCAAGCCATGCCATTCTGTATTTTTCCAAAGCTCTGCCCAAACGGATGGAATTATTGACGTCGAAATGACCGAAATGGTCGGCGCATAAAGGTATTTCATAGCCGACTATACTTCGTACTTTTTCTACAATACTCGCCATGCCTTCAAGTCCGGCTTCGGTTATTTGCACTTGTGTAAACGGATGTTCCCGCCAACCGTATCCCATATAATCTTTCAGGTCGTATTGTCCGGTCGCTCCATCCCAGAATTTACTGTTGACGATGCCTGTTTTTGGCTGATTGGCAATTAAATGTATTCCAAGATCCATCTTCAACCAGGTAAATCCCTGTACTTCCATCCTGTTTTTAATTGCTGTCTCCAAAGCATCAGCGCTTCCTCCATCGGGCGTATCGGCATAAAGACGTACTTTGTCGCGATATCTTCCTCCCAAAAGTTGCCATGCCGGAACATTATACGCTTTTCCGCAAATATCCCATAAAGCCATTTCAACAGCGCATACGCCGCCGCCTTGACGTCCGTGAGATCCGAATTGACGAATAATTTTAAAAATCATTTCAACATTGCACGGATTCAAACCGAGTATTCTGCTTTTTAACATCAGTGCATACCGGACATCGCCGCCGTCGCGCACTTCTCCTAAGCCATAAATACCTTGGTTGGTATCGATTTTTATAATTCTGCCGGCATAACGCATGTCGGTAATTTTTAGTTCCGATGGCGCGGAAGCTCTTTGCACCTGCGATGTTGTATGTGCAATGGTATCTTCTATTGAAGCGCCCATCATACCGCTTAAAGCAATTCCACCCAAAGCCGCTTTTTTAAGAAAATCTCTACGTCCGCTTTCCTGTTCGGCTTGTGTTTCTACCCTTTCTTTTTCAAGAATTTTATTAATTCCGGTTTTCATATTAATTTTTTTACCAGTTACGTTGTTTGAAATATTCATCTAATTCTGCTTTCGGCATAGGTAATCCGCCGGGGTGGTTATTCAACCAATCTTTAAAATCGGCTTTGATGGAATCCGTCCACGCGCTATCAATTTCTCCGGGTTTGTATTTTCCCTCACGAAGCCTTTGATGACCAAATTCGTCGCGCAATTCGGTTACTTCGGAGGTTATGATAACCTCTTCGGCAAGATGAGCTGGAATAAATATCACTCCGAATTTTTTTGCAACAACCAGATCTCCGGGAAGAACAGTAGCTCTGCCGATTCTGACCGGAGCATTGATGGAAGTAAGCATCATATCCATTATATAGGAAGGATCCGATCCGAGAATCCATCCGTTAAAACCTTCAATTTCTGCCAAACCTTCTTCATCTCTCACTCCCCCGTAGAAAACTATGCCTCTTTTTGATTTTGCATATATGGAATTACCCAGATTATCGCCGATCAACGTACCGTCAATGATTTTTCCGTAACTGTCGGCAACATAAATGTCTCCTTCGACCAATGCGTCAATGGGCCAAGAATTGGTTCCCCCCTGTTGAGACCGTTTTTCAAGAGCGCCTTGCTCTTTTACATATTTTTCCATATCAGGTCTTGAAGGCATGTATTGGGCAGTCACTGCACGCCCCGTCATGGCTTCTTCCGAATGAATGATATGCCATCCTCCCTGGAATTGATTCTGATAATGTAAATTACGAAGCGCCCCCCATATCGCTTCCAATGGGAGTTTTTTTGCTCTTTCCAAAAGATTGTCGGATACTTTAGGTCTTCCATCGGGAAAACGTTCTCCCTTCCATTCGGGAGTAATGGATTTAATATACTCGGGTGAAGCGCCAACACCCTGTGCATGAATCACTAATGCTGTACAGCATGTAAACAATAACAAAAAAGCTATTTTCTTCATGAATTAGAACTTAAATTATTTGATATATAAAATGAAATTACAATTTTTAACAATTATGCAAAAGTACAAAAAGTTTTTAAAATAATTCTACAAAAGTCACAAAAATTTAAAAAATATATTAAATTTAACGTTCTTCGTATTTTTTATCGTTTGGAAATACACCGCTAATTTAGTCATTTCCAAATAAGCTAAAAATCATCAAAGAATTAAATACAAAATTAGATAGAGTAATCTATAAATAAACAAGATAAGTTTCTTTGCTAATGTAAGACTTCTACATTTTTTTCTTTTATATTACTAATGGATTCACTTGAAATATTACTATCTGTAATAAGCACTTTTACAAGTGAAATAGTTCCAAGATTTGCAAAAGCGCTGATTCCTATTTTTGAAGAATCTGCTACTAAATAAACTTCGTCGGAAGATTTTATCATTGCCGACTTTACGATTAAATCACTTAAACTTGGATATGTTAGTTGCATATTCGAAGAAATACCGGCGGTTGCTAAAAACAATTTATTTGCACGAAGGTCTTTGAATGAGTCTGCCGCTATTTTTCCTGTCAAAGAAAGAGTTGGAGCTTTAAATTCACCTCCGGTAACAATTAAATTTATGCCCGGATTTTCACCCAAGATTAATGCAATGTTGAGAGCATTAGTTATTACAGTAAGATGTTGATGGTTTATTAGAAGCTTAGCTATTTCGGTAGTCGTAGAACCGGAATCCAAGATAATACATTCTCCTTCATTGATCAAAGTGATCGCTTTTTTTGCAATCTCTCTTTTCTCTTCCAAATGTGTCCGATTGAATAGTTGTCCGGTTTTAGCAAAAGAACCGACATCTTTTAAAAAAGCGCCGCCATGTTCTTTTTGAATATAACCCATTTCCTCTAAAATTTCTAAATCTTGTCTGATAGTGACATCAGTCACTTTAAATATTTTACTTAAATCTTGAACTTTTGCATGTCCATCCTCTCGAATTAAATTTAAGATTTTTATTCTTCGCTGATTAAGTGCCATATTGCTTATAAATTATTCTTATACGGTATTCATATTAAATAAATATGCAAAGTTAGTCAAAATAAAAAAAAATAAAAGGAAAAGTGAAGTTTTTTTAGTCATTATTATTTAAATTGTAATTATTACAATAGTTTTTTTATGATTTATTTCAACATATTCATTGAAAATATTCCGTTTTTATTTGTTTTATTTATGTTACCTTTTGTATTTTTGTTATTTTTTTGTTTAAATTGGTTGTTAAGCAATTACAAAATAAAAAAATTTATGTTTCCTATCGTTTGCCGCTTCAATGTGGTTAAATAATGTTAAATATTTTACGTTTACTATCGTTTTCTTTGGTTATATGATTTTTTCATTTATCTTTGCAAAAAAAAATAACGAATAGAAAATATTATTATGAGAATAGAAGATATTAGATTGCAATCTGAAAGGAATCGTAAACGTTTGGTGGAAATTGTTTTTAAAGCTAAAGCCGGACATATAGGCGGTGATCTTTCATGTCTCAATGTATTGACAGTTCTTTATTTTCATAGTATGAATGTAAATCCGAAATCACCCAAAGACGCAATGAGAGATCGTTTTATTATGAGTAAAGGACATTGTGTTGAAGCGCTATATGTTACTCTTGAGTCTAAAGGATTTATCTCCTCAGATATTGTAGATACATTAGGAAAATACGGTTCAATACTTGCCGGACATCCTACGATAGATATTCCTGGTGTTGAAGCAAATTCCGGTTCATTGGGGCATGGCTTGTCTATAGGCGTTGGAATAGCGCTTGCTGCAAAAATGGATAAAAAAGAATATAAAACATACGTATTGATGGGAGATGGAGAGCAAGGAGAAGGTTCCGTCTATGAAGCAGCTATGGCAGCTCATCACTATCAGTTAGATAATTTAGTCGCTATCATTGATCGAAACAGGCTACAAATCAGTGGTACGACAGAAGAAGTAATGTCCTTAGAAAATATTTCTGATCGTTGGATAGCTTTTGGATGGGATGTAAAAGAGATGGATGGAGATAATATTGAAGATATTGTAAGATTTTTAGAATCAATAGATTATTCAAATCGCCAACCGCATTTGCTGATTTCTCATACTACTAAAGGAAGAGGAGTTTCTTATATGGAAGGCGTTATTAATTGGCATCATGGTGTTCCTTCTACCGAACAATATGAGGAAGCAATAAAAGAAATTACAACGAGAATTAACATTCTAGAAAAAAGTAAATCAATATGATAACTTGTAGAAAGAGTTTCACAGATACTTTGCTAGAATTAGCCCGTACAGACAAAGATATTGTGGCTGTAACTACCGATGCACGAGGGTCTGCAACATTAGATCAATTTGCAAAAGAATTACCTCAACAATTTGTAGAATGCGGTATAGCTGAACAAAATGCAGTATGTATATCTGCAGGATTAGCTCATAGCGGTAAAAAAGTATTTCTCTGTGGACCTGCTTGTTTTTATGTGACTCGTAGCTTGGAACAAGTGAAGGTTGATTTGGCATATAGTCAGAATAATGTAAAAATATTGGGCGTAAGCGGAGGCGTTGCGTATGGAGCTTTGGGAGCTACCCATCACAGTTTACATGATATTGCAGTCATACGCACCTTTCCCGGAATGGATATGGTTATGCCTTGTGATGCCCGCCAAACTAAGAAATTAGCGATAATGCTGGCACGTTATTCGAAACCTGTGTATGTTCGGGTAGGACGCAATGCCGTGCCGGATGTTTATGAAGATGACAATTTTGAGTTCACGTTTGGAAAAGCGAATACTTTGCTGGATGGAAATGACCTGACAATAATAGGAACCGGCGAGACTGTTTATCATGCTTATCAAGCAGGGCTAATGCTGCGACAAAAAGGTATTTATGCTCGCGTAATTGATATGGCTTTTATCAAACCGTATGATAAAGACGCTATTCTAAATGCTGCTAAAGAAACAGGACGGATTATTACCGTTGAAGAACATAGCCAATTTGGAGGGTTAGGGAGTATTGTTACGGAAACTATTTCTGAAGCGCCTGTGCCGGTTAAAATTATAGGTATCCCTGACGAAAACGTGGTTCATGGGAAACCTTCCGACATTTTTGCTCACTATGGATTGGATAAAAATGGCATTTTTAAAGTAGCTTTAAATTTTCTAAAATAAAATAGCAACCAAATAATATGAGACACAAAATAATAGCTATAGATCAAAGTACCTCTACAACAAAAGCCATGTTATTCAGCGAGGAATGCAAATTGTTAAGAGGGATAAATATACCTCATCAACAGTATTATCCAAAAGCAGGTTGGGTAGAGCATGATGCGGAAGAGATATATCGGAATGTGTTGACAACAATAACTGATCTGATAAAAGAAGAAGGAGAAGAAAAGAATTGTACTTACTCGCTTGCCATAACCAATCAACGTGAAACGGTTGTCGTATGGAATAAGCATACAGGAAAGCCGATATACAATGCCGTAGTTTGGCAATGCTTGCGTGGTACCGCTATTTGCATGGATTTGAAAAATAAGGGATATGATAAGATTATTCAGGAAAAAAGCGGTTTGTTGCTTGATCCTTATTTTTCGGCAAGTGGGGTGAAATGGATTCTTGATAATGTGGAAAATGCCCGTGAAATGGCGGAAAATGGAGAATTACTATTAGGGACAATCGATTCCTGGTTGATTTGGAAACTGACGGAGGGCAAAGAACATGTAACCGATTATACCAATGCATCGAGAACATTACTTTTTAACATCCATTCATTGGATTGGGATTCTAAGTTGCTTGAATTGTTCACCATACCTCACAGCATGATGCCACGTGTATTATCGTGCGATTCAGTATTTGGACAAACGACAGTAAATCATCTATTTAACGAGCCAATAGAAATAGCGGGGGTCTTAGGAGATTCTCATGGAGCATTGGCTGGTCAGATGTGTTTTGAACCCGGATTGGGAAAGGCAACTTACGGGACAGGTTCATCTATCATGTTGAATATTGGAGAAAATCCGGTTGCAGCTCCTGAAGGTTTGGTTACTACAATCGGTTTTGCTGCGTTGGGAAGAATGTTTTATGCTTTAGAAGGCAATATACACTGCACAGGCGCTACAATTAAGTGGATAGCAGAGAATTTGAAACTGATAGAGTCTCCTGATCAAATAGAAAAACCGGCATCAGAAGTAGAGGATACTTCGGGAGTTTATCTAGTACCAGCATTTGCAGGTTTAGGGGCTCCATGGTGGCGTCCCGATGCAAAAGCTGCAATTTTAGGAATGTCATTGAAGACGGAGAAATCGCATATTCTTCGCGCTGCTCTCGAATCCATTGCCTATCAGGTCAAAGATTTGGTCGGTGTGATGTTGAAGAAAGCAGACGTTTCTTTGAACGAACTTCGTGTAGATGGCGGTCCGACTAAGAATAATTTCTTGATGCAATTTCAGGCTGATATCTTACAGTCAACCATCAGCCGTTCCGATATAGAGGATGCTTCCATTTTTGGAGCCGTCATTATGAATGGGCTGGCTCGCAAAATATGGAACAGTTTCGAGGAAATTACCAATTTATGTAATCCACCCCAATACATTATTCCTACTATGACTAAAGAGAAAGTTGAAATGCTATATACCGGTTGGCAAGAAGCTGTAAGGAGAGTATTAAATTAAAATTTATATAAAATATTGAATATGAAGAACAACAGGAAAATGTGTTTTGGCGTAATTATCGGGACACGAGCTTATTTTAATTCCGAATTAGCCAGAGATGTTCGTAAGCAGTTGCTAAAAACGCTTACGGATGAGGGTTATAATTATGTAATCCTTCCTGAAGATGCTACTCCTACAGGCTGTAGCAGTATTGAAACCCGAGAAGACGGTCTAAAGTGCGCCGCTTTATTTCGGGAAAATCGTGAACGTATTGATGGAATTATTGTGTCGTTGCCTAATTTTGGATTTGAAATTGGTATTATTAACGCTATTAGCGTTGCTGATTTAAATGTTCCTGTATTGGTTCAGGCTTGCGATGATGAAAACGATAAAGTCGATTTAGATAGCCGCCGCGATGCTTTTTGCGGTAAAATTTCTGTATGCAATAACCTGTATCAATATGGCATTCCATTTACAGATACAACCCTGCATACCTATTCTATTTATTCCGACATGTTGGCTAAAGATATCAACAAATTTGCAGGAATCTGCCGTGTAGTAAATGGTCTGCGTCATGCTCGTATTGGAGCCATCGGCGCTCGTCCCGCAGGTTTCCAGACTGTGCGCGCCAGCGAGAAATTATTACAGAAGAGCGGGATTACGGTAGTTCCGGTCGATCTCTCCGAAATTATTGAAGCTGCCCGCAAAATTGAAGATACAGATACCGAATTACTGAAAAAGGTGGAAGAAATTAAGTCTTATGCAGCAGTTCCTGAAGAATACAGCGATAAATTACTACTTCAAGGGAAATTCGGCGTAGCCGTAGCGCGATGGATTGAAGCCAATCAGGTCAACGCTGTTGCTATTCAATGCTGGGATTCTTTGGAGCAGAATTATGGATGTGCAGCTTGTGTAACAATGAGTATGCTGAGTGAAAAACTACTTCCGGCAGCTTGTGAGGTTGATATCGCGGGCGCTGTTTCCATGTATGCGCTGTCGTTGGCGGCAAATGGACAATCGGCGCTACTCGACTGGAATAACAACTTTGCAGAAGACCGTAACAAGTGCGTTTGCACCCACTGTGGCAACTTTCCGAAATCATTTGTTCAGAACGAATTGAAACTCGGCACCTTGGGTGTATTGGGACGTACTCTGGGTAAAGTAAATACTTTCGGAGCTGTATATGGTAAAGTGACCAAAGGAGACTTTACTTTCTTCCGTATTTCTACCGACGATACGAATGGTTGCATCAAGGCTTATTTGGGCGCCGGCGAGATTACGAACGACCCCTACGGAATGGACGGATGTATTGCCGTCACCCAAGTAAACAATTTGCAAACTTTAATGAAGCACATCTGCAAGAATGGTTATGAACATCATGTCGCTATGGTTCGCAACGATGTGAAAGATATTATGAATGAAGCCATCGACAACTATTTGGGATGGAATCTTTATGTGCATGAATGAAAATTACAAAGTAAAAACTGAAAAAGTATTATGATACTTGTCAACAATTATTTTTTAGCCATTGTATGTTGTGTTTATTGCTGTCTCTGTTGGGGATCATGGGCAAATACACAGAAAATGGTGACATCACAAAAATGGAGTTTCGAACTTTTCTATTGGGATCTGACCATCGGTCTGTTCGTAACAGCCTTGTTGGGAGCCGTAACATTGGGCAGCTTGGGAAGCGAAGGACGTACATTCTATGAAGATATAGCAGCAATGGATTGGAACAGCATTAAATATGCATTGTTAGGAGGCATAGTTTGGAACTTCGGCAATCTATTTCTAACAGCAGCCATAGCTATTGCCGGTATGTCGGTAGGGTTTCCTATCGGCGGTGGTTTGGCATGGATAGGTGGTATTATCTTTAATTACCTACTCATTTCTTTAGCTGGAAAAGTCTATCCCGGAAATCAGACGTTGCTTTGGATAGGCGTAGCAGTCATTGTGATTGCTATTTATATCTGCGCGAAAGCGTATGGAAAGATGTCGGCAAATAAAGCTTCTACGCCCAGAAAAGGAATCTTGCTGGCTATCGTTGCAGGGATAGCTATCATGTTTTTCTATGGATTAGTAGTAAAGTCTCTTGATCCACAATATGTTACTGGAGGCACAGGAACACTGACTCCCTACACGGGCGTATTTTGTTTCGCTGTGGGCGTCCTTATTTCTACTCCTATTTTCAACACCTTTGCCATGAGTCATCCGGCACAGGGGAATAAGGTAACAATGAAAGATTATCTGAAAGGCGATGCTCGCACACATCTCATCGGAATATTGGGAGGTTTCATTTGGATGAGTGGTATGGTAGTTAGCTTTATGGGAGCTGGTTCTGCCAATCCGGCAATAGCTTATGCGTTGAGTAATGCTGCGCCGGTCGTAGCCATGATATGGGGGTTCTTTGTTTGGAAAGAATTTAAAGGCGCCCCAAAAGGGACTGTGCCCATGATTGCAACCATGTTTGCGATGTTCGTAATAGGATTAGTGTTTATAACTCTTTCTAACTAATTAATATTTGATATATTATCAACTTAAATCATATTAAATGAAGACGATTGTAATACAAATGAGAAAGAAAAAGCTAATGGCTTTAGTATTATTCCTTTTAGTAGGAATGACGTCTGTTTTTGGACAAAAACAAGTAAAAGTATCCGGTAAAATTATCGATGATCTTAATGAACCAATGATTGGTGTAAGTGTATTTGAACAAGGGACTTCAAATGGCGTGGTCACCGACACTGACGGCAATTATTCTCTACAGGTGAATGAAGGTGCAACAATTGCTTATTCTTATGTGGGTTATGTGACACAGAAAAAGAAAGCTTCTGAGAGTGTCATCAATATTACGATGAAGGAAGATCTCCAAACCATAGATGAAGTTGTGGTAGTGGGCTACGGTGTGCAAAAGAAAAGTTCTGTAACCGGATCAATCTCTTCTGTCAAGTCGGAAGATTTTCAGAACACAACAATTACCAATGTTGAACAAGCTTTACAAGGTAGGACTGCCGGTGTGCAGGTTATTTCTTCATCTGCAGCTCCAGGCACCATTCCTTCTATACGTATTCGTGGTTATAGCAGTAATGCAAGTTCAGACCCTCTGTATGTAGTCGACGGTTTGCGCACAAAAGACATCAGTAACCTTGACCCCAGCGTCATTGAAAGTATGGAAGTCTTAAAAGACGCTGCTTCTGCTGCTATCTACGGCGCTCAAGCCGGTAATGGCGTTGTATTGATTACTACCAAGAAAGCCAAATCCGGCATTCGTCGCATTACTTACGACTTTCAATTATCTTCTCAAACATTAGGTCATACCCCAAAAGTCATGAATTCACAAGAATATATAAACTATATGACCGAGGGTAATCTTATTCCGCAGGAGACAATCGATAAGTATTGGGATGGAAAAACCAATACCGACTGGGTGAACAAAACGTTTGAGTCATCCATCATGCAGCGTCACAACCTTAGC
>Ga0123357_10012916_pt1 | contig 10790 bp, 8 predicted proteins | sample TergutEmb28metaG_FD_89873 | JGI IMG/M metagenome (GOLD analysis project Ga0123357, IMG submission 89873) | Embiratermes neotenicus P4 segment gut microbial communities from Petit-Saut dam, French Guiana - Emb289 P4 | ecosystem: Host-associated > Arthropoda: Insects > Digestive system > Gut ...
AAATATTATCAGCATTCCGTCTATTATCGGATTCATTACACTGTTTGGCATCGCCACCCGAAATGGAATTTTGCTTGTGTCGAATTATGAATTGCGAATTAGAAATTATGAATTGAATAATGATGGAAAAAATGTAATTCCTAATTCACAATTCGATATTGATGAGATTGTTATGAAAGGCTCGTCAGACCGTTTGAACCCTATTCTGATGACAGCGCTTGCAGCGGCATTGGCGCTTATCCCACTTGTATTTCAAGGCGGTAAAGCAGGTAACGAAATACAAAGCCCTATGGCAGTAGTGGTTTTGGGCGGATTACTTACATCCACTCTGTTGAATATTTACATTGTGCCGATTGTGTATGAATTAATCAGAAAATCGCCACAAAAGTGTAATGGAAAAATTTTTGACTGAAATCAAGCAATATTTTAAGAAGTGAAAAATGCAGATATTGTCCAAAAGTAAGAAAAATTTTTGAAATTGTTTGGAGATAATAAAAATTTCAAAAATTTATAGTAATTTTGGATTAGAAAATACGATGGTTGATTAATTGATTAAAATTCAAAATATATTACAGATGAAAAAATTTATATTCTTTCTTTTTCTGGTTGTAATGGCTGCTTCAACGATTCAAAGTCAAAATTTGAATATTGCAACTTATAATATTCGTTATCAAAATAATGAGGATTCTATACGAGGAAATGCCTGGTCGAAACGCTGTCGGGTAATCTGTGAAATGGTGCGCTTTCACGATTTTGATATTTGGGGAGCGCAGGAAGTGCTATACAGTCAGTTGAACGATCTTCTAAAGAGTCTGAGCGAATACGGTTTTGTGGGCGTAGGACGAGACGACGGGAAAACGCAAGGCGAATATGCGCCTGTATTTTATAAAAAGGACAAGTTTACCTGTCTGAAATCCGGTCATTTCTGGCTGTCGCCGATCACGGATAAGCCTAACAAAGGTTGGGATGCCGCTTTGCCGCGTATTTGCACATGGCTTCGCATACAGGAAAACGGAACGAAGCGGATATTCTGGTTTTTTAATCTTCATTTCGACCATATCGGAGTTATAGCGCGCAGGGAAAGCGCCAAATTAGTACTAAGCAAAATAAAAGAAATGTGCGCTGACGAGCCGGTTATCCTGACCGGCGACTTCAATGTCGATCAGCATGACGAAAGCTATGCTTTGATTAAAACTTCCGGAAAATTAACCGATACGTATGAAACGGCAAAAATCCGCTATGCGCAAACGGGGACATTCAATGATTTCAATCCGAACCTATATTCCGACAGCCGGATCGACCATATATTCGTGTCGTCCGGTTTTGATGTCATCCGTTACGGCATATTGACCGACAGTTACCGCGATTCTACATCTCTTCGCTTGCCTTCGGATCATTTTCCGGTGAAAGCGGAAATCAAATTAAAATAAATTATGTTTTATGGATTCATTTGAAGACAATTCACCTCTGTTTGACAAGCATTATACCAACCGCATGGGCTGGTTGCGCGCAGTGGTCTTGGGCGCTAACGACGGCATCCTTTCCACCACCAGTTTGGTTATCGGCGTAGCAGCGGCAAGCGCCGGCAGAAATCCCATCATTTTATCGGCGCTGGCGGGATTGGCAGCAGGCGCTATGGCAATGGCTGCCGGAGAATACGTTTCCGTGAGTTCTCAATCGGATATTGAAAAAGCCGATCTGGAAAGGGAAAGCATAGAACTCAAACGTATGCCCGACATAGAATTGAAAGAACTCGCCAAAATATATGTGAAACGGGGCTTGACAAAAGAGTTGGCAACTCAGGTAGCTCAACAATTGACGGAACACAATGCGTTGGAAGCCCATGCCCGCGACGAATTAGGAATTAACGAAATTATGCAGGCAAAACCTTTAATGGCGGCGATGGCGTCGCTTGCTTCTTTTGTGCTGGGCGGAGTGTTACCCTTGCTGGTTTCTATTTTTGCTCCTATTCAATACATGGTAGGGTGTCAGTATGTTTTCGCGCTTGTTTTTTTGATATTGCTGGGCGCTATCGCTGCAAAAACAGGTGGCACCAACAGTTGGAAAGCTATTGTCAGAATCTGTTTCTGGGGTACGATTGCGATGGGGGTAACGGCTTTTGTCGGTTATATTTTTGGGACGAAAGTAGGATAAAAACTTTCTATTTCCAGGATATAATAATTTTACTTACAATATGCTTTTAGCAACAGTAAAATTAACTATAGCCGCCTGAAAATTTTAATCGCTTGAAAATCAGTATAAATTATGTCACATTTTGCAAATTGCGACATCCTGTATTAAAATATTATTTACTTTTGCTTAAAAAATAAACTCTTATTATTGTCTCATTTAATAATAAATTATGATGAAAAAGAAAAATTATTTCTGTTTAATGGTTTTAACTTTAGGATTATTCACTTTTGGGGCTTGCAGCCAAATTGAAAAAGCAAGTACAATTTCTGTTTCCGTTCCTGATTTTACAGTCGATATTCCGACTACAATTTCTTCGTTGAATGCTGCTTCTGCGTTGAGAGCCGCCGGCGATTTGAAAGACTTTTCCGGCAGCGCGACGATCGACATGAGCGATCCGAAATTCGCCGACCTGGAAAAGTATAAAAGCATGATAACCTCCGTTAATGTTGGGACGGTGACTGTTACCATGACTGCTTCCACAGGAACAACCGTTCAAAATGTTGCGGTTTCTGCAACAGACATTACGCCGGATTTTAACATTAGCAGCTATTCGATTGGAACCGAATACTCTTCATCGGAATTTGTTACCTATTCGAATAAAGTATTTAATCAATTTGTTAAAGCAGGAAATATAAATGTAAGCATATCCGGACAAACCGATATTGACGAAACTGCCGGTCAAATGATAGTATCCATTCATTTCGGGAATATTCAGGTTAAAGCGCAACTCATCAATCTGTAAGGAGTTGTTAAATTAGCTCTGTGTTTCATATCGGCTGCCCATATCAAATCAGTTCCGGATTTTTATCCTTCAACTTTTTACGTTGATCCCAACTGCTTGCTTGCCTGCATTGCAATCAACACGTTGAATTTATTTTCTTCCGAAATCAGCCGGTATTTCGCCCCATTCAGCAGTATCCCATTTAAGGATAGGGTTAGGATAGGTGTTTTCGTTCAACCATTTTTCCGCCCGACGGATTAAATCAAACGCTTTCTCGTTTGCTTTGCAAGGCATTAATTTAGTTTTACATTTTTTATTCTTTATCCACTGAATGGCATTGACGCTATCGGAATAAACCGGAATATCCGAGTTCTGTTTTTTTAATAATGCCAAGCCGTGAACAAGCGCTAAAAATTCGCCGATATTGTTAGTTGCTTCTTCCAGAGGACCAATATGGAAAATTTCCTTCCCTGTTTCGGTATAAACTCCTCTGTATTCCATTTTTCCGGGATTACCCGAACAAGCGGCATCTACCGCTAAACTGTGTAAAACGACTGAAGAAGGATAACGGCGCGTATCCGGTGTTTTTTTATTGCCAACATACTTCTTATGATCGGAACGATAAGCTTCAACAGCCTGAGCCTGCGTCTCAAACGATTTATAGCGCGCGCCTTCGAATCCGTCTATTTGCAGCTTACATTCAGCCCATGTATCGTAAATACCCGGTTCCAATCCTTTCCATACAACATACCATTTCTTTGCATTCATCACTTATTTTCTTCAAATTTTAAAATATTACGGTAAATATGTTCGATAAATGAGTAAATATATTCGATAAATGAGTAAATATGCTTAATTTCGCAGTACGAATAATTCTCAATTTGATGAACAAATATAGTAAAGAAATTCGATTTAGAAATAAAAAAACAATACTGTGGACTCTAATTTTGTCCTTTATTGTTCTGCTCCCTAATATTTTTCTTGCTTTTTACGGAAATATCTTCTCTAAAGCATTTTTCTTAAGACCGATTGTTTATTTGATAATTTCTGTTTTCCTTTTCCTGACTCCATCGTTATTTCTAAAAATGCGGACTTTTTTCCTTTTTCATGGAATATTCGTAATTTTAGCGCCTCTCGAAATTGCCCATATCTATCTGAACCGGATGTCGGTCACTTCCGCTTTTTTACTTTCAATCATAGATACCGAATGGAACGAGACAATGGAATTGCTTTCCTCTCTTATTATACCTATTATTTTCGTGTTTGCTTTCTGGTTTTTTTATTTTTTCATTACGATAAAAAAAATTGAAAATATCTCTCTCTTTCGTTCCTTAAAAGCCAGGATAATTTTTTTATGCACTTTTGCGCTTGTTTTGTTTGTTGGGTATTCCTTTTATTTTTTTAACTGGCGTCACATTCCAACCGACAAAAAGGAAATGTTTAAATTAGCCAATGAACAATTTCTGGTAAAATCATATAGCATTACGCCTTACCCTTACGGTTTAATTCTTAATATTTACAAAGTTTATACTACCAAACGGGATATAAAGAACGGTTGGGAAAAGATACGAAATTTTGATTTTCATGCACAAAAAAAAGATCCTGTCAATGAAAAGGAAGTCTATCTATTTGTTATCGGAGAAACCGGACGTTACGACAGTTATTCGATTAATGGCTACCAACGTGAAACTTCTCCTTTGTTAGCCAAAACGAAAAACTTGATTTCTTATTCCGATTTGTTTTCCGAAGCCAATATCACCTCTTCCAGTTTATCAATTATTTTAACGCGAGCATCCGCAAGAGATTACAACAGGGCTTTCGTCGAAAAATCGTTTGTGGACGCCTTCAAGGAAGCCGGCTTCAAAACCTATTGGATAGCTAACCAAAGTTCAAGCAACAGTTTCGTTCGCCGGATATCGAAAGATGCGGATGATGAGTTTTTTATGCCGATCGATTTTGAATCCGATAATAACTACGACGAAAAATTATGGACTTTCCTTTCGCAAGTATTAAAAAAAGAAGATAAAAAGGTTTTAATCGTTCTTCATACCTTGGGTAGCCATTTCCGGTATAATTTCAGATATCCTCTTTCGTATGAAATATTTAAACCGAGTTTGAGAGGTTCGTTTGATTACAATATGATTTCAGTCAAGAATAAGGATATGTTTATTAATACTTACGATAATTCCATCCTTTATACCGATTATTTTCTGGCTACTACGATTCAGAAATTAGATAGTTTAAATGCTGTCAGCGCATTGGTTTATGTTGCCGACCATGGAGAAAACCTGTTCGATACGCCTGAAAATATCGTTTTTCATGGAGGAAGCAAGTTTACCAAATACGATTTGCATGTGCCTTTTTTTGTCTGGACTTCTGATAAATATAATAAGCAATATACTGAAAAAGAAGAAAATATGATACAGAATAAAGACAAGCGGTTAACTTCCGATTGCATTTTTTATTCTATTCTTGATATGGCTGACATCACATTCCCCGAACAAAATCTATCAAAAAGTATTGCTTCGGAACAACTGAAAGAAGATTCCGTTCGCTATATGATTAATACCAATATGGAAGTCAAAAAAGGGTTTTGAAGATCAATAGAAGCTAATATAAAAATGAATTTCTATTTAATCGGATATATGGGAACCGGTAAAACAACGGTCGGTAAATTATTGGCAAAAAAGTTATGCCAAACGTTTATCGATGTTGATGAGTTTATTGAAAACCGTTATCATAAATCTATTGCGTCTATTTTTGAAGAAAAAGGGGAAGACGGTTTCCGGGAAATCGAACGCCGTGCTTTGCATGAAATCATCAGCTTCGAAAATGTTGTGGTTTCGACGGGTGGCGGTTTGCCTTGCTTTTTCGACAATATGGATTTATTGAATCAAACGGGAGTTACCATATATTTAAAAGCAAGCGTTAACGAATTGATTGACCGGCTATCTGTCGATATGCAAAAACGTCCCTTAATCAAAGGGAAAAGCAAGGAAGAACTGCATGATTTTATAGAAACAAATTTGAAAGAAAGAGAATTATTTTATAATCAGGCAAGGTTAATTTTTAATGTTCGTCATTGTTCTACAAAAAAAGAAATAGAACAATGGGTGGAGTTGATTATTTAGACATTAAATATTTACATTATTTGAAACAATAAAAAATTTCTTCAATTTTATTTATTAATTTGTAAATTATTAGTACCTTTGCACGATTTTATTTACATGACAATACCCTTCTTAGTGAGCGGTGGCGTTAAAATGAATACATACATGAATTATGACATAAATTGATTCAACTTTAACAATTACATTTTTACAAATAAAAAATTAAGAATTATGAAAAGAAAAATGGGTAAAATGACTGTACTAACCATTATTACGACAGCCTTATTTTTTGTAGCGCCGATGAAAGCGCAAGTAACGATCGGTTCGCAAAATATTCCGGATAAAAATGCGCTCTTGGATTTAAGGCAAAACACCGTCGACAGTTCTTCAACCAAAGGTTTGCTGTTGCCCCGCGTTGCGCTCGTAAGCACGACTTCATCCTCTCCTCTAACTGCTCATGTGGCAGGAATGGAAGTTTTCAATACGGATACTACCGGCGATGTTACGCCGGGAACTTATTACGACGACGGAACCAAATGGGTAAAATCCGGCGGTACGAAATGGTTTTATATGCCTTCGTTCAATCTGCCGGCGCCGGCTACTGTAAACGCGTCGACTGACTGCGACCTTTATAAGGAATACCTGAATCAGTTTACCAACGGTAATGGGCAGCTTATATCTTCCAACGCTTCGGCAACCAATGTACAACCGGTTTATGCCCGCGAACAGCTCGACTATTTTGTGTCGGCATATAGCGGACCTATCAGTATCTCCGGTATTAACGCATCAGGAGTGATGACCTACACTTTTACGGATACCAACATTCCGGAAGGCAGTTATATCAATATTATTTTTGTGGTAAAATAAAATGAAGCAAAATAATAATTTTAAATTTTGGTGGACGCTCCTGTTGTTGTTCACCTTTTTTTCTACATCATACGCGCAGGACCAGGACCGGTTGACGGTGAACGTGGCGGACGACAACGGCGTATGGCATGACGTAAACAGCATCAGTAATGCCGTTAGTTGGGCGATAACTGTTCCAACGAAGCAGATACAGATTGTGCCGGGTTTCAACACCGGTACGGCGCAGCAGCGGCAGGTGGAGATCGACATCCCCGTCGGTTATAAGATTCTGGAAATGTCCGGAGGAACAACCTTTACGGCTCCTTCCGGCGTGACTAACCTCTCTTTCTCTAATGACGATCAGCCCAAAGTCTATTCCGTAGCTCTCACGGCTTTAAATGGCGGCGTTTGGCCTGCGTCGGTTCCTGTTGGTCCTATTCCGCCGGCTACCAATTATTATTCCAGTAATGCCGGCGTAACTTCCAGGTTGTCGAACGGCAAAATTGTTTACAATTTCAACAACAACTGCAACAGCATCACGCTGACGGTGACGCTGGGCATTGACGAAACTTTTTTACCTCACAACAACACAAGCTATACCCTTGCTCCCATCGCAGTCACTCTGACCGGTTTAAACACCATCGCCACTAATTTGACCACCACCGTGACAGGTTTGATCGTTCCGTCCATAAGCAGCGCTCAGCCCACCCCTACGAATGGAGGCAGCCGGACGGTTGCCGGCAATCCTGACGGTGGCGACCCTTCCAAAGGGTTTGTTCCTCAATTTGCGACGGGATATAATATGAACAGTTATAATTATACGACGTCAAGCGTTGGTTATCACTGGATTGATTCGGGGACGTTTATGGTATCCTATCCTGCCGGCGTTACCTTCACGGGCTTTCAAGACAGACAAATATTCGGCTCCAATAATGCCCTTGCAACGAATATAAAATACCAAAGTTCCGATTTTACTTTTTCAGGAGCTGTATATACTTACACCTCAGCAAACGGAAACGGAGCCGGCCACCTCACAGTTACCAACGATCCTGCCGCGCGTACCGTCACCTTTCAATACACCAATAGCAGTTGTTGGCATGATTCAAATCAGGGTTCATTTTGGCTCTACTGGACGGCTGATGTCAACCAAAACGGCAGTTCCATTCAGTGGAATCAAGTGCTCCCTTTTCCTGCTTCGTGGACGGAAACAGCGGGGGCTATTGCCGGAAACCCAGGACAGATTCGTATACCCGCCAATACTACGGTCAATATTACAATCAAAGCATCTACGGGATTCAATGTGAAAGCTATTCCCATAAGTTTGACTTTCAGGGATCTCAACGATTATGCCGGTCAAACCTATCCTTACGACCAATTGCTGGGTCAGTTTCAGATTTATAATGCCGCCCCGAACGACCTTACTACGCCGTTGCGTTACCTCTTTACTTTTCCTTCCTCCCTCTTCGTGAGGGCTTTGGCGTTGCCCGGTTATACGGGCAATAACTTTTCGAATGTAGTCGCAACAGCAGTGGATAAATCCACCGGCGCTACGAGGACTATCAACCTTTCCGGTTCCTTTAACGTGACAAATACAGCAGCCCAAGCCGGATATGTCTTTACATCCGTTGCACTGGGTTTATCGCCCACCGAATATCTTACCGATTTTCAAGTTGACCAGTCGGGATTGACTGCCATTACATTTGTGCAATCTTATACTTATAGCTCCACCTCCTATTTCGGACGCTGGCAGAACGGCGCGAACGGCAACGCCACGGTTGCCATCTACGATCTCAGTCAACCCGGAGTAACCGATTCGACGCCTTACACTACAGCGACGAGCGCTACAACTATCGGCTGGACGCAAACCGGGGCAGCCACCACTACTCTTACCACCCAAAATTCCAACGGCACCTTTTATCCCAACAACACGATTAATTTCAGCGGAAGCGTCTCTACCGGACCAACCGTTCGAAACGCTAACGACATACTTGATCCGACCGTCTATATTTGTTTGCCTCAAGGGATAGACCTCGATCCTTCCAGCGTGCAGGCAATGTCTCGCATGGGCAACCACGGTTTAAACAACTGGTTCAACCTGCAAGCCGTCACCCCCCCTGCAAATTCTTATACGGACGTTAACGGAGTGGTATGGAATGTTTATGCTTTTACTTCCGTTCAAAAGCTGGATATGGTTGCGCTGTCGGATAAAGGGTTTGGCGCTACCCTTCAGCCAAGCGGGTATAACAGTATATCCCTGAGATTTAATGCGACCGTCAACAGCGCCTGCGCGACCTACTCCAATCTTCCGGCTCAGCAGTTCGTTCTCTGGGATTTGGGACAATCGGCAATCAGTTCTTCCGCCGGAACCATCTATATCGTTGCGGATGCTTACAATGTAACAGGAAAAGTAACAATACCAACATACCAGGTAGCTGCCGCTGTTTCGAACGTGCCTGTTAACATTGTCCAGCAACCCGGCTTAAACGTCACGCTGGGCATTCGGGTGGATAGCCCTACCAACACGCCAACCATGCCGCCTTACTATACCTACAGCGGTTTGACTTCCTCCATAGCCGGAGTCTCTGTGGATTTTCCGGCAGAGTTGAGAATCGGATTTTCCAACTCAGCGCCTACCGCATACAAGGCAGGCAGCGAGATTTATTTGCCCATACCTAAAAAAGGAAATGCTTACGATCATTATTTCAACAGTACCAATCTCACCGATCCTATCAACAACGAAGGCAGCGCGGCCGTTCCTCAATGGAGCGCCTATCTGCAGGCGCCTGCCGCAGCGGGGACGGACGCCGTAACGCTACCGGGCTTTTTGACCTGGTATTTAGTTGATGATAAATTCGAAACTACGCCGTTGGATCCCGTTTACGGCAACAATTTTCCATGGACGCCCGTCACCCCTTCCACAGCATGGAAAACCGTGTCTGAAATGGTCGCCGCCGACTGGGCGAATGTGACGATGATTAAGTTTGTTGCCTATCAGGATATACCGAAGGTGGGAGATACGGGTTCTACCGGTTCGGCTGTGCTGCAACTTTATGTGGATATCAATTCCCAAGTAGGCGATATCAACTATTGGCGCTGCTATCAGAAAGGCTGGACGGATGGCTCCGGAAACGGATCGTGGCAATATGGTTCGGTCGTAGCCGCAGAGGTGGCTATGGGTGGCGTGCAGGGACTCTTTTTCAGGGATTTGAATAACAATGGCATTTTAGATACAGGCGAAAACTATACCACCGCCTCGCCCGTGCCGGCAGGCTTTACCGCAACGCTTACCGGAACGGGATTGACTGCGCCTTTGGTAATGACCATTAACCCCGACGGATCGTTCAGAAGCCTGAATGGGGATGGTTCTGTTTATTATCTCACGCAGGGCGACTATACGGTCACGCTGACGAACAGCAATCCTAATCTGTATCACTTTTCGCCGGTTTATCCCGTCATTCGTTCCAGTTTCGATGCAAGCAAGAATCCTGTGTGGATGAATGATATATCGTTTTCTCTCGTCAAAACAGACAATTCGCAAGCCGTTTTTAACTTCTCGGTAGGCTCTTATAGCGCCGCCGCTCAGTTAGTCGGAGTTGCAATCAAGGCTCCGCCTGCTTTCATTCGGGTCAATCCGAATACGAGAGTGACGATTATATATTAACAAAACAAGTATCAAATTATTTTTTCAGTCAAATAATTTTATGTAGTTTTGTGGTCAAAATGCGTTTTTGTATTTGCTAAAAATATGAAAAGTATCCCAATTATTTTGAAATCAACAGAAACAGATTAATAAACAGTAATTTATGGAAAATGAAACAAGAGTAAAAGAAATGGAGAGCATTGTCATCCGGTTTTCCGGCGATTCGGGCGACGGGATGCAGTTGGTAGGCACTTTTTTCTCCAATCTTTCTGCGGAACTG
>Ga0123357_10012918_pt1 | contig 10789 bp, 11 predicted proteins | sample TergutEmb28metaG_FD_89873 | JGI IMG/M metagenome (GOLD analysis project Ga0123357, IMG submission 89873) | Embiratermes neotenicus P4 segment gut microbial communities from Petit-Saut dam, French Guiana - Emb289 P4 | ecosystem: Host-associated > Arthropoda: Insects > Digestive system > Gut ...
GGTCTGGACGGGCAGAAAATCTCGTCCCCACCGGGATTCGATCCCGGACCGTCCAGCCCGTAGTCAGTCGCTATACCGACTGAGCTACCGGGCCCACATTTCACAAAGGGTAGCTTCATGAATTGTACCTCTCACTAAACAGTATTTGGGTGGATATAACCAGAAAGAAAAAAATTGGTTGGGCATGTGGCACGTAAGCGAGAAAAGTGAAATGCTTAGAGGTTTTGGTGGTAAAACAGAAAGAAAAGATAAAACCTGGAAAACTTAGGCAAAGTTGGGAGCAAGATATTAAAAAGGATCTTAAAGAAACAGGATGGCAGCATGTGGACTGGTTTCAATTGGCTCAAATTATGGACAAGTGGGTGCCTCTTGCGAAGGCGGCAATGAACATTCGGTCACCTTAAGATACTGGAAATTTCTTGATTAGCTCAGGAGCTATTCGCTTCTCAAGAAGGACTCTGCTTCATGGAGTTATTTAGTCAGTTAATTAGTTAGATTAATGGATGTTAACAACATAGTTAATACAACCGCACCACATTGATTTTACTTCATTCTCATGTTCAATTATATGGACGCACAAAGGTGTCCATGCATCTGCGAGACACTTGGGTCACAATTATAAATGACAAGTGTTTGAGAGGATTCAAGATTTTACGATTTTGCGTGCTCCTTCCAGGGAACATACTTCTTATTCTTTATATTGATCTGAGCGTCTAAACTTTATGTGTCATTTAATGATTAGTGTGTGGAAAATAATACATGTGTTGAGAACTGAATGTGGAACTGTTCGCATGAGGCAGTTGTATGAGGACAGTGCAATTATGTTACGTAAATTTGCAAATTCCTTGCCTCAAATTGCAGTTTCTACAGGGCGGGTTTTCATGCTATAAATCAGAACTTTGGAATTTAGGCTATGGTATTCTGGACTGGATTTATCTGGCTCAAGACCGGATCGGTGACGGTACCCTGTGAGTGCAGCTAATAAACCTTCCATTTTAGAAAGGGAGTACAGCTTTTCTATTTTGTTTCGCTAAGCCACTATTACGTTCCCAAGAATGACCCTGCGCTATGTAGTTACGATAGGCCTATTATTATTATTATTATTATTATTATTATTATTATTATTATTATCATTATCATCATCATCATCATCTCCTTTATGCAGGGTATTTATATATTCCTGAGACAAACTATGTCCGTAGGGAATACAGTGTTGCAGCTATACTTTTGTTACTATTCATGGTGCTTATATCATTAGTTTCAGTGTTGAATCTATTGTATTTTTAGATTAGTACTTTCCGCATTATGTGTGCAGTGCCCAATATGGCTGTTTTCTGGAGTTATTTGTTTTCATGTTTTTCTGTTATTATTATTATTATTATTATTATTATTATTATTATTATTATATAGCATAGTACAATACGTCACGCTTATGTTGCACTTTTGTTTTTGTCTATCAAAAATTCATTACTGAAATAACAGAGAATTTTGATTAGCTGAGCCACTATTACTTTCTGAAGAAGGATTCTAAATTATGTTTTTACAACAGGTTGTTGTTGTTATTATTATTATAGACAATATATCGTATTTATATCGCGCTCTCGTTTTGTCTGTCACAAATTAATTACCTTTACAAGCTAAATTATAACCAAATGTAAGATTTTATAAGGGTAGAATTTCGGAATTAAAATTTCATCAGCATTTTTTCATAAATGTTTACGTGTGAGTGTGTAAGAGTTCTATGGCGACCTATAAGTAAAGCTTGAAATTATAGCGACCTGTCTGTCTCGGGGAATTGGAGTAAATTTCAGCACAATATTAAAATATTCACGTATAAGAAGTTATTACGTACGAATTTAAGGAAATTTGAAGAGATTGTCTCTTTATATAGTAATTTACCTATTAGCTATTGTTTCATATTTAGTCCTTCCACTGGTAAGTTAAAATCTATCGTTGATCTTGTGGTTAAACCGCTCTCTCTGTTGTCAAATTATAAGACAAATATATATCACATCACAGAACATACAGGTGACTTTGTACCTGTTCAGACGAATAGTCCATGACGGCAAGACTTTAACGCACTTACACAAACTGTAGGAACAATATCCGTAAAAATGGCCGTAGGAACACCTCGACTACAATAGCTGAAGCAAGTCGCCAGAAACACAGGATCTGACAGACAACAATGAAAAGAATGGATTGCAGTAATTCCAGATGGAAAGCTGCCAACCAATCGAAAGATTGAAGGACAAGAAGAAGAAGAAGAAGAAGAAGAAGAAGGAGGAGGAGAAGAAGAAGAAACAAAATTTCAGCTACAAACTGTTTCTATCTTTATTCCCGCGAGTAATGGCTCGTGCATGGACAGGAGCTCCAGAAATTTTTGGAATATTCTGAAATTCCCTTGATTATAGGACAGACGCCTGAGGGTCCTCTCTACAAATCAGCGTTACTAAGATATAAATTATAGCTCGCGTGGAAACGCGATTGGTGGAGGAGACTACATTAACGAAAATTAAACGTAACTCTTCATGGAAAATGCAAAGGCGGTGAAATATTTCTGAAACTTGTAATGCTAATTTATAGTTCGTTAAGTGAAAAAGTGGCTGACAGTTTTGTGGCATCTCTTTGCAGCTTATAACCCTTTCCATTTCTATAGCCATCCTTTTAACTCTTCGATTGGCACTATAAACCAAGAGAAGCAATTTTTCACCTTATACTCTTATTAAACTTTAGCTACGCTTTGCTTACCAAATATTATTACAGTGATACAACCAAGGAGGACGACGTGGTCGAGTCATATGACACATATAAGGGAGAAGAGAAATGCAGTGTTCTGTTCCGTAAACATGAAGTAAAAAATTCCCTTGCAAGGCCGAAACACGATTATTATTAAAATAGGTTTTAAAGAATGGATGGGCGTGGAATGGATTCGTGTGGCCAAGGGCGGGGAAAAATTGGGGGAGGGGGCGGGGGGTGGTTGTAAGAACTACAACGAATCTTAAAGCTGCTTAAAGTGAGGGGAATTTCTTGGCTAGCTGAGGAACTTCTTTGTCGGTCCACAGAGCACCGAATCATAAAATGGCAGTGAATAGTGAATGGAAAAGGATGTAGAAGGAAGCCTAATTAGGGCACTGTACCTGAATTTTTCTGAAGGGTTTGAGGAAAGCTACAAATGATCTGCCAGAATTGTTGGTGCCGAGAGTCGATCCAGGAACCTCCTGAACACGTCTTAAAGTAACAAGCTTGGTGCATGCTTATTAGCAGGATACGTAGTATCTGCTAGTGGCGAGACTGTTGTTCATGACAGAAATTTTGTTTTCTGTGGCTGAAGAGCCCAACTCTGTCTTAGGCGGACCTCAGTCTTGTGGTACCTAGATCACACAATAAGACACATTAACGACTGTTACATATCCTCCGAACGAGTGACCAACTCGTTACAGAAATCGCTACCTGCGCATCACAAAACACACCAAAGGGACGGACATCCTTGTGCTCAGCAGGATTTCGAAGCAGCGATCCCAGCACCAAGCGGCTCCAGACCTATTCCTTAGCAGCACGGCTACACGATAGTTCGGTGGATTTGTTTAGTGTATGTGAAAGCTTTCCTTTTCCTTATAGGCTACTGCATTGATTGCTTCTTTCTTAAGATCAGTGCCATCCTGTTTCCACATAATCTTCTGAAATCCGTCATTGACGGTAACGAGTTTCATGAAGTATTGAGGCCGTGAATCTTATGTTTATTGGACCGTGCATCATCTTGATAGTTGAGTAAAGAGAGACCAACTTGATGCCACTTGTTTTATTATTACTTTATTCAGTGCTCAATAGGCTGAAGCACTAGTGCTTCAGCCTGCATACGGATACCACATCACCACAGCCATACTGCAACGTAACACCAACACACATCGAACCAGATACAACCCATGAAGTAACTCAACGAATTAGTAGCAAGCTCCTGAGGGTGGGTGTATTAACATCCGAAACACGTTGAGCACTGAATAAAGTAACAATAAAACAAGTGGGATCAAGTTGGTCTCTCTTTACTCAACTATTGAGGCCGTATCTGACGCACAGTAAATAGGCTTGGGCCAGCACGTTAATAAAAGCAATTCTATAACTTTCTCGGAACCCATTTGACTACCTGTCTGCAACTGTCTACGGTTGGTAGACGAATTTGCAATACTATGTTGTGGGATATGCGGAAACGTTTGCCCTTTTTCGGCCTTCTGCAGTCGCGGGCCACCATCCATCTTTTCACTATCTGCTCTAGCCAGATTCTATAAGTTACAGGATTTGCAGGGGCAAAGTTGACTGGGCAAAAACACAGTCATTTTAAACATAATATAATAGCGGCGACAGCAAATCTAAATATGTGAAATGACACGTAACTTTACAACCCGAGCTTGACAGACTTAATATATCTTACTAAATACGAGATAGGCAACATACACAGATGCCTTCTAATATTCATTATTAATAAAAATCCAACAGATGCAACAGTACGCAGATATTTATTTACTGCTAAGTCACTCTACATGTTTCGCGTGTCACAGCACCCATCATCAGGAGTACACAAAACTGTAACTACAGCCTCCGGTACAGGTCATAATACTGGTACAGCTACTTCCCTCCAAAGTGGTCTGTTCAGGCTACGTTGGAGGGAAGTAGCTGCACCAGTATTATGACCTGAACCGGAGGCTGCGGTTACAGTTTTCAGTATTCCTGATGATGGGTGCTGTGACACCCGAAACATGTAGAGTAGCTTTGCAGTAAATAAATATCTGCATACTGTTGCATCTAGTTGGATTTTTATTAACATTGAATTATGATGCACGGAACCGTGAGCTTAAAAACCCTCTAACATTCTATCACATTTCTATAACGCCAAGCTGCGTTATGATTGTTCCTCACCTGGTAGTGTCCGACAACCTAATTCACTTTTCGAAAGTCACAAATATGAGGACTTTCTAAACTTAAGGAAGTTAGTTAATCAAATCCGTCCACAATAGGTTATTAAACTAAACAAGAATTCAACCACTAATGCGGCACACCTGTCAATCAGGCCGTCACTTAATTTTAAAAAAAGTAACAAACTTTATTTTTGTTTTAAGGGTGCCCAGAGCGACCCGCCGCTAGTGGATTCGGCGTCGCTGCCCCTGGAGCACCGGGCAGTCTATGGACCTCCAAGCCACCTTCCCCCGCCGCCAGCTTATGGGCCACCCCACGGCGGAGGTATAGGTGGTGGCGACGATCCATGGCCACTGGCGACCCCAGACATGCCGCAGATTAAACACCTACAGGTGCAGTGCGAGAAGACCAACATGCGTGTGAACATCGAGTTCGACAGGCCCTTCTACGGCATGATCTTCTCTAAAGGTGAGAAATTACAGGCTCGATGCCGCCAGTCGTTTTTACCACACAAGAAAATTCTTTTTCCTTAAAGGACTGCAACTGCCACATTGAAAATATACGTTGCGTACATAAGTGTAAGTTGCATGTGCCCTGTCTATTTTGAGTTAGGTTGGCAATATTCTTACTCCCATCTCATCCAAAATCAACGCAGTACCTAGTTTCGGCTAGTCTGAAATTTCAAGGCTACGACTAACGAGATAAACATTCTATTTCGTTGTAAGTGACAATACTGAATGATTACACATGAAGTAGGTAGGTCTGCTGGAAAATGACAATCTCTTGCCTTGTTCGAAGGTTTGTACTTATAGGCGTCATACGAAACAAATAACCGTCTTTCTGAAAAACGTATCTTCAAAAATGTTTCTAAGAACCACAAAGATTTTTCCACTTCCATATATAATACGTAATACACTTGACAGTCAACAAAATTCCCTTTTTTTTATATAGCCTGCACTTCGTAGAAATGTACCTACGAAGTTTACTCTTTTCCTTTTTCGAAAAAAGATGTGTGTGCGTTTGTGTCTATATATATATATATATATATGTGTGTGTGTGTATATACACATACATATATATATAGCCTATATATGAGTGTATGTATAGACATATATACACACGCATACAGACATTGTGATCTTTTAGCCACTAAAACTAGTGGATCAAAAATTTGATGTTAAATTGAAGATATCTTGAATACGGCTGTTATTCGGCAGATGGTCCTAACACCAAAACAGTTCTTAAACGTCCAATGATGGATCAGAAAAGTAATTAAGATATTAAAAAAAAGACAAATTCTATAAAATCTATCGTATCTATTGTGGGAATATGAAGAATAAAAAAATCCCTGACAATCTTCTTTTTGGACCTTTTCCATTGTATAATTTTGTAATGACGCGCGCCTTTCTGGAAGCCGGTTCTGCTTTTGTCTTTAGGCAAGGAAAACACCTGCTGGTGCACCCATTGCTTGAAGATGGAAGCAGAACCGGCTTCCGGAAACTTGTGCTTCATTAAAAAATTAATGATGGATGAAACTGGAGAGTGGCCCAAGGATTTCACAGAAGTTATATTGATTGCCTTAAAGAAGAAGCCACAAGCTACAACATGCAGCGACCATCGCACATTCAGCCTGATCGCACCTACAACAAAGATAGTGGCAAAGACACCTAGAAGAAGGACTGAAGAGAAAATTGAGTATGTACTCAGAGAAGATCAGTTTGGTTTTAGAAGAGGAAAAGGAGCTAGGGATGCAACTGGGACGATGAGAATAATACCAGAATTAACCTTGGAGATAGATGAGGAACTATGTGTTTGCTTTATAGACTGGCAGAATGCATTTAACCGAGTCAACTGGACCAAATTAATGCAGATCCTAAAGGGAAATGGTATTGACTGGCGTGAAAGAAGATTGATAAGCAACTTGTACATGGCTCAGAGTGTTAAAGTACGACTGAAGAGAAGGGAGACAAGAAATGTGAAGATTGAAAAAGGGGTTAGACAAGGATGCTGTCTGTCGCCAATTCTGTTCAACTTGTACATCGAATGTCTTACCAAGGGAGCTCTGGAAAGGTTTGGAGATTTAAAAATAGGAGGACAAATCATTCACACTGTGAAATATGCAGATGACCTTGTGTTACTGGCTAAGGAAGAAAAGGTGCTGCAGGACATGATTGATAAACTGATTGAAATTGGAAGGTGCTATGGAATGGAAATGAATGTGGAGAAAACAAAAGTAATGAGAATTTTAAGACAACCATTCCCAGTAAAAATTATGATGGACTAAAAAAAAACTAGAGAGTGTGGAATCTTTTAAATATTTGGGTAGCATTTTAACAAATGATGGAAGATATACTTGTGAAATTAAATACAGAATTGCTATGGCTAAAGCTGCATTCAACAAGAAGAGGGCTCTTTTTACTAGCACATTGGACTTGGAAATGAGGAAGAAGCTAGTAAAGTACTACATTTGGGGCATAGCTTTATATGGTGCTGAAACTTGGACGCTTCGGGCAGTAGATCAGAAACACCTGGAAAGTTTTAAATGTGCTGCTGGAGAAGGAAGGAAAATATCATTTGGACCGATTATGTGAGAAATGAAAAAGTATTACTTAGAGTCAAGGAGCAGAGGAATACCCTACATGACATAGGTAAGCGGAAGGCTAACCGGGTTGGTCACATTTTGCATAGAAACTGTCTTCTACAACGGGTTATTGAAGGAAAGACAGAAGGGAGATAGAAGTGACAGGAAGACGAGGGAGAAGATGTAGGAAGTTACTGGATGACCTTAAGGAAAGGAGAGGATACTCACATTTGAAGGAGGAAGCTCTAGATCGCACTATATGGAGAGCTCGATTTGGAAGAGGCTTTGGACCTGTCGTAAGACAGACTGCTAGGTGAAATGAAGTACAAAAGAGGAGATTGTGTCAGTGAGTCATATACCATCCACAAGAGTTGAGAAAAAATAACTTGGTTATATTTCCGCAGCGTAAGGCAATTTGACCATGAATAAACCGACTGTTGCACTGATCGATCAAAGTTCCAATCAATCATTACGACTGTAAATCATAACAGAGGGATCCCCAGCCATTTTGTGGGCAATTTAGTTTGTTAGTAATCACACTCCACACACAGCAAAATGACATTGCCAGTCAACTGCTTGTCACTGCGGTAACTCTGCTGACCACTTAAAAAATCTACATAACAAATCATCCATTATCGTATACATTACCCACCGTAACCCATTAACCACCACATTTATTTTCCATCATAAATTCTGAATCGCAATATATCTTAACCACGAGGTGCTTAATCACTGTCTTAGCCTCACAGTCAATCAAGAACTCGATCACTGCTTGATCAAGTACTCGTTCGTTCACACAGCCACTCATTCACTCATTCAAACGTCCACTCACGTATCGCCCGTTCGCTCGCTCATTAACTATATTACACGAGTGTTTTAATATCTATTTTCAGCCAGCTATAAAGCAAGGCACATGATCGGCAAAAACAAAGTTGTCAGGCAGCTCTTATTATGTCTAAGTCACAGATCTTCAAATCTTGGCCACGTTTTTAAATTGTGAGTGTGTGTATAAATATATATATATATACATTTTTTTTTTTCCACAATAATTTCGGCTCTTATGCATTGCAAATATTGTTATTTTTCCACGGACCGGCCCACAAGAAAGGTTTCAGACCTTCGCTATAAAAATTTTTTAGGCCATGATCTAAGGTCCGCAGATCTTAGACAATTGTACAGTTGTCTAAAAACAGTGGTGGTTGACGATGTCATATCTCTGTTTTTTTCTTTATGAAACACAAAAGGATTTTCCGCCTTAACATTCAATCAATAAATCAATTAAGCAATCGACTGATCAATAGACTGTATGGCGCCCGCCACATATTTCAGGGTTTTATAGCGACCCTCACTGCGTGCACCTGAAGCCAGGCACGGGGCACCTCAGCGCCACCTTCGAAATCTACCTCAACAGTTGCGGTATGTCTTCATCTGCGAACCACAACGCAGCAGGGGCGTACGGGGCGCCCACCCCTAGCGGCAGTTACGTGGAAAACACGATCATCATCCAGTACGACCCTTATGTTCAAGAGGTCTGGGATCAGGCCCGGAAACTCCGCTGTACATGGTGAGTACTAGCCTTATTCTCTCCAGCGTTGTATTTTGGAATAATAAACCTCAAAGCTTGCGAGGGGCACGCTAGGTAATATTTCAGTATCTGACGGCACACTACAGCAAACTGCGCTGTGAAGTACGTATGTGTTTATGTATTCATGTAATCAGAGTATTCGCAATCCTTTGTGTTTTTCAATCTATTTTTGTATTGAGTATGTACGAGTAATTCTTACATAACTTAAATACACAGGTTGATATTTTATACAAGAACACTTAGAAAAGAATATCAGAAGACAGATTACGATTAAGTACGGTGTAGTAAGAAAAATACAGAGAATACAATGAAAATAAAACATATGGAAGCAGTACGAGCAAACAAACTGCAACACAGGCCAATGAGAAAACACTAAATGGCTGAAGAAGGTTTTACAACAATGGCGACATTTTGTGCAGTTTGGTTCCTGAGCCTCGTCTAGGAATACGTTTACATAAAGTATCTCCTTGTACCCCAGATATTCGACCTAGCACAAGGGTTCAAAATCACTGTAGGCTCTTATTAAAGTAAGATTCTGTGCACTCGATAATTGTTGGAACGTTTGAAAAGAGTCTTCCTCTCTGATTCGCGCCCTGAACGGCTTACTCGTGGAGGGAGATGGATCTCAGTAGTTTTCCGTTTCTAAGTAACTGCTGCAGGGGGTTAAATAAATGAGACGTACCCACCATTGGGCTTATTAGTCTCCTGTGGCTTATCAATTCCTTACTATACACGTAGTATGTTAAAATTACCTCAAATAATCTTGAAGCATCGGTTCAACAAGCGTTAATTTTTCCCTAAGGTGTTGGGTAATGGCGTTGATTTCTCTTCTTTGATAAGTCTTTCAAATTTACATTAAAATACTTTTAAGTTATTTTTTTTGTTGCGTCACTGTGGCGGGCAGCCAGCTGCTAATGGTGGCAAGACAGGCACTTTGTTCATGGGACTATCAGGTAAAGGTAAAATAAAGTTCACTCTAGAACGGGCCACGAAGGCCCAGAGAGGACGTAGAGGTATAGCTTTACTCTTATTTTAACCTCGGCGCTAGATGGGGGTGGGTGGTCAACGCCACGCCCCGGGCCGCTTTACCCGCGAGGAAGACACGGTACCCATTTTATAAGATGCTGGGTGGGCCCTACGGCCGGTCTGAACGGGTGCGAAGAATCTCACCCCCACCGGGATTCGATCCCCGGACCGTCCAGCTCGTAGCGAGTCGCTATACCGACTGCTCTGTCTCGGCCCACGGGGCTATCTGGATTATAAAATATTTTCTTCTGTAACTTCAGTGAATGTTTAAAATAGACTATGAACTGCAAATTAAGAATAAATTTAATATTGCAGTGTTGTATTCCTAACTTGTTCATTTAGATATACCATTAAGGCAAATCACCTGTGTAGACTGCAGTTGGAATACCCAAAATAATTTATCGTATCTCCGAAAATTTTATCCCAGTTGGACCAAAATATTTTGAAGATACGATAAGATAGCTGGGTTATTGTAACCTCTGCAATCACAGTTCATCATCAGCATGTTCCTGAAGGGTTAGGCGTGTTTCCTGTTCCTTGATCCTCAAGATGAAGTTGGCCCCTCCATCTCTTCCTCGGTCGTCCTATGTTCCTTCATCCTTTTGGTTTATATTGTAGTGCTTGTTTTGGTAGTCTGTTTGTGTCCATCCTCTGTACATGTTGTAGCCACTTTTTCTGGTACTGTTTTA
>Ga0123357_10012920_pt1 | contig 10789 bp, 7 predicted proteins | sample TergutEmb28metaG_FD_89873 | JGI IMG/M metagenome (GOLD analysis project Ga0123357, IMG submission 89873) | Embiratermes neotenicus P4 segment gut microbial communities from Petit-Saut dam, French Guiana - Emb289 P4 | ecosystem: Host-associated > Arthropoda: Insects > Digestive system > Gut ...
GTCAATACCAGCACGTCGCGCGGTTCCAGCCCGGGAAGGTCATCGAACGCGGCGCACAGCACGTCGCGCAGCACCTCGACCTGGCGGTTAGGGCCGTGGCTGGCATGGATCTGAATGCTGCCGTCCGCCACCCGCGCCCCGGCAGGTGCCCGTCCGGCCGACAGATCGGCCTGCACCTTGTGCAGCAGGGTTGCCCCGCCGCGGGCCGGCGGCTCGGCAGCCAGCTTGACGGGCCATGTCGGATCGTAGCGTGACTGCGCAGCCTCGGCTACGGGACGGTATTCCCAAACCGGCGCGCCGGCCGCCGCCAGGGCGTCGATGACTGGCGCGTCGATCGGCGCGGGCGGCGTCATCAGCACCACACCGTGGTGCCCCGGACGGCCTGCCACCAGCGCGGCGGCGTCAAGCATGACGCGGGCAGGGTGGGGCAGTGGCGCCAATTCGGCCACCAGGCGACGCCACAACACCGGTTGCCACGCCTTGTCGTCGCCCAATGCCTCGCCGCTCGGCCCGACGTCGCGGCCTTCGTCCCAGGCCAGCACCATTGACGGGCAACGCCGCCAATAGCCGCGAAGGACACCCGACAGCCGGCTGGCCGCGTCGAAAAGCGCACCGGCGGCGCCTGCCGCCTGACACAGATCGTCATCGGCGGCCAGTGCATCGGCGACGGCTGTGACAAACCCGGTACTGCGCCAGGGGTCGTCACCTTCCTGCCTGAGGGCGCGTGACGCCAACCCAGCCGGCGTCACCATCTCGACGCCGGCGCAGATACCGGACTGACGCGCCAGGTGCTGCGCGATGTAGCGGCCGTGCCCTAGCGACGGCACGACCAGCGTGTCAGGGACGAACGGATCACCCGGCGCCGCGAGATGCGCCGCGACGGCGTCAAGCAGCGCCTGCCAAGTGAAGCAGGGCGTCGGGCTGGTCAAGTTCGTCATCGCAAACAACGATAGATGAGCCCACCGACAAAACCCGACGAGTTTTGGTCAGTGGCGCCCGGTAGGGTGTTCGTCATGGCCAACGCGCAAGATATTTTGACCGCCCTCGACCCCGAGCAGGCGGCCATAGCCCAGGCTGTCGACGGCCCGGTGGTCGTCATCGCCGGCGCGGGGACGGGCAAAACGCGTGCTTTGACGCACCGCATCGCCTATGGCATAGCGACCGGCGCGGCAGCCGCCCAGCAAACCCTGGCGCTGACATTCACCACCAAGGCGGCCGGCGAGATGCGCCACCGGCTGGCGGCGCTAAAGGTTCCGGGCGTGCAGGCGCGAACCTTCCATTCGGCGGCGCTGCGGCAGGCCAAATACTTCTGGCCGCAGGCGACGCACACCGAGTTCCCGGCCGTCACCGGGCACTCCATGTCGATGGTGGCGCGGGCTGTCGCGCAGGTCGGTGTGGCCGCGGACACGGCCCGTCTGCGCGACCTGACGGCCGAGGTCAGTTGGGCCAAGGCGTGCAACATCAGCCCTGAAGCCTACGAACAGGCCGCCGAAGCCGCTGGACGGCTTGTGAGCGGCGTCACCCTTGGGCAGGTGGCCGATGTCATCGAGGCCTACGAGCGCGTCAAGCACCGCGCCGGCGTCATCGACCTGGACGATATCCTGTTGGCGACGCTGGGGCTCATCACGCAATACCCGTCCGTCGCCCAGCAGGTGCGCGATACCTACCGGTACCTGTTCGTGGACGAGTACCAGGACGTCTCGCCGTTGCAACACTCGCTGCTGAAGGCTTGGCTGGGGGAAAGGGACCAGATTGTGGCGGTGGGGGACGCCGCCCAGTCCATCCACTCCTTCGCCGGGGCCAACCCCAAGTATCTGCTCGGTTTCGCCCGTGAGTTCCCGGCCGCACAGACCTTCCAGCTCGTGCGCAACTACCGATCGTCGGCCACTGTAATCGATCATGCGAACGCGTTGGCGGCCCGTTCGCGCGGCATGGTTCCGGCGGTCAAGCTTGTGCCCCAATGCCCGGCCGGGCCGGCCGTCACCAAGGTGGCCTGTGACGGCGTCGAACAAGAGGTTGCCGGCACCGTCGAATGGCTTCAGGCCCGCCGTAAGGACGGCCTGGATTGGGCGGAAATGGCCGTCCTGTATCGCGTGAACTCGCAGTCGGCGGCCTTCGAGGACGCGCTGTCCGACGCCGGAATCCCGTTCACCGTGCGCGGTGGCGAGCGCATGTCCGAGCGCACTGAGGAACGTCCGGCCGACGAGCCGCCGGCCGCCAACGGCGGCGTCGTCCTGGCGACACTGCACTCGGCCAAGGGCTTGGAGTTCCAGGCGGTGGCCATTGTCGGCGTACAAGAAGGCCTGTTGCCATATGTGCTGGCGACGACGCCCGCGCAGGTGGCCGAGGAGGATCGGCTGCTTTATGTCGGGGTCACCCGGGCACGTCAATGGCTGCGGATCTCGTGGGACGGGTCGAGGCGTCGGCCCAGCCGGTTTTTGGACGAGCAGTCGTCCCGCAGTGGCTCGCGCCCCAAGCCGCGCGAAAAGCGGCGACTGCGCAAGTGCCGCGTCTGCGGCGAGGCGCTGCTGGTGGGGGTGGACATCAAGCTCGGGCGTCACGCCACCTGCCCGTCACAATACGACGAGGCGCTGTTGGAAGCCCTGAAGGCCTGGCGTCTGCAACGCGCCCATGCCGACGAGGTTCCGGCCTTCATCGTGTTTTCCGACGCCACTTTGACGGCCGTGGCCGAGGCAGTGCCGGGCACCCGGCAAGCGTTGATGGAGATCAGTGGCATCGGCCCAAGCAAGCTGGAATCCTACGGCGACGAAGTCCTGGCCATCGTCAAAGAAAAATCAGGCGGCTAACGCGACGTCACCGACCAGCCAGGGCTGCTGGTGCTGGCAGGCGCAATCGGGGTGGGGGTGCCATCGCCGTCTGGCCAGGCCGGCTTGCCCGGGGTCGAATTCCAGGGTGGTGCCGTTCAATGTCATGCCGTCGCCGCGCAAGAACCAGATAGCCTCACAGGCGGCGTGGGTGGCAGCCCAGGTGGCGGCCATCGGGGCAGGGTTGGCCAGCCGTGTTGCCAGCGCGCACACGCTGGCGGGCCACCAGCGGTCGTGGTCGGCCAGCGTCAGGTCCAGGCAGGCCAAGCAGGCGTCGCCCGTGTGGGTCACCAGTGGTCCGACGACGGCCGACTCGCGGTGCGCCCGCACAACCAGGTACGGCACGCCCTGACGGGCCAAATGGTCGGTGATGGCACGGTCGGGTTGCACAGTTTGGCTGGCGATGATGGCCAGACGGGTGGTGTCCGCGGTGATGAACGTCCAGTGCGGCGCAGATTCCAGGGTGGCGAAGGGTTGCCGGGCGCCTACCCACGCCGTGATGGCCGCGGCTGCGGTGGTATGTTGCCCCAGCGGGTCGATCGAGTAAGGCGCGCAGTCCGGTGCGCTGAGGTATACATGGGCATCGGCCTGTGCCAAGGCCAAGGCAGTTGACGCGGCCAACAACCCGCTGCCGATCAGCCACACTTCGTCGATCGGAGGACGGCTGACTGGCCAGGCGTTTTCCGTCAGTGCGGTCTCGAAAGCGAATGGAAGCGCAGTGCCTGGGTATTGCAGTGCGTCGACCAACCCGTATGAAGGGTTTTCCAGGTCGCAACACCGGCCGGTGGGGCTCAGCAGGCGCCAGCGCCCGTCGCCAAGTTCGATCAAATCTGCCATGTGGTCCATAACGCCAGTCTGTTGCTTTGCGGCAAACCAGGGCAACCTCACACAACACCGGGACAACACCGTCCCGGCAACGCACGACAGAAAAGCGAATGGGCGATGGATTCACCCATCGCCCATTCAGCCGTCATGGAAAACGGTTGATGCCAGATCTACGCCTTGCCAAGAATACGCACGACGGTCGTGCCGCACTTCGGGCACTTGGCCTTGGCCATGCGGGTGCCTTTTTCGTTGACGACGATCTCGCCGGTGGCCTGGGTCTTTGCCTTGCACTTGACGCAGTAGAACTCGCCATTGTAGGTCTCAGCCATGCTGAACTCCTTCTTGCTTGTGGGCCGCGTGGGGTTTGATCACGGCCATACTGCAATGAACTTTAGCGAAAGGTGACCCGATGTTCGCGCAGGAAGGCCCATCTCGACCGGCGTGTCGGGCGAAAAGTGCAAAAAAGACCCTCGGGAGCATTGGATCGCCTTCCCCTGCGTCCAGCACCACCGAGGGTCAGCACAAGACGCTACGCCGGTCAATGCGTCGCGTCAAAACGGAGTCTTGTTGAGAGTTGAGACTACGCTGTGACGCGGGTCGGGCTAGCTCTCGCCGTCCTTGCGCCATTGGTCGACCAGCCAATTCAGTTGCTCATCCATGGCGTCCGGCGGCGCCCCGACGCCCGTGCGGGCAGCGAACCCCATGACGTCGTCGAGATCGGCTGCTTCGGGCAGTATGTCGGGGTGGGCCCAAAGCGCGTCGCGCTCTGTGACCCCGCGGTCGTGTTCGACGGCGGCCCAGAGGTTGGTGGCGTCGCGGACGCGTCGCGAACTCAGCGTTATGCCCAGCAGGCTGTTGAGTGCCCGTTCAGCCGGGCCGCCCGCGGCGCGACGGCGAACCAGCGTCTCGGCCATCGCGGGGCCGGCTTTCAACCACGGCCCGGCGGCTTGGCCCACCACATGGTCCACCCAACCTTCGACCAGGCAGATCAGTGTCTCCAGGCGGGTCAGAATGGCCTTCTGTTCATCGGTGGTGGCGGGCCGGAACAGGCGGTTTTCGATTTGTGCCGAGATTTCGGCCAGCCGGGCCGGGGTCATCGCGTCGATCGATTCGACGTCGAAACCCTCGCGCAGCGCGGCGGCGTCGATCGTCAATTCACGGGCATAGTGCTCGATCAGCGCCATGATCTGGGGGCCCAGCCATGTGGTGGCGGCGAACAGGCGCTGACGAGCACACTCGCGCGCCAACAGGTACACCGACACGTCTGTGAGTGGTGCCGACAACCCGGCTGTGAAAGCGGCGATGTTGCCGGGCAGCAGGGCCACCGTCGGTGCGGGCACCAAAGGAAGCGCTGCGTCGGTGCCTGAAAGCGTGTCGCAGGCCAAGCTGGCGATGGCCTTGGCCAGGCGTGTCGAGTAGAACTCGCCGGCAGTCGCCCGCATCATGGGCGCCATGAGTTCGGCCAAAGGCGCCAGTTCCGGTACGCCCGACACATTTTCGGCGGTCATGGCGACCAGCGCGTCACCGAGCGATGCCACGATCGGCGCGCACATCGAGCGCCACTGGCCGATGGTGCGCTCGACCCAGCGGGTGCGCGTCCACAACTCCAGTTGCAAGGTTTCGCCGTCGAAGGCCGTGGCCTCATCCAGCCAGCGGTTGGCCAGGCCGAATGCGTCTGTCACATCGCCTGACAGCAGCGCCGACGTCGGTTCGGCGCCGGCTTCTTCAACCAGCCGATTGATCGCCGAGGTGGTGGCTTTCCAGTTGAGCCCGGAAGCCGAATCGGCGCCGCCTGGCACTCTGCCGAGCGCTTCCCGCATGCCGCCCATCAGCTTGTCAACATTCAGTTGGCCGTCCGGGCCCATGAATTGGCGCATCTGCTCGGCCATGCTTGAGAAATCGGGCAGGTCTTCGTCGTCCTGATCGCCGGGCGTCTTGTTGTCCGATCCGCTCATCGTCAACCTCTTCTCGCTGCTGTTTGCTTACCCTCTATTCAACTCTACGTTCCGTCGCCGGGGTATTGAAGGGGTCGACACGGTAGTCTGGCAGGTATGCGCGACAAGACGGCAGCCGTCCGGCGGCGGTGGACGGCAATCGTGGCCGCTTTGACGACTATTGGCCTGGGTTTCGCCGTCGTCTCCTGGCAGGTTCCTTTCATCATCTGGTCGGCAGGCAATGTCACAGACCTCTACGCCACGGACGGGGTGTCCATCTCGGGCGCCGAGACCTACCCGGTGACTGGCCACCTGGAAGTCGCGTCTGTGGCCGTTTCGCCGCCATCGGTTCGGTTCGGTGACGCCGTTGCGGCTTTCTATTCGGGCGACAAGTCCGTGTTGCCTCAGTCTGTCAGCTACCCGGTTGGGCAACCGATTTCACAGGTGGTGATCGGTGAGCAACCGGTCGAGCCCCAGCGGTCGGCCGAAGCGGCAGCACTACGCTTGGCCGGCTTACCCACGTCGCGGGCTGCCCGCGTCGTGTCGGTGGCGGCTGCCGGCCCCAGCGCCGGCCTTTTGCAGCCGGACGACGTCATAACCGCCGTCTTCGCGACGAAGGTGTCGAGTGTGGCCGAGGTCAATCAAGTTGTGGCGACACATGCGGTCGGCGACACGATTCAACTGACTGTGACCCGCGGCGGCCAGCCGCTGGACTCTCAGGTTGACGTGGTGGCGCAGGCGTCGAACTCGGATCAGCAGACGCCGTCGCTCGGCGTCACCATGACCGATTCCTTCGTCATCGACCCCGTGGTGGTGAACAACGCGCCGGTGTCGGCCGGTTCGGGGTTGATGCTGGCGGTGGCCCTGTATGACCTGTTGACGCCCGGAACCCTGATTGGCGATCTGACGGTGGCGGGTGCTGGTATGGTGGACGCTAATGGCGTCGTTTCTGGCGTCGCCGGCACAAATCAGCGGCTGCGAGCCGCGCAACTCGCCGGCGCCAATGTTTTCTTGCTTCCGGCGGGCAGTTGTGCCACCGCCACACTCAAGACCGGGATGACGGTGGTGGCGGTCAACTCGCTGCAACAAGCCGTGGACGCGCTTGGCATGCTGGCGCTCGGCGGCACTTCCGTACCGACATGTTGACTAGAAAGGCCGACTGATGGCTGAAACACGTACCACTCGCCACCGTTCGCGGCACTGGGTTCTGCCGGCGCTGCTCGGGCTGGTCGTCCTGGTGATCGCGGTGTCGCTGCTCGTCAACATATTGACAGAGGTCTTCTGGTACGACAGTGTGGGCGCGTCGCGGGTCTATTGGACGCGTTTGGTCACAGGCGTCGTCCTGTTCTGCGTGTTTGGCCTTGTCAGCGGTGCTCTCGTGACGGCTAGTCTGCTCGTTGGCGTCAGGGGCGAGATGGGGAAGCTGCCGGTCATGGGCGTTGACGTGCCGCGCTGGCTCGTTGTCACATTGCCGGCGGTCGTTATCGGGGTGGGCACCGGCTGGGTGGCGCGGTCGTCCGTCGATACTGCTCTGGGCTGGATAAACCAGGTGCCTTTCGGCACCACCGATCCGACGTTCGGCAAGGATGTCTCGTTTTTCGTCTACTCATTGCCGTGGTGGCAGATGGTGGCCGGGACGGCGATGGCGGTGTTGGTGCTGACGGGCCTCGTCCAGGGCATGTATTACCTGGTGACGGCTCAGAACGCGCCGGTCAGCGTGCGGGCCACCCAGCATGACGGCGTGGTGACGCCCGAGGTAAAGGTGTCGAACCCTTTCAGCGACAAGGCCAGGATGCACCTTTCGGTTATCATCGCCTTGGCTGTGGCGGTCTACGGCTGGATGTGCCTGCTCGACAGGTACGCCTACGCGTATGAAAACAACGGCTTGTTCACCGGTATCGGTTACACGGAGGCCCATGCCCGGCTTATCGCGCGTCTGGTGGTGGCGATAATTGCCTTCATCTGCGCGGCGGTGTTCGTAGTCAACGTCAAGATCCAGCGTTGGCTGTTGTCGATCACGTCGCTGATTTTGATGGTGGTGTCGTCGATCGTCGTGTCGGGCGTCTACCCGGCCGTCGTGCAGCGGATCGCGGTGACCCCGGACGAGCCGATCGTCCAGGCGCCGTACATCGCCAACAACATCGCGGCGACCCGCGCCGCCTATGGCATTGAGAACACCCAGATCACAGATTATTCGGCCGAGACCACCACTTCGGCCGGGCAGCTCAAATCGGACGCCGAGGCGCTGCCGGGCATTCGTCTGATCGACCCCTATGTGGTGCCGCCGACCTTCGAGCAGCTTCAGCAGGTGCGCGGCTACTACTCGTTCCCGTCCACCCTGGACGTCGACCGCTACGATCTGAACGGCCAGACCACCGATGTCATCGTGGCGGCCCGCGAGATCGACCAGGCGGGTATGCCAGACCAGTCATGGAACAATGTGCATACGGTCTACACCCATGGTTTCGGCATGGTGGCGGCCTATGGCAACCAGCGTCAATCGACCGGCGAGCCGGTGTGGCTGGAAGGCGATATTCCACCAACCGGGGCGCTGAACGAGACACAATCGCGCATCTACTTCGGTGAAAATACCACCACCTATGCGATCGTCGGGGCACCCCCGGGCAGCGACCCGGTCGAGCTGGATACCCCGGGTGGCGGCACCGGCCAGCCGGAGACCCGCAACACTTACGACGGCAGCGGTGGCGTGCCGATGGGCACTTTTTGGGGTAGGGCACTGTTCGCGCTGAAATACGGCGATATCAATCTGATGTTGTCCGACCGCGTGAACGTCGATTCGAAGATTCTCTATGACCGCACGCCGACCGAGCGGGTGCAGAAGGTGGCGCCGTGGCTGACCATCGACTCGGACCCATACCCCGCCATCGTCGACGGACGGCTGACGTGGATTCTGGACGGCTACACCGCAACCGATCGTTACCCGGATTCTCAGGACAGCACTTTGGGCTCCGGCGATTCGTCGGTCAATGTCAACTATGTGCGAAACTCCGTCAAGGCGACAGTCGATGCTTACGACGGCACGGTCACCCTTTATGCCTGGGACGACACCGACCCGATTCTGCAAACCTGGATGAAGACCTACCCGGGAATCCTGCAGCCGAAGTCGGCGATTCCGGCCGACCTGATGGCGCACCTGCGCTACCCCGAGGACCTGTTCAACACGCAGCGCGCGATTTTGGCCCGCTACCACGTCACCGACCCGAACACCTGGTACCAGCAATCCGACCTGTGGCAGATCCCGACCGACCCGCGCACGTCGCAGGGCCAAGAGCCTGCCTATTACCTGTCGATCAAGTGGCCCGGTGATGACGCGCCGGTGTTCTCACAGACGGCGGTGTATGTGCCCAACAACCGGAACAATCTGGGCGCGTATCTTTCGGTGGTGGCGGATGCCCGCAGCCCCAAGTACGGCCAACTGCGGGTGCTGCAGTTATCCGACACCCAGCAGATCGCCGGGCCCGCCCAAACCTATAACGCCATAACCACCGACCAGGGTGTGGCCCAGAATCTACTGCCCTTCAAGCAATTGGGTGCCACTGCCGTCTACGGCAACCTGCTGACGTTACCGCTGGGCGGTGGGCTGATTTACGTGATGCCGATTTACACCCAGGGCAACCAGGCCGGCGCGTACCCGCTGCTGCGCTTCGTGGCAGTGCGTTTCGGCGACCAGATCGGTATCGGTAGCACGCTGCAGCAGGCCTTGGATTCGGTCTTCGGGGGCGACGCCGGCGCGACCACGGGCGAGAACCCGACAGGCGGTTCAGGCAACACGCCGTCAACTCCACCCGATACCAGCCCGCCGCCCACCGACACGACCAACCCGTCATCGACGCCTACCGCGACCCCGGCGCCCGTACCAACTTCGGGTGGCGGTGCAGCAGCCGCCGCGCAGGCTTTGCAGGACGCCCAGACGGCGTTCACGGCGGCACAGACGGCACTGACCAATGGTGACCTGGCCACCTATCAGGCCCAGATCGCTATCGCGCAGCAGAAGGTGGCGGAGGCGGTACAAGACCTGGGATGACCGCTCCGCAACTGGGGCAGCGGCCGTCCTTGATCGCGTCCTTGGTGACGGTGTAGCCGTTGCGAACGATCAGGGCCGCATGGCATTGCGGGCAGTAGGTCGTCGAGCCTTCTTCGTCGGCGATGTTACCGGTGTAGACGAAGTGTAAACCCTCGTCAATCGCTATTTGACGGGCACGACGCAGCGTCGCCGGGGGCGTGCGTGGCGCGTCCAACAGGCGGTGTGACGGGTGGAACGCGCTGAAATGCAGCGGGACGTCGGGGCCAAGTTCATACGCCATCCAGGCCGCCAATTCGTGCAGCTCGGCATCGGAATCGTTCAGGCCGGGAATCACCAGATTGGTCACCTCGACCCACACCGGCGTCTCGTGCACCAGGTAACGCAGCGTGTCTTTGACCGGTTCCAAATGACCGTTGACGATGTGGCGATAGAAGCCGGGACGGATGGATTTGAGGTCGACGTTGGCAGCGTCCATGAACTCGAAGAAGTCGGCGCGCGGGCCCGGTTCGATGTAGCCGGCCGTCACGGCGATGTTTGCCAGCCCGCGCGCCCGTACCGCGCGGGCGGTGTCGATGGCGTACTCGGCAAAGATTGTTGGGTCGTTGTAGGTGTAGGCGACGCCTTGGCAACCGCTGCGAACCGCTGCTGCGGCGATGGCGTCCGGTGGCGCGCTAACCGCCAACACGTCGTATTCGGTGGCCGTAGAGATTTCCCAGTTCTGGCAGAAACGGCAGGCCAGGCTGCACCCGGCCGTCCCGAAACTCAGCACGGGGCTGCCTGGCATGAAGTGGTACAGCGGCTTCTTTTCGACGGGGTCGACGGCGAATCCGGACGAGCGCCCGTAGGTTGTCAGCTCCAGCCGCCCGCCGAGGTTGCGGCGGACGAAACAGAACCCGGCTTGGCCATCCCGCAGCGCGCAATGTCGCGGGCAAAGGTCGCAGACGACCCGTCCGTCGTGACCCACATGCCAGTATCGCGTCGTCACGGTTCGTCTTCAATGAACGCGGTGACGGTGTACCGGCTGATGGCGACGTCGTCACCCCAGTAGTTGGCCGGCAGACCGGCCTTGCGGAACAGGTGTTGGATGAAGTCTTCCCGGTCGGGCAGTTCGTCCCAGACTTGCGGCAGGAATGTCGCACGACGCCGCCCCGCGCTCAAGA
>Ga0123357_10012921_pt1 | contig 10789 bp, 8 predicted proteins | sample TergutEmb28metaG_FD_89873 | JGI IMG/M metagenome (GOLD analysis project Ga0123357, IMG submission 89873) | Embiratermes neotenicus P4 segment gut microbial communities from Petit-Saut dam, French Guiana - Emb289 P4 | ecosystem: Host-associated > Arthropoda: Insects > Digestive system > Gut ...
AAAATAGATAATTAATACCCCAAAAAAAAAAAAAAAAAAACACCCATTTTTTAAAAAGGGCTCGCCGCCCCCCCCCCCCCCAAGAATAAGAAGCCTAATGAATAATAACTGGCATGGCTAAGCGTAGAGTCTTATCACAATAAAATTACGACAATTTAATGCAGTTTTTACACTTGTTCTTCCAGTGATCTAATATCCAATCTTATTTTTTATACATGTCAAACAAGGTTACACCCACTGTTTTACCATTAACAATTTAATTCCAACAATGAAAAGCTTTAGGCGCTGCACAGAAAGGAACCACAGTTTCAAAACTAAAGTGACAACGATGCCACTCCATTGCAAGACTTGATAATAGACTGTGACGACCGAAATGTGTGGTCGGACTTAAAGTTTTTATAAGTTTTTAAAATAAAAATGTTACGTCTAGGAATTACATATTTTCCGTTTTTTTTCAAGTTAAATACAGCAAAGTTCAAGAAGTTATGTTAATGAAAAAATTCGTAAATACTGCACTGAATGGTTTTGTTACTGAGAAATAGGGATTGCCTTACATCCAAAGGGCTGGCTTTAACGCAGCTGTGACGTCACTGTGACACCATTCTGTGTCGTAACCATGAAAACAGATGTCTCACAAATCAAGATGGCCACTGAGTCACTCTTATACGAAGAAATAATTTGGATTCCAGCAAAACCAAATGAAAAGAAAACATATCAAGGAAATTAAAATTCTGCGGAACGCAGAAATTTGCACCAAATTCAATAAACACTGAAAAGGGGACATCAGAAATAAAAGACAAATGTTCCCCTTACATAAGCAAGTGTACGCCTACCGACAGAAATCATGCCATAATATATAAATGACCGCCCCAATGTTTCTTAAACGTCTCTGGCGCGACCACATCCTACAAAGACTTTTCTTCCCCTACAGTATCTCAAATCGTGAACCACTAAGGCGCTATTTATTTCAGGTTCGAATAACTTCAAAAAGAAACATTAATTCTGGAAAACGCTATGAGGTCAACGTAAAAAATCACTACAAAACTGTTAATTTTCTAGCAATAATAAATATAAAACAAAGATCACGAACCGCCTCAAGGAAGGAAATTGTTGTACTCAACACAATCTATTATTTTATATCATCATTGCACACAAACAAATTTTGTGAAATATTAAAAGCATTAAATTCAACATTTTCCCCTTAACTTATAATAGTAAGAAAAAATTAATTTCGCCGTCCTAAAATGGTCCGCGCATCCCATCTTGGTAACCAAAGGACTACACTAAGAGGTAACAATACACAGCCAATAAAAAAAGTTAGAGACGACCGAGGAGCAGTGTGGAGTTACCTTTAAAACGATGTTTTGAAACGAGGCAGAATAACAATAGCACTATGTTAATACTTTAGTCTCAAACGACCGTAGGTCCGACTTCGCAGCGTCTTTTGACTCTTCTACCTCAACTTAATATCTGCAGTATTTATTAATTAATAAATCAACCAACTAATGCACTTAATAAAATACACATTTATGACAAGTGTTAATCTCCTGCAAATTTCGGCACCGGGGTGCCTTCATCAGGGAATACTTCAGACAACGAGAAACAGTCCTTCAGATCAAAGGCTTCTCCTTTGATCTAAAATACTCCCTGGGGATGGCACCCCGGTGCCAAAACATGCACGGTATTAATATTTGTCATAAATTGTATTTTATTAACTGCATTGTTTGCTTAGTGTATGAATTATAAGAATATGGGCAGTAAAGGTAACATAATATTTAATATCTGCACGTCTAAATCTTGACAAAATACTGTCTAAATGGAATAGAACCAAATAAACTAATCAGCGCCACTAAAGAGGTGAAATATGATCAACGTGTGAATAAACAAATAAATAATTTTCGGTACACAAGAATGCTCGTAATTCCTTTCACTAAATGAGCTATTAACACTATCTTGTCCAGACTTCGTATTAATTCTGGATATCATTTGCAAATTACGTCGTAAAAATGAGTCCATATATTATCAGGAGAGAAAATGCACTTTATATGGTGCATTAAAAAGCATTAGGGCTGAAAAATATGTAGAAATTTTATATTAACCCTTTGACGCCTAACGACCACTATAGTGGTCGTACCGCACCGCTAACCTCTAAACTTTGCATTTTATATATTTATTCAACAAATATAGGTACTGAATATATTTTAAACATGGTATATAATCTCCGTTTTTTCCTCTTCAAAATGCAGTTTGTTTCATAATTCTAACATATTTGGTTCCTGTTTTATTCACATTTTATATACAGAATGTGCCAAAATTTAAAAAAATAATTCCGGCGCCAAAAGGTTAATTGTGCCTACTTCACATCTGACATATTCGCATAATTTAATGATGAGCTGGTTTAAAAAACGGTTGTTTACATTACTTACACTTTAATAATGCACTGATTGCTAACTTTTCATCACATTTGGTTTATGAGTAATTTTAACGTACGGTACATTATATAATTTGTATATACCACGTATGTGTGCAAATTTAGTTACAGCCCGTAAGTGTTTCATAAGGATCCCGTTGATAATATTACGAAATCCTAAATATATCGGAAACAAAACAGTAACAACAATTAGTAGTGATTCAATTTTGGGTGCATCGACCTATTTGTACAATAATCTAACACGAAATGTATCTGTCGTCCACCAGGTTCACCACTAGCATAACAAAATAATAGCGATAGTTATTAATGGAGACAGGCAGCCTCTTCCTGTGCCTCAGCATAAAAATATTAATTACTAAATAAAAAGTTAAAACATATTCCGGTTAAAACTACGGTCTCTAAAAAGACGACGTTAAGTGCAGACACCTTATTCATATGAATAAATGTTTTGATTCATGCACATGTCTCACTCTTACACTAGGCATAGCAAAGAAGAAGTACATAGTGACATCAATAGATTAGCCAAAATTTTGCATTACTTACTCTCTTCTTCAGTCACCTGTGATTTTACACATTACCCTTATTTTGAGGATGTTATGCAGTTTGATCTTACCTGAAACAGAAAACTTATTTCAGCAAAACGAATATTTAGCTTGAACTTAAATTTCGGTCTTAAGGCGAAATCTTGTGGATGACAAGAAAAAACTGTTGATTCAAAAAGAAAGTTGCTATTATTGCATAGGACACAATCAAAACACTCAATGTTTTCATAAGACGAACAAAATATCCCTGTTAATTTCACAAAATATATAACATAAAATGTAAACTTGTAACAAAAGTAGATGTTGAAATTACTTTACTTTGTCCCAAGCCATGTTAAGTAAGTTAGATGAAGTTCTTTAGTTCTGAAGGCTTGCTTCTATCTCGAAAACTGTAGTATTCCTCCCTTGACAGTCTTCAACCCAAATTAATGCACAAAGCAAGCATCAGGAGACAACAAGTAACGACGGTGCAGAGAAGATGGCTGCTAATGCCACCATAACATTCCTAATAAGCGACACTCATGCCCTCTCTGTCTCCTTCATTTAGTGCAGCTTAATATCATCACACAACGCACGAATGCAGGCCTACCTGACCGGCGATACGGTGTCGAAGTGTATACCGGTAGGATGGTCATTATATTTCAGGTCATTTAGCAACACATTAGACTGGAGGCTGATCATGAATGTTAAGCAACTGGCAAAATTACTGGATGAAATTCATCTGGGACGGATACAAATCGTGATCAGCTTTGTCAACATAAACGAAATGGGGCCGATTTCGAGCCTGTTGCCTGCCCAGTACAAGTCCAGCAGCTGTGACCTTAAGAAACAGCATTTTGCGACGATGTGTACCAGTTTCTTATCACTTTCATAATAATCTACAGCTATTTCCAAACGCACCATCAACGGACAAGTTTTTTAATAGCCAATGTTTTATTTTTCTGAGCGGTAGAAGAAGAAATTCTACGTGTAATTTACACAGACATCGGAACCTTGAAGAAACAAACATAATAAGCACGAATAAAATAAAACAAGAGTTATCTGACATTTTATAAATGGACGTGCAACAAATTTAAAGAAATTAAAAATGATACTTCATCAATGCAACAACATTTTCTTTTAGCCTTCAAAATTTTTCTCCAACTAAACCGTTTCTTACTCATCCAAAGGCACGATTATGTAAATCCATATACAAAGCACGTCGTCTTCAAGAACAAAGCAACCGTACATGTAAGCACTGGCTTAAGGTTTCGTGTATTTAAACGGTGGACTGCAGGCTAAAAGTCAGTGTGCGTCCGGAAGATCCTGATACCGTGCTTTTCCTCGTACATAAATCAGATCCTAAACAGGTACACACATTTCATGCTGCACTGTTTGCTTCAGAGTAGCACTAATAACATTACCTTAAACGTTTAAACCCAAACACACACTCCTCAACTTCATTAATATTTCTTCCAAATGCATTTCTCTGAGTATCAGTTTTAAAATTCATCCCAATTTGTCATCTTATTTCCTGTGCTGCATAATAAAACAGCGTACTTCCCACTACCTTCTTCATTTCACAAAGGCTTTACCCGAACTCGAGCCTACCATTACAAAAGGGACGAGCGGGCATATCTTGGCAATTTTCAAGCAATACATTTTTCGTTTCCCTCGTGCAATAAATTCAGTATGCTCTTTTTTTTAAGATTCCCATCCCGAAGTGTTATACAAATAAATTCCATAGTCAGCCAATAACACAAACTTTATTTTATATACAATAGTATACATGTCAGGGCGACATGTTCCGACATAGTCGGTCATCCTCGGGCCCTCTAAGAAAATAGATCCAAGAGTTGTTTAGCTTATCCGCATTGTGCGATCCCAAATGCTCACAAGTTTCAGTTATAGAAGCAAAAGTTTATAGGTTGTATAAATTGACCTTGTTATATGACGGTTTTAACTTACTCTTATATGACACGGTATTATACTAAAATCACGGTATAAAAGGTAATATAAAAAATTTTGTTATTTTAGTTTTAAAAATTCTTCAAGCAAGGCAGTATGTTAATAAGATAGTACATTAAAACCAACTGTCTATAAAAGACCGTTTTACTTTATAGTTTTCACACTGGGGCATGTTTATTATTTGTCGATGATGAGAGGAGCTGACGATCTTCCTCTTTGATGGCGTGGTGATAAGAAGGAAATTCGCGTCACGTGAGGTATTAATATTTGATGGTAATGTCGCGTGTTCTTGCAGCCTAGTTGGCTAATGTCGAGCTCTGTAACAATGAATGTGGGTCCAGTAAATGGACTGACTGACGGAATATTTTGGATAGAAGGATAGTTTGTTTCTTCTTTTTACCTACTTTTTATTGTGGTTGGGTTGAGTTAGTTATCCTGTATCCGGGTGAGAAGGTTTGTGTTTCCAGACGTTGTGTTGATTTTCCTCGTAGACCTTGGAGGTAAAGGGGACTGGCCTGATGTAGGTTGCTTGACGGCTTTTATCACTGTGAACCGGAGTGATGATCTTATGCGACTGAAGCTTGTTGTTGTCAGTCTTGGGTATAGGCGTTTGGTAGCCCTCTGTAGTGGTCATAGTGAACTATGGTATCGAATAAATTGTTTTGTTTTATTGTAACTTTATCGTTCATTTGGTTATTCAGTTTTGTTTCACGAAAGATGTAATATTTCTCCCAGGAGTCCAGCATTTTCCCTTTACTAGTTATATGTAGAGTTTCCATAATATCTTCCATCCGTCCGATGCTGTGTCCATTGTCTATTAGGTGTTGGGCAAATCTAGATTTTCCGTTTTTTATTTCGAATCGTGGAGGTGTTCTCGGAAGCGTATCATGAAGAGGCTTCCTGTTTAACGTATGTACTTCATATTACATATTGGACAGGTTATTTGATATATCCCGCATTTTTCGTATTTGCACTTGGATTGTCGAGGCTTAGTTGCTTAGAGTTTTCCAATAGTATTGTTGATAGGGTATGCAATTTTTATGTTGGTGTTCTTGAATACTTTGGTGACGGCTCGTGTTTCTTTACCTGTATGAGTGAACTTTGCCCATCGTGTTTTGTTCGTAACTTTCTTCGGCTTTATTGTTGAGGAACAGTTTTGCGAGATCTTGTTGTTATAGCCGCTGTTTATCAGGATCTGTTGTATTGTGTTGTTCTCATTTTGCAGGTGTTAGTTGGTAGGAGTTCATTCTGTTGTAGAGATAGCGAATTGCAGACATCTTATGTTCCTTTGGATGGCAGGAATCAGCCGCGATTATAGCGTCTGTATACTTCGGTTTTCTGTAGATGTTTATTGATAATTTGCTAGGTTCTCTGATAATTGTTATGTCTAAGAAATTGATTTTGCTTTCTGTTTCTTTTTCTGCGGTAAACTTAAGTTTAGGTGAGACGTGGTTAAAGCAGTCTAGGAGGGAATCAATGTCGGCTTTATCTTCGTTGTAAACAATGAGCATATCATCGACGTATCGAAAATATCCTTTGACGTCGTTGTCTAACAAAATGTTGTATAACGTGGATTTTTCTAAGAACTGTAAGTAAAATTCTGAAAACATGGATGAGGTAGGGGCCCCCATGGCTAGACCTTCCGGTTGTATATAAATTTTGTCTAGGAACTGGAAGTAATTTTGTTCTATAATGGTCGAGGATAATTTTATAATGTTGTGTTTTAAGGTGTCCTTGATGTTGTTAAGGCAAACTATCTCAATGTTTGTGTTGAGTTCTTCAGTGGGGATATTAGTATACATATTTGAAGTTTTATTGTAAGACTAATTTGTACATCAGCACAACTGTTTTTATTACACAAGGTAATATGTAGGCTACATGTTTCGACTATTAAATAGTCATCTTCAGGTCTATTCTTTGCAGGTTGTCACAGAATGCTGTGCACACATTGGGATCCCAGTGCGTTCGTATATAAATAGATGCATTTAGATTGACTCGCTATGAATTTGAAGGAAGACATCACAAAGTGCTTGGATACGTATTGTAATACTAATTTGTACGTCAGCACACCTGTTTTTATTACACAAGGTCATATTTAGGCTACACGTTTCGAGTAACAAATAGTCATCTTCAGGCCTATTCTTCGCAAGTTTTCACAGGATGATGTGCACACATTGAGATCCCAGTGTGTTCACAGCATCCTGTGACTTAACCTGTAAAGAATGGGCCTGAAGATGACTATTAGTCGAAACATGTAGCCTACATATTAACTTGTGTGATAAAAACGGTTGTACTGACATACAAATTAGTATTACAATACGTATCCAAGCACTCCGTGATGTCTTCATTCAAATTCGCAGGTAAGTTTTAGCCGTTGGTTGTATGGAATGTCGGTGAGATCGTTAATTAGTTTGACAGTATTCTTGATGTTGAAGGTATATGGTAACGGGATATAGGTTTGGAGGTTTTTGTTAGTGTTTTAGCCAATTTATACGCGGGAGCATTTTTCCTGTTTACTGTTGGTCTTATGGGGGCCTCGAGTTTGTGAATTTTTATTAGTCCTCTCAGAGTTGGTGTGGTGGAGCTTAGGTTGATGTATTTCCACTTTTTGTCTTTCGGGGTAATGTCAGTACATTCATTGTTAACGGTTCTAATATTGCGTTGTAATTTGTTGGTGATATCTTTGGAAAGTTGTGTGAAGTTATTATTGGTAATGAAGTTCTGGACTTTGTTGTTATATTCATTTTCGTATACAATTATAATTGAGTTTCCTTTGCTGCTCTCGTGACTAAGGCGTTGGCTTCAGATAATGTTCTTTTTATCTGGTTTAGTATCTTATATTCGTTTTTATTGTTTTTATTCCTATCTGCATGTTTCTCATTGTATCTTTTGTATAATTTCTGGAGGTTGTGGGCAGCCTGGTATCTTATGTGCTCCTGTTCGTGAACTGGAAGAATCGTTATAGTGACTTCCGCTTCTAATACCAGATTGCTTAACCAGTATTTATTGTTGTAAACCAAGTTATACTTTAGCCCTTCGTTCAGAAGTGTAATTTCCTCACTGAAGAAAGAAATGTGTTATTTGCCACCCTAGTGTAGAACTGGATTCCGTTGTCATGATGTCGGTTTTGGCTAAGGGTTAATTTGTTTGTTTCGGAGTCTAGAATTCTGTATTTCATCTCCATATTATAATTTAGTTTTTAGTTATGGAATTCTGAATTACATACCTTGATGTTGTGGTTTCTGCTGTGGTTGTGGTTGGTATATAATTCCCGACACACAATACACACACGTAAGCATCACTTCTCCGCTTGTGCACTGTATATTGCCGGCCGCTTGCTTACAACACTCACTCGCGTCACACACACTGACTGAAATTATCCACTAACCACTTCACTCGAGAATCTGTCTCAGTGTTTAAAAGGAGTTGGCGGGTGGGCAATAAACTATCCTGGCTACGTGGGTGGGCTAGGCCGCGGCGGCCCCCCCCCCCACGCTGAGACCGCTGAGAGCGAGTTGTGAGGTCGGAAGGAATGGCCAGTGGTGAAGCTGATTCTGTGTCAACATGGAGGACGTTCGCGGCTTCAGGCGTTCAATGGAGACTGTCTTCGCAGCGCCCTGGACCTCGATGGTGTAGGTCTTGTCGCCCCTGCGGAGGTCCCTGTATGGACCGACATACGGCGCTTAGAAGGCTCCCCGGAGGGCACCGTGCCGTAGAAAGACATGCCAGGTGGTGGTCAGGTCCTTGAAAATGAACGTGGATGGCGCAGCATGGCGGGAAGCTGGTATGGGGCAAAGCTTTCCAATGTGGACCTTCAGCCGGGACGCGAAGTCGGTGACGTCGGTGAATTCGGAGGGGGAAGGGGCGAAGAATTCCCCCAGTATCCGCAGGGGAGAACCCTACACCAGTTCGGCTGATGAGGCTTTCCAGTCCTCCTACCGCGCACTGCGAATCCCCAACAGGACCAACGGAAGAACTTCGGCCCAGTGTTCATCGGCATGGCACATGAGGGCGGCCTTTAGCTGACGGTGTAGCCTCTCGATCATGTAACTGGAGGCGAGATACCTTGCAGTAGTCGGGTTTAGAGAGGATCCGATGATGGTAACTAGAGTCTTGAGAAGGCGGGCCTCGAATTGCCTACCCTGGTCGGTTGTGATTTGCTGGGGACAGCCGAAACGAGCAATTCTGACAGAGACGAAGGCCTTAGTGACTGCTTCGGCGGTAATGTCCGACAGAGGGAGTGTCTCAGGCCAACGTGTGTATCTGTAGATGGCAGTGAGATAGTACCGAAAGCCGGAGAAGACAGGCAACGGCCCATCCAGGTCGATATGCACTTGAGAAACGTGCCGACGGGAGGTTGAAACTCCCGAGAGGAGCCTTCACATGTCGTGTTACCTTGAACAGTTGGCAGGGTGTACACGCGCGTGTCCATGCGCGTCAATCTTTACCCACTCCCGGCCACACAAACCGCTGGGACACCAACTTGACGGTGGCGTTGGCCACGGGGTGGCTAAGGCCGTGGAGAGTATCAAAGACCTGGCGTCTGAAAGGCGTGGTTATAAATGGCCGCGTTTGTGGAGTGGACGTGTCACAGTAGTTATTGACGTCCTTCGTGGGAATGTGCACTCCTTCTAACCGACGCGCGGAACCATTTTTCAGAACGTCTTGCAGCTCCGCATCCTGATCCCGGGAACTCGCAAGAGCATGGTAATAAAGAGGCGTCATGGCGGAGTTCGCTCTCGATAAGGCGTCTGTCACAACATTTTCTTCCACTGAGACATGCCGGAAGTCGTTACATAATTGTCCAATAAACTCCAGATGACAGAATTTTCGTAGCGAGCATTTATCTCTCCGTTGCTGGAAAGTATAAGTGAGGGGAATGTGATCCGTAAAAATGACAAAGTGACGGCCTTCGACCATATGTCGGAAGTACTTGATGGCCTCGTACATTGACAGGAGCTCGCGGTCGTAAGGACTGCACTTTTGTTGAGTGGGGCTCAGCTTATGGGAGTAGAAAGCCAGAGGTTGCCAAGCGTCGCAGACATGCTGCTGCAAAGCGGCACCAATAGCAGTGTCAAAAGCGTCTGTAAATAAGGCGAACGTAGCAGATGAGTCCGGTTGAGCCAGAAGTGTGGCACGGAAGAAGCTAGCCTTGTAGTCCTCGAAATCGTGGACCATGGTGAGTGTCCATTCAACCGGTTGGGATCCTTTGACCTTGGTACCAGCTAACGCAGCGTGGATTGACGCTTATATGGCGGCGGCTTGTGGTATGAACCGCCGGTAAACATTTAGTATGCCAAGGAAACGTCTGAGGTCTTTGACCAAGACGGGCTGTTGAAAACGGTTGATCGCTGCAACTGACTCTTCCAGTGGCTGAGTACCTGCTGCTGACACTGTGTAGCCAAGGAAAGTCACTTCTGTAGCGCCGAAAACACATTTGGCTGGATTAAGGAAGATAACTTACCCGTTGAAGCGCTGGAACAAGGTACGCAGGTGCTGCTCGTGCTCTTCATCCGAGGTAGGGGCAACAAGCACATCATCAATATATGCGTAACAAAAATCCAGGTCTCTGAGTACCTCATCTATGAACCGCTGAAATGTTTGCGCGGCGTTTCAGAGCCCGAAGGACATATATGGGAATTCGAAAAGCCCAAAGGGCGTGATGATGGCCGTTTTTGCGATGTCGTCTGGATGGACTGGAATCTGAAGGTATGCTTTCAACAAATCTATCGTGGAGAAGATTTTCCGGCCAGCTAGTTGTTGTGCAAAGTCGGCAATGCTGGACACCTTGGAGAAATATTACATCTTTCGTGAAACAAAACTGAATAACCAAATGAACGATAAAGTTACAATAAAACAAAACAATTTA
>Ga0123357_10012922_pt1 | contig 10788 bp, 6 predicted proteins | sample TergutEmb28metaG_FD_89873 | JGI IMG/M metagenome (GOLD analysis project Ga0123357, IMG submission 89873) | Embiratermes neotenicus P4 segment gut microbial communities from Petit-Saut dam, French Guiana - Emb289 P4 | ecosystem: Host-associated > Arthropoda: Insects > Digestive system > Gut ...
CTTACTTACTGCATGGTGCAGAGTCCTTCTTGAGAAGCTAACTGGTTTGCAGCTAGTCAAGAAATTCCCCACATTTCACGGAACCCGAAGGTTCATTACCGCACTCACAAGCGTCCGCCACCTCTGTCTATCCTAGGCCAGCCCAATCCAGTCCATACACCCACATCCCACCTCCTGGAGATCCATCTTAATATTATCCACCCATCTACGCCTAGCTCTCGCCAGTGGTCTCTTTCCCTCCGGTTTCCGCACCAAGACCCTATACACCCCCCTCTCCTCACCCATACGCGCCACATGTTTGAAGAGTTGTTACTTTTAAAAAATTGAATTAATTGATGACGGTGCAGCGGAACTTACGAAATGGTGCAGCATGTGGCGGTCAGTCGTTTCTTTAGTTTTCTTTACCCAGAAAGTGCCTTTAGTTCAGGACACACTTCCTCGCTGTTCTCATTTCAGAAGTGGAAATCTCCAGGCGACAATAACGTTTAATTTCTAGAAATGTCTGTAACTTCTCTAACGCTAACGGACGACGCACTGCTGTATGCACCAGTGTCCAACCCGAAGCATACCACAGGTCTTGGCATTTAGCACTTCCTGTAACTGGCTTTTGTAGTCTCGCCTGTTGTAGATCATATTTCACTTTAAAACTTAAACTTACTGCAACAGAGAGTTTATCAACAAGGAAATAATAATAAAGGTCATCATATCGAATCATAAGTTCCTATAAAGACACATTTTCTCCTTCCTTCTTACGGTATCTCCTTTCTGAAATCAACTCGCGCTGCCTCACAAGGCTTCTGAATTCTGTAGCTATGTTACTCTATGAAAAATTGATCAATACCACAGGCATTGTAAGTATAACGTAACAACGATTCGCGTTCGTGCAACCATTGTTTCAGTGGACAGCAATAAATTTATATATTCTGATTATGTGTTTGTTGTCTTAATTATGCAGTATGCATTGCGCATGGGCCATATGGTCATTTGTGTCCTGCCCGGCTGTACCATATTTTTCCACGCGATCTCATAAACGGCACTATTTTCGAAGAAACGTCATTGAACATAAAATGTTTGTTCTGATAAGTACCCGATATTCTTGTCGGGTTTTAATTAAACCTGAATTTTCTCGGTAGATATTCGAAAAAAATTCTCAAAATAAGATTTTATGAAAATCCGTCCAGTGGGAGCCGAGTTGTTTCATGTTGACGGACGTACCGACAGACATGACGAAGCTAATAGTCGCTTTTCGTGATTCTTCGAACGCGCCTCTAAATTAACCACTGAAATGTGTAAGATTTAAGGCTGACTCAGCCGTAATTGAATATTGCTTTTTCTGGAACGTTACGCTGTGTCACGTGACAAGTTTGCAGGCCTGCCAAGAGCTCTGGCAGGATAGTTGGCAAGATGGTACACGTTACCTTTGTGTAAAGTGACCTTACTTTTTAATTATCAATATTGGATAAGATAGTAACATGGTTTCCATTGAATTAAAAATCCTTAATTAATCCTTAGTTTGAAACTGGAGAGACTACGAAAATCTCTTTCGTAAGTTTTTACTGCTTGATGTAATAAATTATTAAATGTCAAAATCCCAATGTCGCTGCCAGCGTCCTTGCCGTCGTCCTACCAGCCATCAATGTACCTACCTACCAATCTAAACGACATCACTTCCTAGAAGGAAAAAATTCTAAAATACAGTATATTACATTCAGATATGGAACACTGGCCTTTATAGCGGTCCGGTATAACCTCCATTTTACAAGTAGGTCATGTCAGATGAAGTTAGGTTAGGGTACGTGTAGGTGGATGGAGAGGATATGCCTCTGCCTATGTTTCTCTCTTTTTACCTGTCTTTGTCTCTCTGTCTGTCTGTCTGTCTGTCTGTAGTTATGAAAAATATCGGTGACCAATACAACTAACACCTCTAAAACTTCCCAACTAAGAAATCCAGAGATAATTTCGCAGCATGTAAGAGACATTAATATATCTAAAGAATATAATTTGGAGATTGCTACAAAAAAAGACGAAAGGATTTGGTTTCGTTGGAACGGATCACCTAAGAACAAAATTTATTATAAATGATGAAACACTAGAACAAGTTAGCCAATTTACTTATCTAGGTTGCAGTATATCTTACCAATTTTCCAATGATGTAGAATTTAAATTAGCAAAATTTTTACAATTAATAGCTACTATTTTTAAGGAAGTGAGAACGGAAACTATTTTGATAGTATACAACAAACTAGTTTTACCTACATTTTTATATGGGTCAGAAAATTGGACTCTAACAGCTTTACAAAGAAGAAGAATTTAAGCGGCAGAAATGAAGTTACTGAGACCTCTGGCAGGCTACACCCTTTATGACCACAAAACAAATGACTACATACGCCGCGAACTACCACTACAGGCCACAAGGAAGGAGAACAATTGGAAGACCGAAGAAGCGTTGGCCCGAGCAGCTGTAACTCTGGAGACGGAACGGATCAAAGGGTCCAATCCTTGATGTTTATGACGATGATGATGATGTAAGAGACATTAGCAAAGGAGAAAATTATATTCCTCTGAATCGAAGACGAATCTACAGGTCTGTGTTTCATGTATATCGTGAGTTAAAAATACACGAATATAACAACATTTGTTTAGCGTATTTTATACTGTTCTCTTGTGGCAATACAGTTGCAGTAAATGTTTGCACCTCAGTGCCATTTGTTCTTTATTTATTCTTATTTATAGGATTATTTTTCAGTACTGAGTGCCGGTGGTTGATATATCCATTCTTTTATTTATTGGATATATTCGCCTCTTAATAACGTCAGCTTTATTTACCATTCGCGTTTAATTTACGCTTGATTTACTGGTACTTGATGAGACACTCCGGGGGAAGTGCAGAGGCCATGAAGCTGCTCGCAGCACGCTCTGCTGGCCATACAGACGAGTGACTACGCCTCAGCACACAGGAATACGGAACGCATCGTAACGCTAGTTGAACACGCAGTTCGCCATTTTGTCAGTCTTAATTATGCTATCTACAGATAAAATGTATGAATATCGGGTACTAAAAGTGTCCTATTGAATTATCTTCTTTGTTATCCATTATTTATAACATTTAAGGAATATTTATTTATACATCCATTGGACTGTGCTGGTTTACTTACGTATAAGCTTCTATGGAATGATAATATTCAGGAACATCTTAAAGAAATATGATACAATGTTAGGGACTGCATTTTTTCCACTCAGAATAGGAACTCATATCAGGCTGTTGTGAAAACATCAAGGAATCTTCCAGGTCGATTCATAAAAGGCGAGGACTTTCTTGAGCACGATATACCACTATTAGATTTCGAAGAAGAATTTTGCGCCATCTACTTTAATAGTTTGACTTACTTTTTTAATATTTGCCATCCCGAAGTGTTTAGCACATATATAAATATACAATGATATATCAATCAAACACAACAAAACTTTATTATGTTTATTATTGCATTAGGGCAACATGTGTCGATTCTTATAGAATCATCTTCAGTAAGGATCTGTATTCTTAGAAGGGCCTGAAGATGATTCTATAAGAATCGAAACATGTTGCCATAATACAATAACAAACATAATAAAGTTTTGTTGTGTTTGACTGATACATCATTCTATATCTATATAGTCTTACTTACACCTTGCATGGGTTATTGTTTCAATGAAATTCATTTGCATTTTGTAAATTTACATAAGAATTTAATCTACAGTTTTGTGTTCACTTTACAAGAAATATGTGGCGGGTTTCAAATTAGGGTGTTGGCTTGTACGACGAGTCATTTTGTTGGATGTGACACGGACATCGAGTCACTTTCCCCTTTTTTAATTTCTTGGTATCAGCTTCAGCCTATCTGATGTGACAATTCGTGATGTAGTGGCAACACCAGCATCATTTAGTATGTCAAATATCTATCGAAAATAATTTGAGAATTATGCAGCTTTGATTAACGGACAGGTATTTGTGTTGTTTGTTGTAAAGTGTGTGGTAGGTGAGCGAAATCTACACATATTTCGTAGCCAGTAACAGGTAAAAAAGCAATGACTTTTTACTGATATTTAGTGTTCGGACAGACGTTCTTGCATAATGAATTGGCTCTGGTTTTTATATTACAATCGTGGCAAGATCTTCGGTTCACAATAATATAACATTCGGCGGAAAGAGGTCGTAAGTCGTGGGTAGCTTGGCGTGAGAGGAGGTAGTGATCATGTGGGTTACAGTGCTGACAGTCTTACTGCCTACTGTATGTACTTCTTCATAAAAGAAAAATATTCAAATTTATGTTAATAGAAAGAACTGAATATAAGATCAATGTAATATGTGTATATATCGTCAAAACACAACTATATGTATTAGTAGTATGTTGGTTATCTACTACAATAGACACAACTATATGTTTCGGCCACTAATGTTGGCCATCTTCAGGTTGTATCGTGATAATGTTCCAGACCATTCACCCACCACTGACACAGACGCGATATCGGTCCCACACAAAAAACCCCTTTCCCAACACCCTAAAAAAAAACATGCTGTGTTACTCGATAAGTTCATGTACAACCTGAAGATGGCCAATGTTAGTGGCCGAAACATGTAGTTGTACCTGTTGTGGTAGATACCCATTATACTACTAATAAATATAGTTGTGTTTTGACGATATATACATATATGACATTGATCTTGTTATTTTGATAACACAATGGAGATCACGCAATTAAAGCATTGAATATAAGATAAGATTTTACTTATGATATATATGATCTATATATATACATATATATATATGTCATATGTGTATATGTCGTCAAAACGCAACTATATATAAACAGTAAGAAGCTTGGCAGTGAAGTTTCGTATCCTCTGGCACACCCCATATGAAAAGAAAACAGAAAACCTTATTATTATCTTCACCCATTACCGCCCAGTGACTTTGACAGTTTTTAACACTATTGAATTGTCCATTTTACATATTTACATGCATACTGATAATTTTTAAATAGCTGTTTAGCCAAACTTTTGTATGAATTACTATTACAATTTTATTGCAAGGAAAATTTTACAATGTGGGATCCCACAGAAATGCCATATATTTGACATGTAACTGAATGTCATCTTATCTTTAATCTCCTCAGTAAACGATGATGAATTGAATGAATTCTAAATTTGTAGCCACTAAAAACAAAGCATATAAGTTATGTTTGACGGAGGATTTTTCTTTTATCCGACTAAGTCAATAACTTGAATCATTAATGATTTATAATTTCTTATATTATATATATGCAAATGACATCAGTGAAGAACAATAGTCCCACAAGTTGACGGAAACTTCTAATAAGGTAAAGGTAAAGCAGTCCCGTCACAGGCCTGGAGTAGCCCAGAGGGTTTCAGGAAGTTAAGGCTCCCAGATTTCATGACAACGGCACAGGATGGTGGTAAGGTAGTCAGCCTTACGCACCGGCCGCTTTTACCCCCAGGAAATACTCCTATTACTCATTTCTGTTAGAGGCTGAGTCGACTCCAGGGCAAAAGTGCGATCGGAAGAATTTTATGTCAATGAAAAATCCGCTGACTCTAGCTGGGATCGAACCAGCGACCTTCCGATTTGTAGCCACTGTGCTACCGCGGTTCGCACTTTTAATAAGAGGCCTCTGAATTTTTGAGGCAAATATCTGCTATCGGCACACTATTTCAATTAAATACTTCAAAGTTTTTATATTAATACATTTTTAAACTATATATGTACTTTTCTTCCTTAATTGTTATATGCATTAACTCTGTCTCACAGATTCGTGAAAGGGAACTGTTGGTGGGAAGTTAAAGCCCCTCAGATTTTCAACTAATTTGCCACCTTTTTTTGGAGCCCAAAACTTCTTTACCATTTTTTGCAAGACCCATCACGGGACCTTCCTGTAAACTAAATTGCTCTAGGCCATATCCTCACGTCATATTTCTTCAAAATCATTCGGCGAACCTGAACCATCTCCTGCCATTACAAATTAATTCACTCGTCCCATTTGCGTGGCTTAGGTGGTTCGAAGGAATCAGTACAGATGCTTGGACCCGTTCAACATACGTATTCTTCTATACTCAACTGCTCTTAATTCGCCCCCATTTGTGGAAATTTGTCGCTGCTTTTTTATTTTTGTTATTGCTTTATTATATTTGTTCTTGTTGATTTAAAGTGATTTCAAATTATGGGATTTGAAAGTTGGAAAAATTTTAGCGTGTTCCACGAACACTATTATTATTATTATTATTATTATTATCATCATCATCATCATTATCATCATCATCTCCTTTATGCAGGGTATTTATACTTATATTCCTGAGACAAATTGTGTCCCTAAGGAATACAGTGTTGCAGCTATTGTGTTGCTACAATTCATGGTGTTTATATCGTTAGTTTGAGTGTTGAATCTATTGTACTTTTACATTAGTACCTTCCGAAGTATGTGTGCAGTGTCCAATATGACTGTATTCTGGAGTTCCTTGACTTCATGCTTTCCTGGTATGTTGCTCACGTATTTTCTGAATGAGTTTGAAATAGTCCCAGTCGCCCCTATTATTACTGGCATCATCTTTGTTTTATTATTATTATTATCGTCATCATCATCAACAACATCATCATCATCATCCATGTCTCTAAGATATATATTATTGCAACTATTCTGACTTTACAATTGATGGTATATGTGATGTTTTATTATTATTGTTATTATTATTGTTCAATAATCTACAATTTTATTTTTATATTATAGGTGTATACCTTGATATGTTTTTATTCTGTCAGACAAAGTATCCTACTGCCTAACGTGATGATTTCTTCTGTTTTATTTGTAAAGGTGTCAGGTTTATTGTTAAGAATTAATGTGTCCATATTGGTAGTAGTGTCCAAAAAAGATTTGTATTTTGTGTTTTCCAGCAATTATTTTGTGTGGTATTGAATATGTTAATGAAATAGCCTCGCTCATTCCGTTACTATGTCTGTGTCATTGTGTACTTGACGTGGGTAGCAGGAAAAGCATTCTGTTACTTTTGGGTTTGCAGTGGAATCCCAGAAAGATTACCACACGAAGCGGTCACCGGAGGGGCTGCAGACCACAACAATCTCGACCACAAGCAGCAGCTCCAGTGCCGCTTGGAGACCGAACCAACCGAACTCGACGTACAGGGGAGTGACCCCCGGTGTGATGCCCACAGCTACGCCTAATCCGATTCTAACGGACGAAGCACCACGGAGTACGGAGCTGGAGGAGGTTCCCAGCACAACGCCAACTACTACCACTACAACACTGCCACCTCGTGAGTAAGCCACCAAACTCTGCCAGCTTAAAGCACAACCAGCCTTGCCCGCAATCCCTGCACGCCATATAAAATACTTCTTCTTCTTCTTCTTCTTCTTCTTCTTCTTCTCCTCCTCCTCCTCCTCCCCTTCTCCTCCTTCTCCTCCTCCTCCCTTTCTCCTCCTCCTCCTCCTCCTTCTTCTCCTCCTCCTCCTCCTCCATTCCTCCTTCTCGTCCTCCTTCATCTTCTCCTTCTCCTCCTCCTCCTCCTTCTCCTTCTTCCTCCTCTTCTTCTCCTCCTCCTTCTCCTCCTCCTTCTCCTTCTTCTTCGTCTTCTCCTCATTCTCCTCCTCCTTTTTCTCCTCCTCCTCCTCTTCTTTTTCTTCCCCTTCTCCTCCTAATTCTTCTTCTTCTTCTTCTTCTTCTTCTTCTTCTTCTTCTTCTTCTTCTTCTTCTTGACCAATAAGCGCCGGCCCGACGCTCCAGGGTGTTTTTCTTCGACTTTCTAAATGTTATAATCACTGCGTTCCTTTGCCTAGCGCCCTTCTTCGACTGTTAACCTGCCCGACACGCGGCGTTTGACAGAACGTTCGCCCGGCGCTTGCCGTTCAAGTAAGAAAAAAAAACACTCTGTAGCAGATGAAAGGGAAGTTACAGTGGAGCAGTACAAGTAAATTCAGCGATCGTGTCAGATCAAAGTACTAGAGTTCGGATTATTCCAAATTTCATACTTATCTCTCATTTCGTTTCCCAATCATTTATTTCTGGATCATAGCGTTTGGACTCCACATCTTTAGATGTAACTTTTAAGGTTGAGAAATTTGGATCCAGAGTTTGTTATAGAGCGTAATGTTTTTGAAGCCGGGATAATGTAGTAGGTACAGTGACTAGGATTCAGGCTGGACGATCCGAGGTTCGAACCCCGGCAGGGGAAAGATACTTTTATCATCTCCAAAACGTCCAGACCCTCCCAGCCTCCTATTCAGTGGGTGTGGGTGTTCATTCCCAGGGGTAGAGTTGCCTGGCAAGACGTTAACCACTCATCTGCATCTAGTTCCGAAGTTAAGAATGAGTGGATCTGTACCTCCATTCCACTTATATGCCTTCATGGGATGGACATGGAAAACTTTACCTGATATTTTCTGTCCATTACACTGCACACTCAGTATAAAGGAGTCTGTTAATGAAAGGGCTTGAAACTATGTCCCTAAAATGGACAATGTCAGTTTTAAAAACTTAGTATCTTACGACTCTGAATTGGTTCGTAAACTTTTGTAAATTACCCTCTGTTAATGCACATTCCTGAGGATGGCCACAACAGTGGTCGAAACATGTAGGAGGCATAATATGTTTATAAGATACTCATGTGTTAATGGGCGTTGTTTAATTACCACATGTAACGACACTGTATTTTATGTAAATTAATTGCTTTCTTAACTTTTCTTCTTGAATCTTAAAAAGATAAATTGTTACAAGATTCTATTGTTCATTTCGTATGTTTGAGTTTTTTAATTTATTTGCGCGTTATTTAACGTTGCTGTGATTTCTTAGAAAATAAAGCTCGAAATTATAGGGATCACTGTGAATTACTAAATATAGTAGATTTTGCAATAAACAGTCATAACCTATTTTGACGTTCAGAGGACCATGCATCGTGATAGAGTCTTATAATAAAACCAACTAAATGCACTAATTTCTCAAATTTATTTTTTGGAATGAAACTCTACGTGTTTCGGAGAGTTCCCCTGTCCATCATCAGGAGTTTTGCACTATATACACATTAATGGTGTATGTCATACAGAATTTGCTGACAGCTTGGAAGCTGTCAGGAAAACCTCTATGTGTTGCTGTGGGTACAGTGAAAAACTCCTGTTGATGGACAGAGGAACTGTACGAAACATGTAGAGTTTTATTCCAAAAATAAATTCGACAAATTAGTGCATCTAGTTGGTTTTATTATAAGAATAGTCATAGTCTGTTTCAAGTATTAATCCAGAATTGTCCTAGTGGAACAAAAAGATATAATTAAAAATAACTTTACTATAAGCTGCCTCGTCGACATACAATTTCGACGCTTACAAAATAACTGATAAAATGTGAAAGCTTGAACTAACTTACTTGGCCATTTCAACATCTTACTTGGTTTCATGAATCAACAGACACTTACGTCGGAGCCCAAAACTTCCGAAAACATAGAAAAAAGTGTGGAAGTTTTAAAGACCGTGTTAAAATATTTTAACCCTTGTGACGAAAAGCACTCACTGTTCCACGTAAATTTATCACAAGTCTCTAATTCCTAAAAAAAATCAAAACTTCTTATAGGTTTAAAAGACGGGAATAAAAGGTGAAGTAATGGAGGTAAACGTTGTGTTTTAAAAAATCCTGAATACGTTCTCTGTTTATATTATTTAATATGTGAAGCCACGAAGCAGACTTCCGCGAGACGAATGCTGTAACACTCTGCCTTTTACGTGCACTTTGTATTCTTTCGTGCCTCACTCCACCGTTCGACTTGATCATGTTACAGAAGGATATCGCTAATCTCTCCTGTTTTGGAAGAAGCGGTTTGTGTTACCGCGTATGACGGAAAGACAACCAGAGGGTTCCCATATTACACCTTTCTGTTATGGTTTGTTGCTTGTATGTGCTAAGTGTGACGCAGAAGCTTTAGTAGCTACTACTAGGGAGATTGGACTGGAAATAAGTGCGGATGCAACTAAGTACATGGTCATGTCTCGAGATCAGAATGCAGGATGAAATGACAGTGTGAGGATTAATAATAGTACCTTCTAGAGGGTGGAAGGGTTTAAATATTTGGGAAAAACTTTAACAAATCAAAATTCTATTCCGGTAGAAGTTAAGAGCAGATTGAGGTTGGGAAATGCTTGCTATCATTCGGTGCAGAATCTTTTGTCTTCTAGGTTGCTACCAAAAATTTAAAGATTAAGGTATATAGAATTATAATTTTGCCGGTTGTTTTGTATGGGTGTGAAACTTGGTTGAGATTGAGGGAGGAAAGGAAGCTCAGGGTGTTTGAGAGCATGGTGTTGAGGAGAATATTTGGACCGAGGAGGGACGAGGTAACGGGGGAATGGAGGAGATTGCATAACGAGGAGCTAAATGATCTGTACCCCTCACCCAATACTATGCGGGTGACAAAATCGAGAAGAATGAGATGGGTTGGGCATGTGGCGCGTATAGGTGAGGAGAGCGGGCGTATAGGGTCTTGGTGGGGAAACCGGAGGGAAAGAGACTACTGGGGAGACCTAGTCGTAGATGGGTGGATAATATTAGGATGGATCTGCAGGAGGTGGGTTGTGGGTATATGGACTGGATTGGGCTGGCCCAGGATAGAGAGAGAGTTGGCGGACGCTTGTGAGTGCGGTAATGAACCTTCGGGTTCCGTGAAATGCGGGGAATTTCTTGACTAGCTGCAAACCAGTTAGCTTCTCAAGAAGGACTCTGCACCATGCAGTAAGTAAG
>Ga0123357_10012923_pt1 | contig 10788 bp, 2 predicted proteins | sample TergutEmb28metaG_FD_89873 | JGI IMG/M metagenome (GOLD analysis project Ga0123357, IMG submission 89873) | Embiratermes neotenicus P4 segment gut microbial communities from Petit-Saut dam, French Guiana - Emb289 P4 | ecosystem: Host-associated > Arthropoda: Insects > Digestive system > Gut ...
ATTTTTCTTTCCTTACTGAAATTCTTACCTCAAGTCTACGTCCTCAGTAAATTTGTACGTATATTTCATCCTTTCAAAACTTTGTTTAAAATATATTTGGATTAAATTCTTATATGATGAATTTATATAGAGTATTTTTAAGTTAAATTTCTTCATTTGCAAATTCAAAAAAATAATTCTGATATAATTAAATCCCATTTTTCAAAATTTGAAAATATTTTTCGATAATTTTTTATTTCACGTAATATAACGAATCCCGCTGTGCAGTGCCTCAATCCGTAACCAATTTTAAGTCAAGAATAAAAATTGTTTTCAAAAAAAATTACGTTCTAGTATAAATATTTTTGTTTGTGGATGTAAGTTGTTTTGGACTGAAAGTTTATTATATTTATTTGTGTATTTAGATTTATTTTTCTACAGAAATGCAAGATAGACAAAACTCATCGAATTTTGAGTGTTTTCCCCCCAAAGAATATGAGTTTAGGTGGTCTTGTAATACTTACAATGAGACATAATTCACTCCACAGAGAAGTTCAAATTAATTTAATAGTAGCGAAAGTAATAATTCGTTTCCAGATTCCCATAGGGGCTATTAGAATTTACGTACCCAATATATCTAAACTTAATCTACCAAATTACACGGCACCACGCCCCAGAAGGCAATAAAGATAATAGCGGGAAGCGAACCTATAATTCAAAATGAATGTAACCGTAATCTTGGTAGATATAAAGACAGGTTTTTACGTCTGGTTCCAGGTTACGGTTAATGGTTTGTCAGGATTAACCTTAGCTTAAAGAACTTGGGAAGAAATAAAAAAAATTGAAAATTTAGTTATTCCTCACATATATAACACACACAGATAAGCACACACACACACACATATATATATATAGATAACTGACGCTTTTTTCATTTAGTCCTACAAAAATTTTAGAAAATATCTTCAGAGGGATACTGTACAAGCAAGAATGCAAAACTAATGCATTAGGAAACACATATGTTTCACAATTTTCATTTTGGAAATTACAATGTTTTTGGAAATATGCCAAGATATCGTTTGCCACCAAAACACTATTTATTAAGTTTGCATTGAGTTACAGGGAAGAGAGTTAATAAAATGTTTGAGAACAAGACTCTTTATGCATAATAATGCAAATTCCCTGCATTGTAGTAGAGGAAATTAAAACTTCTATTAAAGTGTTCAGTAAGGAAAACATACTCCTTACTATAAATCGAAATTCACTACACCCGAACACAAATCAATAACACAATTGTTATATATGCCGGCTCCAGGTTCCTGCCGAACACAATCAATAACGTAACTGTTATATCTGTCGGCTGTAACTGTATTTTATTTTTACGAATTTGCAACACTTTGGACACAACAAACATATATTTGGAAGTAATGCTTACAGTTCTGCTACCGTAATTTGAAACAGTTTTGAATTTTGGACAGTTCTTAGGAGCCTTCTAAATCTACATCAATTACCACATGATGGATATTCTCAATGGGATTGCAGAATCAAAATAATCATTCAAGCATTCAATCAATCCGCTGAATGCAATAAAATCCTACCTTCGAACAGGCAGAATGTTCGTTTCGGCTTATTGGTACTAAGATAATAGAAACAAACCAGAGCACAAAGTAAAGTCATAATTTCATAAATACAAAGAGGAGGGAATTTTGTCCGAAAATACTAATGTATTAGAATTTCAAACATATATCATTCTGAATTATTTGTGTCTTCTTGTAACTGTCTACTATTTACTCTTCATATACCAGGTCATGCCTGAGAGAGTCTTTAATAATAAATCTTGAAGCAATAAATTTTGTGTTTTCAGTCACATAATCTGAATAGATTTTTGTGACATTCAACAGTAATTAGATACATTTATGTGAAACTCGAATGCAATATATACATATTTTAACAATTTCATTAACCCTTTAATTCTTACTTCAACATTAAACTGTGGTGATTTCCCAAATCTTTCGTATTTTAAATGACTGTTAAATATTTATATAATTCACGCCTAATTGTTTATTTCACCTGTTAATTTCCGAAACTTACCCTAAGTTACCCATAATATCTGTACAACTCCGACCCACATACAACTTTAAGTACAATGTAGTTTTTTATACATGTATACTGGACGAGCTGGTATTGAAACACAGTACAGATGGGAATTTCTGTACCAAATAGAAATGGTACTTTTGCGCAAGCAACAAGCAGCAAAATGTGAACTGGATATCATTCATAGATTAGTGACGTCACGGCGTGGCTTTAATCGCCCACTATAATTTATCAGCGATATTAAACGTACATTAGAGCTAAAATTTTAATCTTCTTGTGGGACTTAGTGGACTCTGATAGGAAAACGATTGATTGTATAAATGTGCAGTGTTTTATTGCATTATGAAAATAAATTTTATTTCAATTAATTTTGTAGAGAATCTGAATGTACAAATTTCTATCCTTAGAGCCTTAAGCCTAATGACGGCTTAGAAAATAATCTTATGGCAGTAAGAATTTGAATATGAAGCCAACCCAATTCAATTCCATCAATTACATGTACATACTGCCAGAATAAGTAACAAAGCTAAAGAAATTTCAAAAGACAGGTCGCTTTTATAAACGTGTAGATGTGAACAAATTTTGCAGAAGAGTAGAATGGATCTGATTCCAAGAGACTGTGATCTGAGCAACAGAAGTGAACTGGAATGATTCTGTAAATCTCCATTGTTCTGACGTCGTCAGAGCAATGGAGGTAAAAGATCACTTTTTTTCGCATCAATCCTAGTAGGATATATGAAAGTATATGTTTCCTACATAGAACATGTAATAGGTTTCGTTCAGATACTTTTTTGGGATTTCAGGTTGATTGGAGTATGAAAGTGAATGAAAATATTATACAAATTTTCTATCCTAACTGAATTACAAACTACCTGGAAGTCTAAACGTAGTTCATTCACTCTTTTGTTTTCTTCCCATTTTCCTTCTATATTTCAAGATTGAACTGTATTTTATCCGTAGATAAATTGTTTTTTTTTCGAAATCTATAATAATGATGCAAAATATTTTCTTCTGCATATGCAGTTAAACTTGACTGGAGATAACTATAAAATTTTTATGTAGTTGGATAAGTGATGTCACTTGAATTACCACAAATGCTTTCTTTACACTCCTTATATTAGGTATGATAATCGACTCCGTTCTTTCTTCAGGCAATTCCTCTTATTCCAAATAAAAATAAATATTTTTTTTTAGGATTCCGAGCAAAATGTTCTTCCCCGATGCTCTAAAATCTTCTGTTGGTATTTGATAAATATCTGGTGATTTATGTCTTCTTATTTTCCAACAAACATTTCAACGTCAAAAGACACTCTTCTTGTGCATTTGTGCTTCTGCTGACGTCATCAGAGATTAAGTCACAATTCTCCTCACGCTTTGCATTCAAAACGTACAGCCTTCAGTTTGATGTATATACAATTAGTCTACTAAGTCTCAAACAACAACCGCAGGCAACAATCTCCGGTCCCGTCCGATTCTCCAATTATGGACATAGTGGAGTTCATGGGCGAGAGTAGCAATGAGTTCCTCTTTATAGGTGGGGCGCCAGTTTTCTTCTGCTTACGAAGTATGTGCTACTCATGTGACTGGGTTAAGAAAACCATAAATTTTGTGACATTAGCTCCGAAGTTTGTCATTTAAATTGACATGTATTTTATGGATGTTATTCTGCTATACACGGCATTTACACTCATAAATTAACGCAGCTTTAACTCCGGTTTGTGTGAAGCCTGCGGCCTCCTTCGATGAGACGCTGTGTGATTTGTTTGCGGTTGACTGGTATCCAAATTCACACTGTAGGAAAGAAGGTTCTGCGAAAAGAAAAGGCTTTTTAACAGAACATATATCACATGTCCTGAGATAATATTGTCTAAATTAACTTTGTTTGTGAAGGGAGAACCATTGTTATTCTCTTGCTACGTATGTGGCCAAATAGACACGAAAAATTTTATAAGAAGTTAGCATTAAATTTCCTCCCTACCTGTCAATATCACAGTGCACAACAGCGTACCGCTGAACAGCAACACCGCCATTTGTGCGTTTATACTGCATTGTGTTGTGTATTATGTGAAGTCCATGAAATTGTCGTGTGACTGTTATTGTGTAGGTCTGCTTTGACAAAATTTCTTCTTGCACACAATTAATTTTCAACTCACAAAGTGACCTAAGGCTACATTACGTAGAACATGCAAAACTTATTTGTTAACAGCAAGTGTTTGATCTTAAAATCTATAATGACATAATAACTGAATGTTATTTAACAATATATCATTTGCTGCCTGCAGCCAAAAATGTATTTGAGTCGGTTATATCGAAGCGGTAACCTGTACTTATACACAGGCTCTGTTTGTTCCCTGATATAAATAATCAGTTGCGATAACAAATTATTTTATGTATGAAAGAGACTTAATATTTTCTATCCTCAAGGCGAGAACAAGGAAAGGCGAGAGAGCACATTGTCATAAAAAGCGGCAGATTCCTAAAAGAACACCAAATGTTACATTTTCATAAAAAAGTTATTGTTTTATTATGTCATACGTTCGTTTGCAAAATTTCAGACCACGTCTCCCCTTGTGATATGTGAATGTAACACGGCCTGTAAGATAGTGCGTAATTAGTGGAAACCGTTATTTGTGAACTTCAACAAACACAATTCCGATCTAAGTGACCCAACATTCTAAGGTGTGAGTATGCTATTGTTCCCTTAATTGTATTTTGGTTTCGAATCCCGGCAGTAGCGTGGAAGTTCTTCTCTTGTGCTTGTAGTCAGTTATCACGTAAATACCCACCAGTCTGTTTGTGTAGGTTTCCTACTGCAATTAGATACAGTTGCCGAAGTGCCTCATTAAGAATTTTCTGCCCTCTGTTGACACAAATTACAAGTATACGAATGTTGCTATTTGTTTATCATAAAGTGATTTCTCAAAACAACTTTTCAAACTTGAAACTTTTTTATAATTTCTAACTTCTACTCAAGTAAATGCAGAAGAAAATACGTATTATTAGAAATGACAGTTTCATACATACATATATATATATATAAAATTTGAAAAAGATATATTTTAATATATTGATTGGACAATTATTTAAATCTCAGTCGTGTCATGAGCTAAATTGAAATACGAAGATTGGAAATTGGACTAAATTTAAAGGAAAATTCCTGCAGAGCGACTCGAAGAAGGATGGTTTTCCTTTTTTCATTTTTCTTCTTACTTTTTTATCCAAACAAAGTAAGAAGAAACACCTTGCAAAGATAGAAAAGGAAAATCAATATTAACACATCTACAAACCGTAGTTACAGAAAATCCGAACAATGATGTGTGGCTCAGAATTTGAAAGCTTTTTATGTCTTATTAAATCATAGATTTTTAAAATCGTTATGGGACCTGGAAATAAGTAATTACGGTAAGATAAAACATGAAAGTATATAAATGTTTTCAAACAAAATGCCATTATTCTTCCAATAGTCGATCCTGAAGCTTTAAGCTTTATTCTCCTGCCGGCAGTCGCCTTCACCATTTGAAACACTTCCACATCAATCAAGGCTTTATTCGGGAAATTCAAAACTTTACTTTCGCTTCTAACGCTCATTGATTACTTACAACTAAACAGTGAGAAATTTGCGTAATCACAGTTGCACTGATTATTGACATTCTTATATATTTGGAAGCCTGTTGCCAAGTAACTTTTAAGAATTAATATTTAATTGTTAATCTTCCACAGCAGAAATGACCCCAAATTAACAATTTATAGATAAACCCAATACCTGTACATCTGTTAGTTCGTACTGTGTATAGAGTGCGTAGTTATCGTAACAGCTGCAAAAGTTTGTTAAATTGTTGCCATGGAACGCGGAATGATCTTTTTTAATGGAGTGTCGATGCATAATGAACGACAGAAAAGTCGTACGCAAACTAAACATGTATAAATTCTGTAAGCCACAGAAAACCTACGCATCTGAATGTCGGTATTGAAGGAAGCGCCCATGTGACAAATACAACAGTATAAGTGTCATTTCACAAGTAACACAGTGTCTTACTGGCGTAATAAAAAGCGTCCTCTTTTTCTTAACTTACTGAAATTCGTGACATCTTTTTTAAATTTTCAGTAATATTTTATCTTTATTTTATTATTTCATAACTTCATTTCGGATTTCGTTGGATTAAAATCATATATGTTACTTTTTTAACATCATCTGAATTTAATAACAAAAGTTTCCACATGCTGTTTTTAAATGAAAGTTTTTAGAAATGACAGGTCCTGTTGCACTCAATAATATTTAATGTTTATTTACAGTGCAGATTTTGCTGATGAAACTTGCAAGGAGGGAATGTGTGTGGGTTTTGGTGGATAAACATATAATTTAAAATATTGATAATAAAAATACAATAAGAAATGTTGAAAATTTATAGACTTAAACTTACCTGTGAAATTTTTAAGTTTCTTTTATTAAGCCTCAGTGGATTCTGCAGAATATTTGAATAATTTGTAGAAATAAGATAGTACTTTAAATACCTCACAATTTTACCTCTTATATTCTTTATATTATTTTCGCAAAGTATAAATATATTATCTTAGAGAAAACTAACGAAAAATACTACTAACATCATTATTAACAGCTTAATTTTGTATAATTTGTCGCAAATAATAAACTTCTCATGGTATCTCAAAACATCTCCAGTGCTGCAAATTGTAATAATCGAAAAATCTGCATCTACATTTATTTACGTCTCACAAAATAAATGGTCTTTGAGAAAAGATTCAAATTTCCTTAAATTTAATAATTTGTATGAAAGAATCTTAACAGCACGCTTTAGTTATTGATTTATTGAAACAATATGGAGTACTTTAAATTAATTTTCTTCATTTACACGTTGAAAAACTCCTGAAATGGACGAATCTCATTTTCCAAATTCTGTAATTTATTTGGTGCACTTTATGAATTTATATTAATAGAATTAATCCCGCTTTGTTTAGACTCAAAGGATTACAAATTTGTAGTAGAAACCATCTTATATTATCAATCAGTTATTTCTGATCGAGATTGCAATTTGTTGACAAAAACAAAATGCATTCCATGTTAGATGCATTCGATTGAGAATGTGTTTTTCCAACGAAACTTTATTAATTTTTCTCAGGAAATTAGATTCATGTTTATATTAGAAAGCAAGACAATCAAACAACGCATTGCCCTTTTATTGTTTCCTGTCCATAAAAAATAAAGTAGAGTTTCAATGGGGTTCTTGGACTTAAATAAGATCCAACTTACTCTACAAAAGAATATTCCAATATTGTGATTCCAGCAAAAGAAGTAAATCATCTCGAGTCGCTCACAATAAATTTTAGAGTTTACCAACCCCATTGAGAATTAATATTTTCAACGATGACCTACATTGGAATTAACTAGGAAATGTATAACCATCTATATGCACAGTCAGCTTGAACGCTATATATATGTGCAATGTATACACAGAGCAGTTCCTAATGTATCACGTTTTCAAAACATTACCTTCCAGCTTTAACAGTTCTTTATTTGTACGTAATTTCTGGCGAATTAGATTGGTTCACTTTAACCACAGTGAAAGGCAAATAATCGAAACACATTTCAGTATTACGTACAGCTCAAGTAACCTATTCTATTACAACTCTCACATCATCTAACAATTTGCACGGTGCCACGCCACAGAAAACAATAAATGTAATAGTCAGAAGAGAACCTATAATTCCAAACAATTTTACCTTTAATTTTGGGATATACGAAGGCAGCATTTTAAACAAATTACAGAAATGACTCAGTAAATAAAAGAAAGTTATAGATGACGTGGAATTATCTTCTGCTCTTCTCTTTAAATTTCAGCTTTTCTGAAATTTTGTTTCGATATGTCGGTATAAACTGAAAAGATGAGAAATGTAGAAAAGCTAATGTAACAACTGTTCACTGTTACACTGATTGACAGAAATAGAACTTCGTAGATATAAATTTTTTTTTTCAACAATAGATATCTTCTCCTAGTCTGTCCAATGAATTACTATAATATTTTAATCGGGTCCTGATTTCTTTCTTCACAGATGTTTAAACAAACACTGTTCGAAAAGAGAGCGTTGTGTAGGCTAAAGAAATGATGAAATGCCATTCATTTAGTCAGAAACCCAAAACATTATAAATAACAACCAAGGCTAAACACAAGAATGAAAGACAGATGCCTGAGATTTGCTTATATTTTTCTATCTATTCTCCATATTAATATATCGGAATTGTATTTTAAAATACCGATTGTTACGACGCATTGACGCTGTGTACAGACAAGTGATTACACTCTTACGGCAGTAACAGTGGTGGCAAGGTTAATGTCGAATTGCACATTTACGGATTGACTTCACAATAAGCCCCCCATCTTCCTTCGCCACTAAAATTGTGCCTTACAAATCAATCATACATGAGTATTCAATTTCAAGTTCTGTATCTAATGGCATCCCATTTAGTATTATTTTCGATTCTTTGCTCATCAAATTTTCAAGGTATAAACTTAAAAAACATAAGTCGTTATTAGAAGTATATCTCAGTTTATTACATAGTTAGTTACGCCACGGTTTAACCCACTGCCTTAATCTACTTATTCTGATATTGGTGTTTAGGCGAACAGTGCAAGGAAGTTTAGCTCTAAATCCCCTGACAGCCTTGATATTTTTCTATTGCTATCGCTTTTACGAATTGGAGACAAGTGACTTTTTATTAACACTTTCCTCTGTTCGTTTGTCCGCCTGTCATTCTGTTTGTTCCTGGCAACAAATCGTCTCCCACCGGAAGGATATTCATGAAATTTTATATAGCTGTATTCTTTGAAAAGCTGTCGAGAAAGTAAGAGTCTCATTAAATATAACAATTAAATCATATAATTTATATACAAAAATATATTTTATTATATATATCTCTGTTGTTCATAGAATGAGAAACTTTTCGGATATATTCATAGAGAAATTAATGACATATATTTCGAATACTATAATTTATTTTCAGTAAAGTGTGATGTTTACGAGATTATGTGCAATGTAATTTTAGGGCCAGACAGGCCACAGATAACGGTATGGCACGTGCGCGCTTTTGCTGTATGTCAGTCTGTATGTGTCCAATTGAGTGTGTCTCATTGTATGGTATAATAGAGCGTCTCTATTTTTGTTATGATGTAACTCATAAAAGAGGCTTCATATAACTAAAATGGACTGATGAAGAAATTTATATTTGTTTTAATTCTTGAAAGAAAATTTTATATTTTCTTGCATGTCTAATTTTCAAAATAAATTCTTTTTCTACAAGTGATTAACTAAAATTATTTCCTTTACTTCAAATATATAATTATAAGTTTCTTCCTATTTGACATGTTATCTGCCATGAAACCCCCAAATTGATATCTAAATGTAACATGTATATAAACATTATAATTACTTGGTATTATATTATCATAAAACAAAAAACTGGCTTCAAAATATAATACGAGTTTATAAATATATGAATGCTAGACCTTCATATTCAAAAATGAAATTTTTTCAAAACATAAATTGTTGTGTAATTAGTGTCTTGCGTTTTGTGTTGTTACATTTTCCATTCCTTTCTGTTCAGTAACTTGTGTAGCGGTATTGTGGGCACTGGTGTAGTGCAGCCAGTAGATATGTAAGGTTTTGAGGTTTCAGGTACTCAGTTTGGAGAATGTTACGTACTTAAAATATTGTGGGATGTGACGTAGCTGACGGCTGTAGGTTGGGCAGAACAGCGTTCAGGATGTAATGTGGTCTTTAATTTCAGAGTTTCACTTTTTAATTTCGAATACAAAACGCCGAAATTGAAAAAGAATTCAACTTATCTATAGGTTCTAAAATGAAATAAAGTTTTATTTATTATAAAACAGAGAAACATTGAAGTACATTGAAAACATTTCTCCGTGTGTGGTACATATCAGGCACAAAATTTCAAACAATCTATACGTAAATGAAATGCGTAATTGTCTAAGTACAAGTGAATATTTAGTAAGATTGTATACAAATTTACATGAAGAAAACATAAACTAGAAATTTTTATGTTGTAAATTTATATATGATATATCTAATAATTTTATAACATATTTTGTTTTAAATATTGGGACGTTTATCGTAATTAAACTTACATTGTCTGCGGTTTTTCTTATAGGGTTGATAAACTGAAGAAAATCGTAATCTTTATTATATATTTTGGTCAGTAATGCAGATAATTTTGATAATAATAATTTAAATCATTAATACAACTGAGACAGAAAGCAATATGAATAGAAATGATCTGAGAATTTCTTTCAAGGAACCAAGAACACATCGATGTTATCGTATCGTTGGAACTACGACCTTCTTCAGAAGCTAACTGGTTCTGGACCTAGTCAAGAAATTGCCCGCACTTTATGGAACCTGAAATTCCATCAACGTTTTCACAAGTACAGGCAATAACAAAAAAAATTAGAGGTCTTTTCTAAGGCATTTTAAGAAACATACTTCTAATGGAAGACGAAATATTTCCTACAGATTATTTGAAATTATTGGTTACGAAAAAACAATACTTTTATCAAACTTCGATGACTGTCACTAAGAGCGTCTTTACGTACACTACAGGGAAATAAAGACAAATATTACAAAACTACAAACGATACAAGAATGGTTTAGTAAACATTATGCTGTCCATTTCTCAATCTGTAAATG
>Ga0123357_10012924_pt1 | contig 10788 bp, 7 predicted proteins | sample TergutEmb28metaG_FD_89873 | JGI IMG/M metagenome (GOLD analysis project Ga0123357, IMG submission 89873) | Embiratermes neotenicus P4 segment gut microbial communities from Petit-Saut dam, French Guiana - Emb289 P4 | ecosystem: Host-associated > Arthropoda: Insects > Digestive system > Gut ...
GTAGGAAAATTCAACGCCTACAATCTTTTGGCGGTTTACGGAGCGGCAATTCTTTTGGGTCACGACCCCGATGAAGTATTGTTGATACTGAGTACGCTCCGGTCTGTTGCCGGAAGATTCCAGACTTTCCGTTCTCCGGAAGGTTATACGGCAATTGTGGATTACGCTCATACGCCCGACGCGCTAACCAATGTTCTGAATGCAATCCGGGAAGTTTTGTCAAAGAAAGGAAATATCATCACCGTAGTGGGTTGCGGGGGAAACCGCGACAAGGGAAAACGCCCCCTCATGGCGAAAGAAGCCGCCCGTTTGAGCGACTATGTAATTCTCACTTCCGATAATCCCCGTTTTGAAGAACCGGAGGATATTATTCGCGACATGGAGGAAGGATTAACAGACGCATCTCCTAAAAAATCACTGAAAATTACAGATAGAAAAGAAGCTATCCGCACGGCTTGCCTCTTGGCTCAAACAGGCGATGTTGTCCTGATTGCCGGCAAAGGACATGAAGATTATCAAGAAGTGAAAGGAATCAAACATCACTTCGACGATAGAGAAATTGTAACGGCTATTTTTAATAAAAACAAATAAAATATATGTTGTATTATTTATTCGAATATCTTGATAAATTGGATTTTCCGGGCGCCGGAATGTTTCGTTATATTTCATTCCGTTCGTCAATGGCGTTGGTTTTTGCGTTAATAATATCAACGATTATCGGACGCAAGATTATCGAAAAACTTCAGCGGATGCAAATCGGGGAAACCGTGCGCGATTTAGGATTGGAAGGTCAAATGAAGAAAGTAGGAACGCCAACCATGGGAGGAATAATAATTATTATAGCCATCATCTTGCCGGTTTTGTTATTCTGCCGCATAACCGACGTTTACATTATCCTTATGTTGATTACAACAGTCTGGTTAGGTTGCATCGGATTTTTAGACGATTATATTAAGGTATTCAGAAAAAACAAAGGAGGACTAAACGGGCGATTCAAAATAATAGGGCAAATCGGTTTGGGTTTGATTGTCGGATTGACTCTTTATTTAAGTCCAAAAGCAGTCATGCACGAAAATGTAGAAATCCGCACAAATGGAGTTATTTCCGAAGTGAAATACAGCCCCGAAGTGAAATCGACACAGACCACCATTCCTTTTTTTAAAAACAATAATCTGGATTATCGCAGTCTGGCTTTTTTTATGCCTAAATATCGTACGGCAACCACTTGGATTATTTTTGTAATCATTACGATTTTTATCGTAGCCGCTGTTTCCAATGGAGCAAACCTGACCGATGGATTGGATGGGCTTGCCGCCGGAAGTTCGGCAATCATAGGAGTTGCATTGGGAATTTTAGCCTACGTTTCAAGTAATATCAAATATGCAGCATATCTGAATATCATGTATATTCCCGGAAGCGGAGAATTATCCATATTTTCCGCCGCACTTATCGGAGCAACCATTGGTTTTCTTTGGTACAACGCTTTCCCTGCACAAATCTTTATGGGTGATACCGGCTCGCTTACATTGGGAGGACTTATTGCCGTGTTTGCTATTGTTATCCATAAAGAATTGTTATTGCTGATTTTATGTGGTATTTTCTTCACAGAAAGCGTTTCGGTAATACTTCAAGTCGGTTATTTTAAATTCACGAAGAAAAAATACGGCGTTGGAAAACGGATTTTCAAGATGACTCCCCTGCATCATCATTTTCAAAAACAGGGGAATGCAGGTATTGATGCGGTGATTCAAAAACCGATGGCAGCGATTCCCGAATCGAAAATTGTTGTTCGTTTCTGGTTGATTGGGATTATTTTAGCGGTGTTGGCTATTGCAACTTTGAAAATGAGATGATAATAACAATAATCTCTGTGCAACTCCGTGCCTTCTCTGTGTTACTCTGTGTAATAAGCAGTAACACAGAGAATCACAAAGAAGACACAGAGAATCACAGAGGCAAATTTTTAAATGGAAAATAAAAATAATAAACGAATCGTAGTTCTCGGCGGAGGCGAAAGCGGCGCCGGCGCTGCTGTATTGGCAAAAAAACAGGAATTTGATGTTTTTGTTTCGGATTTGTCAACGATCGCGCCTCAATACAAAGAAATATTGGATAAATATCAGATTCCTTACGAAGAAAATCAACATTCGGAAGAAAAAATATTGAATGCCAATGAAATCATAAAAAGTCCGGGCATTCCGGATAAAGCGCCCATCGTTCGTAAATTACGCGAACAGGGAACGCCAATCATCTCTGAAATCGAATTTGCCGGACGATATACTCAGGCGAAAACCATTTGTATTACAGGAAGTAACGGAAAAACGACGACTACAATGCTTACCTATCATATTCTGAAAAACGCAGGATTGAACGTAGGCTTGGCAGGCAATGTCGGAAGTAGTTTTGCTTTGCAAGTTGCGGAAGCAAACTGCGATTATTACGTCATTGAACTGAGCAGTTTCCAATTAGACGGAATGTATGAATTTAAGGCAGATATTGCTGTTTTGCTGAATATTACGCCCGATCATCTGGATCGCTACAATTACGAAATGCAGAATTACGTCAATTCCAAGATGCGGATTATCCAAAATCAGACGGCGGAAAATGCCTTTATTTTTTGGAACGATGATTTGTGGGTACGAAAAGAAATTGATAAAAGGCAACCGGAAGTGACTTTATATCCGTTTGCGTTGCGGAAAAAGAAAGATGAAATTGCATACACGGACGATAAACATATTATTATAGAAACCCCTAAAGGTATTTTTATTATGGAAGAAGAACTTATTGCTTTAACCGGTGAACATAATTTATACAATTCAATGGCAGCCGGCATCGCAGCAAAACTGTTGGATATAAAAAACGATGATATCCGCCAATCCCTGAGTAATTTCAAAGGCGTCGAACATCGTTTGGAAAAGGTAACTCGCGTAAGAGGAGTCGAATACGTCAACGATTCGAAAGCAACCAATGTTAACTCAACTTGGTATGCTTTGCAAAGCATGAAAACTCCTGTTGTCCTGATTTTAGGCGGAACCGATAAAGGAAACGACTACCAATCAATCGAATCATTGGTAAAAGACAAATGCCGCGCCTTGATTTTTCTGGGAGTGGATAATACTAAATTACATACTTTTTTTGACGAAAAAGTAGCGCAGATAACCGATGCCCATTCAATGCAAGAAGCCGTATCACAAGCGTATGATATTGCCGAAAAAGGGGATACGGTATTGCTTTCGCCTTGTTGCGCCAGCTTCGATTTATTCAAAAACTACGAAGACAGGGGAAGACAATTTAAAGCTTACGTAAGAAGTCTTTAATGTGTTAATTATGAATTATAAATTATGAATTATTAATTGTCAATTATCAATTATTATGATGAACATTGCAAACAAAATATTCAGGGGCGACCGGATAATCTGGATGATATTCCTGTTCCTTTGCTTGATTTCTATCACTGAGGTATATAGCGCTTCCAGCATGCTCACGTTTAAAACAAGTTATTGGCAGCCGATTTTGAAGCATACGGCGCTTTTACTGGTAGGGACGATTCTTGTTTTGATTGTTCATAGCACGAGTCCTAAATATTTCTGGATTTTTATCGTAATACTTCCTTTTGTTTGGATTTTGCTCCTGGCGGCAAAGTTCATGGGTCAAACCGTAAACGAGGCAAACCGGTATATATTCGGATTTCAACCGTCTGAAATAGCTAAACTGTCGTTAGTTTCCTGCATCGCTTATATCCTGAGCCGGGAAAAAAACACAATGTCGGATCGTTTGCGCTTCAGATGGATATGGGGTCTTACCATTGCAACCTGTTTTCTTATTTTATTGGACAATTTCTCTACGGCAGTAATATTGTACACCGTCATAGTCATTATGATGTTTATCGGGCAGATTCCATTTAAAAAAATGGGAATACTTGTTCTGGTTACTTTTGCTTTCATTGCATTTATATTTGCGCTTATTTGGTTTTTACCGGAAACGGCAAAAAAAGTAGGACTTAAGCGCGCTATTGTAGGAGTTGAAAGAATTAAGCATTACAAAGAACAACCCGATATCCGGAAAGGAAATTACGTAATTACCAAAGATAATTTTCAAGCGACGCAAGCAAATATTGCAGTAGCGCGAGGAAAAATTTTGGGAACTATGCCCGGAAATGGTCAGCAAAGGGATTTTTTACCTCAAGCTTATTCTGATTTCATTTTTGCGATTATTATTGAAGAAACCGGCATTATCGGAGGAATTTTTGTCCTTGCCCTCTATGTATTTTTATTTATACGAGCGGGAACTATCGCAGGCAGATGTACGAGATTATTTCCTAAACTATTGGTTATCGGCAGTGCATTGATGTTGGTCACGCAAGCATTGATCAATATGTCGGTTTCAGTCGGTTTGATGCCGGTCACCGGACAACCGCTGCCTTTAGTCAGCAAAGGAGGAAGTTCCGTCATAATTACATGTATATTTATTGGGATTATATTAAGCGTAAGTCGATTTGAAAATCCACAAGGCGTTCTTAAAGAAGAAGAAATTGAGGCGGAATTTGAAGAAGAACGCCAATTGACGAACAAAAAAGGACAATTAGACACCCAATTGACGAACAAAAAAGGACAATTAGACATCCAATTCGAATGATAAAAAACGAAACTATACAAGAATTAAGAGTACTTATCAGCGGAGGAGGCACAGGCGGGCATATTTTCCCCGCCATCTCCATTGCCGACGCCATCAAAAAGCGCTATCCTTCGGCTGAAATCCTTTTTGTCGGCGCAGAAAACCGGATGGAAATGGAACGGGTTCCCGCTGCCGGATATTCCATCAAAGGCCTGCCTGTTGCAGGATTTGATCGCAAAAATCTTTTAAAAAACATCGGGGTGCTATTTCTTTTGATTAAAAGTATGCGTCAAGCAAAGAAAATAGTAAAAAACTTTCAACCCCATATTGTAATCGGAGTAGGAGGATATGCGAGCGGTCCCACTTTGAAAGCGGCAAATCGCTTGAAAATTCCAACGTTGCTTCAGGAACAAAATTCGTATGCAGGCGTAACAAATAAATTATTAGCCAAAGAAGCTGCAAAGATTTGCGTTGCTTACGAAGGAATGGAACAGTTTTTCCCGAAAGAAAAGATTGTTTTGACCGGCAATCCGGTTCGTCAAGATTTGGAATGTACTGAGGCAAAGCGAAAAGAAGCATACACTTATTTTCAATGTAATCCCGACAAAAAAACCATTTTGGTTTTGGGCGGAAGTTTGGGAGCCGGCGCTATCAACAACAGTCTTATTTCCGCCTTACCGGCAATTGTTGAAAGCGATATTCAATTAATCTGGCAATCGGGAAAATATTATTATTCCGATTCAAAGGAATCATTGAGCCGTTATCCGGAAGCTCCCGTACATTTGACGCCGTTTATTTCGCGAATGGATTTGGCTTATTCCGTAGCTGATTTAATTATTTCAAGAGCCGGAGCCGGATCGATTTCCGAATTTTGCATATTGGGAAAACCGGTCATTTTAGTTCCATCGCCAAATGTAGCTGAAGACCACCAAACCAAAAACGCTGAAGCTTTGCGCAAAAAAAATGCGGCAGTTCTTGTTTCCGACCAAAACGCAATGAAGTATTTATTTCCTCAGTCCTTAGAAATTATCCATGACGACAACCGGTTGAAAGAATTGAGTGAAAATATTTTGAAATTGGCTTTGCCGGATGCGGCAAACAAAATCGTTGATGAAATAGACGCTATCCTTGACAAAGCGCATCCAACCCTCAATCTTCAGTTATTCAGTTACTCATCTATTTATTTCATCGGCGCCGGCGGTATCGGCATGAGCGCTTTGGTTCGTTATTTTCTGTTTCATGGAAAGAAAGTCGCCGGTTACGACAGGGTCGAGTCGGACTTGACTCGCCAATTAAATGCCGAAGGAGCAGAAATTCATTATGAAGACCGGGTCGATTTAATTCCGGAAGCGTATAAAAACAAAAAAAACACTTTGGTAATTATCACGCCGGCTGTTCCCGAAGATCATTCCGAATGGGTTTACTTTCGTCAAAACGGCTTCGTTATCCTCAAACGGGCGCAAGCGCTGGGCAAAATCACGCAGAGCGCTCGCGGGTTATGCGTTGCCGGAACGCATGGAAAAACAACAACTTCGAGCATGATCGCCCATCTTTTGAAACAGTCGGCAATAGACTGTAACGCATTTCTGGGCGGAATCCTGAAAAACTACGACAGCAATCTGTTACTATCTGCCAAAAGCGATTTAACGGTTATCGAAGCCGACGAATACGACCGGTCGTTTCATTGGCTTACTCCTTACATGGCAGTAATCACTTCGGTAGCTCCCGATCATTTGGATATTTACAAAACGGCAGAGGCATACAAAGAGAGTTTCCGCCATTTTGCCTCACTGATTCGTGAAAATGGCGTTTTACTGATGGAAGCCGGCGTTGACATCGAACCGGAATTGAAAAAAGGTGTGCGGTTGTACAGATACGGCGTTGATCATGGCGATTTTCATGCGAAGAATATCCGGATTGGAAACGGCGAGATCAGCTTCGATCTGGTTACTCCCGAACGAATTGTTCCAAACATTCAGTTGGGCGTTCCGGTAAAGATTAATATTCAAAACGGAATAGCGGCTTTAGCAATTGCTTATCTGAATGGCGTTTCCGACAGTGAACTTCGAGAAGGGATGGCTTCTTTCCAAGGAGCTAAACGGCGTTTCGATTTTCATATCAAAAGCGACGATTGCGTATTGATCGACGATTATGCGCATCATCCGGAAGAATTGGCTGCGAGCATATCGTCTGTTAAAGAATTGTATCCCAATAAAAAGCTTACGATAATTTTTCAACCGCATTTGTATTCGCGCACACGGGATTTTTACCGTGAATTTGCTCAATCGTTGTCCATTGCCGATGAAGTACTTTTGATTCCGATTTATCCGGCTCGTGAAGAACCTATTCCGGGAGTATCTTCCCAAATGATTCTTGACTTGGTAACAGCGCCGGAAAAAAATTTATACTCAAAAGAAGAATTATTGGAAGCGGTACGCGAAAAAAAACGGGAGCTAGTGCTGGTTGCCGGCGCCGGCGATATCGAACTTTTAGTTAAACCTTTGAAAAAGATTTTAAATGCTTAAAAAAATATTACTAACAACGATTGCGGTATTGCTATTGACTTATCTGGTCTATGCCTTTTTTTTCCTTAATAACAATAATAAGGAAGATTCGGTATGTAAGGAATTACGAATAGATATAGTCGCCGTTTCGGATCGATATTATTTGACAAATGATAATATTGTAGCCGGTATTGCTAAAGCCGGATTGTCGCCTGTCGGGAAAAATATGTCAACGGTAAGTACAGCGGCAATTGAAAATAAATTGAAAGAAAACCAATTGATAAAAAAGGCTGAATGTTACAAAACCATCGACGGAACAGTGCGAATAAAAGTTTATCAGCGAGAACCCATCTTGCGTGTTTTTTCGGAGAAAAAAAATTATTATGTAGATAAAGACGGAGAAATAATGCCTGTTCCGGATAATTTTGCCGCTTATGTTCCCGTTGCAAGCGGATTCATAGAAGATGAATATGCAAAAAAACAATTGTATGAATTTGCTTTATTTCTGCAACAAGACAAATTCTGGAATTCACAAATAAAACAGATTTATGTCGCTCCGAACAGCGATATAGAATTAACGCCAGCCATAGGAGACTGTCGGATTATATTGGGTAAAATTGAAAATTACAAAGAGAATTTAGAGAAATTACGCCTCTTTTACGAAAAAGGATTGAGTAAAGTGGGATGGAACAAGTATTCGGTTATAAACTTGAAGTTTAAAAATCAAGTGGTTTGTACGAAAGCACCTCCAGCCCCCTAAAGGGAGAGTAAGAATAGAAACTTTATAAAACTGTATAAATATGGGACAGATTATTGCAGCATTAGATTTAGGCACCTTCAAATCAATTGCTATCGTTGCCCGAAAAGATTTTTCCGGCAAACTTTCGGTTTTGCGTACCGAGACTCTTTTTTCGAAAGATGCGATTCGGAGAGGTCGCGTATATCATTTGGATGAAATTTCAGATATTATTTCCAAGTTAATCCGAAATTTGAACGATAAGCCTGAGACGATGCGCGTAGAAAAAATCTACGTGGGGATTGGAGGTCAATCGCTTCATACACAATCATTCAGCGTGAAAAAAGTAGTCGAAGACAGAATTGTAACTCAGCAACTGTTAGACTTAATAGAAAAAGAAGCAAACGACTATAAACCTGAATTTGAAAAAAATTTCGGCATTGTTTCGCGTGAATATTATGTTGACGGACAGTTGGTATCGAATCCAAAAGGAACATTGGCTTCAATCATTGAAGCCCGGTTTCAATTGGTTGCAGGAAATCCTTGCCTGAAAAGAAACTTGGATAGTGTGTTTAGAGAAATGGATGTTTCCGTTGCGGATTATTTTATTTCCCCCTTAGCAACAGCCGAAGCCGTGCTGACGCCTGAAGAAAAAGAATTGGGCTGCGCTTTGGTTGAATTTGGGGAAGGCGTTACTTATATTTCGATTTATAAAAACAAAACATTGAAATATATGACAACGCTTCCCTTGGGAAGTTTGGCTATAACCAAAGACATCCGCAGTTTGAATGTTTCGGAAGAGGAAGCCGAGAAATTGAAAATAAAATACGGTAGCCTCCTCTCGGATGACGATAGCGACGCCGTTCCGGTGAATGAGTCGCACAATTTATCGCGAACAATCGAGCTCAAGAATCTGAATTGGATCATTGAATGCCGTGTGAATGAAATCGTCATGAATATTTTGAACCAAATTCAAATATCCGGATATTCTCAAATGCTTAACGCCGGAATTGTAATCACCGGCGGAGGCGCTTTGCTTCGAAATTTACCTCAATACATCGGGAATCAAACCGGAAAAGAAGTTCGCTTGGCAAGTGCAAAAATGAAAGTTAATCAAACAGAAACTCAACTATCGCCCGCCGATTCTTGCGTGGTAGGATTAGCGCTTTTGGGAAAAGAAAATTGTGCGAAAGAAACACTACAAACGACTGATATTTTTGGAAATGAGGGTATCGAAGTAGTGGAAATCGACAAGAAAAAAAAGGAGAAAAGAAAAGATAAAAAAGAGGACTCGGGCATCATAAAAAAAGGTTGGACAAATTTCAAAACTCTCTTTGATGATGGAGCGGATAATCTTTTCGAGAGGAATGAATCAAACAATAATAAAAACAAAAACGAAACTAACAAATGACAAATATGGAAGACTTAATAGAATTTCAATTAATCAATTTCGATTTTCCAACCGAAGCGCCTTCAATCTTAAAAGTAGTGGGTGTGGGCGGCGGCGGCGGAAATGCCATAACGCAAATGTATGAAGAAGGCATCAAGGATGTTGCTTTTGTTCTGTGCAACACCGATCAACAAGCATTAATGCGAAGTCCGGTTCCAACCAAAGTACAATTAGGACCCGGCAGAGGTGCAGGCGGAAAACCGGAAGTAGCGCGAAAATATGCTGAAGAAAGCATTGATGCAATACAAAAAATGTTATCCGACGGAACCGAGATGGTGTTTATTACTGCCGGAATGGGCGGCGGAACCGGAACCGGCGCATCGCCGACTGTGGCAAGAGTAGCTAAAGAAATGGGTATCCTGACAATCGGCATCGTTACAATTCCTTTTATGTTTGAAGGATCTTTTAAGATACTCCAAGCCCTAAAGGGAGTGGAAGAGATCAAAAAAAACGTAGATGCTTTGTTAGTTATTAGTAATGAACGACTTCGCGATATTTTTAGCGATCTGTCACTACCGGAAGCATTTAAAAAAGCCGATGATACACTATCGATTGCCGTTCGGAGTATTTCGGAAATAATTACGATTCCGGGATATATCAATCTGGACTTTGCCGATGTAAAAACAATCTTAAAAGACGGCGGAGTTGCCATCATGAGTAGCGGACTGGGAAGAGGCGACAACAGGGTTTCCCAAGCAATCGAAAATGCCTTAAAATCGCCATTGCTCAATAACAATGATGTTTTTAAAGCGCAAAAAATATTATTGAACATTTCATTTGGCTCGCTTCAACCGATGATGGCGGAAGAACTGAATGAAATTCACGATTTTATGGCGAAATTCAATTCCGACATCGAAGTAATTTGGGGAACTGCTTTAGACAATGATTTGGAAGACCGGATAAAGGTTGCTATTTTAGCTTCAGGATTCGATATTGAAAACATCGTTTCAATGAATGGAGAAATAAAAAAAGAAGAGCGGACACTCAGCGAAAAAGAACTTTTGGAACAAAAAGCCAAAGAACAGGAAAGATTAAACTACGAAGCAAATTTAATGAGAGGATATTACGGAGAAGAAGCTTTGCGTCTGCTTGGTAAAGCAACCCGTCCGCATCCGTTTATTTTTAAATTAGAAAATATTGATGATAACGAAACAATTGAAGCGGTAATCAATAATCCGGCTTATAATCGAAGTCCGCGAGTCATGCTCGATATTGCCAAAAAAGCGGAAGCGCGAAGAAATGCGATAGAAGAAACAAAAACATAACCTTTTATATTGTCGATAATGATTTTTTCCACAAACATAAGAAAGCTGATTCCATTCTGCATGATGCTTTTTCTTCAATACATGCTTGTGTCCGTCTGGTGGGTGCCTTATGCCGCTTATCTGACCAATGCAGGCGTTGGAGCCGACAGAAAAGCATTGGCGTTAAGCGCTATGGCAATAGGTTTTATGGCTTCGTCGATAATGGGCGCTTTTGCCGAC
>Ga0123357_10012926_pt1 | contig 10787 bp, 7 predicted proteins | sample TergutEmb28metaG_FD_89873 | JGI IMG/M metagenome (GOLD analysis project Ga0123357, IMG submission 89873) | Embiratermes neotenicus P4 segment gut microbial communities from Petit-Saut dam, French Guiana - Emb289 P4 | ecosystem: Host-associated > Arthropoda: Insects > Digestive system > Gut ...
AGTGTTTACTGGGATAAGTGGACCAAGTGTTTACTGGGATAAGTGGACCAAGTGTTTACTGGGATAAGTGGACCAAGTGTTTACTGGGATAAGTGGACCAAGTGTTTACTGGGATAAGTGGACTAAGTGTTTACTGGGATATGTGGACCAAGTGTTTACTGGGATAAGTGGACCAAGTGTTTACTGGGATAAGTGGACCAAGTGTTTACTGGGATACGTGGACCAAGAAGATTTTATAGCCCCCCTCAGAAATAGAAGCAACCAGATTCAAAAACAAACACTGCATATTTTTAAATGAAAACAAAAAAACAAAATGATGGAACAAATCCCTTATATGTGTCACAAAAATTGTTGGATCTTTTTTTCATCTCCAACACACAGAACAACATGCCCTGCTTATCTTATGTATGTGCTATATGTTTTTGTGCAGTTTCATTTTCCTGTTTTCAAGAAACCCTAGAGGATGAGGTGGGGAGAGTATGTGGCATGCATAGGGGCGAAGACATATGCATACAGGATTTTGGTGGGGAAACATGAATGAAAGGGGCCACATGAAAAACCTGTGTATAGATGGGAAGTCATAGGCTCTATTTATCTGACTGTGGACAGAGACAAGGGGCAGGCAGATACAGACACAATAATGGACCTTTGCTTTCTGTAAATTGTGAGGGATTTCTTGCCAAGCTGAAGAACTGTGAGCTTGGCAAGGACAGTCCTCTGAGAGGTAGTTAGGAAAGAAGGCAGGAATCTGAAGTAGAGTGCATAATGTTTCTGTTTTCTTGTGTGCAGCTCAAAGATATGACAGATGCATTGAAACTTGGTGACTTGGATGGTATGGATCTACCAGACTTCACAGCTCAAGCAGTTGTTGTGCCAAAAGGAAGTGTGAGTACTTTACATACATCTATTATTTCTTTACTCTGAATCTTGTCAACCATCAGATCAGATCAGGTGTGAATGCCTGAATGAGAATTGCTGTACTGTCTAGTTGTGCATACAGTTTCACACATTTCTAGTGGAAGACATATTTTGAAACATGGTATTCAGAAATAAAAAGGCAGTAAGTGTTTTTAAAGTGTATTTGGTGTTGTAAGCTATAAGTTGTTATAGGTTTGTTTGTTATTCTGATTTTGCTTGCACTGATTGCACACCGAACTCTGACTTTAAGGGCATGCAATGGACATCCGTGAAAGGCAATGGGAATTTCAGAACACCAATACCTGTTATTTTGGCTGTGGCTATTACTATTTAATATAAACCATACCTTATCCTAGTAAAACATGTATTGTACTTTCTTTTTTCCCAGAACTTGATGAGTTTGTAGTTTTTCCCTTATTCTGTCTGTTGTTTACTGCATGGCACTGTTGATGCAGGACTTTTTTTTAATGCAACTTTGAATGATTTTTGTGTGATGCATACTTTGCAAAAGTAGTGCATATGAATACCCTTTGTTCAGTTGAATAAATTACATGCACTAACCAACCACCTGCTCTCTCTGACTTATAAAATATGACTCACTACCTATCTTGTGTTCCATTTTTTATGACACATTGAATTTAACCACCATTCCTGCAGAAGCCAAGACCACGTTTGCCAGTGCTCGGGAACACAATAATCCTGTCTCACTGTTTAAGCCTGAGTTAAGATGCACAGATGTTCATTGTACTCTAATTCCTGCTCTGACACCTGAAGTGATGAATACTTACTTGATAACTTACTTCTTGTGTACATACTTATGCATTAAACTAAAAGTAAGTGAAAAAGGGTGTGTCAGAAAAGTATGGAGAGGCCGTCCATTCTTTTAAGGTACCAGTTACTGTTCTTATTGTCATAGTTCACATGTTAACTTTTTTTTTGTGAATAAATTTATGTTTTCCATTGTCACCAAACTTTTGTGGCCTTGCCTGATGAAACCTTCAGTAGGGTTAGATCATTAGTAAACATTTAGCTTAGTCCAGAATCAAAAGGTAGTGGAGATTAGTGACAGTTACAGTAACTGTGTCCTAACATAGTTTTGTCTTGTTTTAATTAGGTTCAGCTAACAACTACAGTAAAAAATAAGTATGAAGACTTAGCCAAGAAACAGTTTCCTGCTACACAGCTTATACTGAGTAAAGTGACATCTATTGAGGACTGGGAGAGCAACCTGCAGAAAAACTTCAGACCTGATATAGTTACAGCTTTGAAAGAGAAGTTAAATCCAGAACCTTTTGACTTAATTATGTTGGCTTTTGGAAGCAAAGAGCTAGTTGTGAGTTAACATTGTTATGAAGAACTTTGTTTTGTTTCATTTTTATCCTTATGACAATGAATGCAAGTGTTGCATTTTGGATTTCAAAATGTTAACTCTTTGGTTTGTGTAAAAAAAAAAAACATATAACACTGTAAAATCTTATTACTCTGGTCTGTGTGGGTGAAATTGTAGCCTGCATGTGTGATAATTCAGATTAGAAAGGCAAGAAGCACAGGACAATGAAAATTACTAAAAGAAGTTTTAATTCTTTTTGAGACACTGAAGTAGACTTGTTAACATTCATTCTCAATCAGTGTGCAGTATTGACAGAAGTGATTGTTGAGAAATTCATAGTGAGACGAAAAGCAATAGATTTAATTTTGCATTTCTGCTGCATAATTTTTTTTAGTAGGATTTGATGGCCCCAGGAATTAATATAGCCTTCATGTCTCAAGCAGCAGTCTTCAGGGTCTAAGTTTAAAAGTTTCTCATTTTTGGGGTTTACTAAATTGAGCGATTTCCAGATATTTGAAGCATTAACTAGAAAAATTTTACTCTGTAGTTTTTAATTGAAATGTAAATGATAGAAAGGCTTTTGTGAGAATTAGGGAAGTACAAGAACTGGAATTTTGTTTGATTTGAGTAAACAGGATGGGTTCTTTCTTTATTTTTCTTCTGTTGATGCATCAGTCAGGCTACAGTTAAAACCAATGAAAGTAGCAAATTTCATTCCTTGGTAGTGTTTGGATTAATGCAGTGCTTATGTAACTACAAATTGAAACTTACAAAAATACTATAATTTTGCCTTTTGTGGACAAGAATCTTGGTCACTCAATTTGAGGGAGAATACATGGAGTCAGGGTGTCAAGGAAAATTTTAGACCAAAGCAAAGTGGAGTAACAATATACTGGAGAATATTACATTACAGAACTCATATAAATTTTTATCTTTCTCCTAATATCATTAGGATGATTAAGTTAAAAAGGCTGAGCCATGCAGGACAGGTAGCATGTATAGTTTAAATGAGAAATCTGTACATAATTTTGGTTGAAGAATCTAAGGGGGAGAGCTAACTAGACAGACCCATGCACTGATGGGAATGTCATACAAAAAGTAATATTGGACAAATAGATGTGAATGTGTGAACTAGATGGAACTGGCTTACTAGCCAAATTTATAGAGATGGTCCTTCAAATTTTCAAAAGTATAAAATTTTGTGACCAGCTGAATAAATATCATATGTTCAGTGACGTGGAATGAGATTTTTGTTATTTTGGGTTGTTTTTTTTTTTTTTAAAATTGTTTGTAGCTTAAGTTGCTTGGTAAACTGAGAGTGGACTATGTAGACTACTTGGAAAGCAAAGGTGTCAGTCATCACCGAACTTCACGTTTCAATTTTTTGTGGGTTCTGGATTTCCCAATGTTCTTCCAAGGAGAAAAGCCAGGAAGTTTTGAAACAGCACATCACCCATTCACACAGCCACATCCTGATGATGCCTATATTCTCCAGAAAGATCCTCTGAAGGTGAGTTAACTAATTTTTAGGGATGCTTTGTTTTTATGCAGTATTATGTACATTTGTAGTTTTTGTGTACTGAGAGGAAATCTCTTGGTGTAGCTCATTTTGCAATGTTTTCAATTCTTTCTTTCCATTTTTGGCATCCATTTCATCTGGTTCCTCTCTCCTTACATTTTCTGCTGCTTGTAATTGAGACATAAAACAGAGAAGACTTCCCAATGACATGGATGTTTGCATTTATTTTTCATCATTGCATTGTACGTGAACAATAGGTCCACAGTTTGGAGGTTCTGCTTTGGGCTGGCCTGAATACATAAGCATTGTCTTAAGAATCCGGGGAAGTGATTCACAGATAACAAGAATCCAGGACAATGGAACTGGAAAGCATGTTTCCTAATTTGTCTAAATCTAATGCTGTCATGAATATTGTGAGAACCTTTTCAGCCTTGCCCTGTTTATCCTAAGCATTTGTATCCACCTGCAGCATTGGTTTTATTTGCCTATGGCCTTGACAACTTTAGCCCTTTGCACGTGGAACACAATATACTTGTATCTTGGAATACTCTGAGAACTGCTTATTTAGAATGAGCTGTCTCTTGATATGTATAATGAGGAAATCATCATGCAAGAAAAAGTAGTATGAACTTGTAGTAAGACCTTTTGAAATATATTCTTATTGTCCTCAGAAAATGAATTTTAGCTAAGATGTTTATGATTTATACATAAATATTAATAGAGAAGGGAAAGAAAAGCTGAAGTTATTAAATGATTGTGGAAATTTGTGAATCTGCTGATTTTGTTAGACTCAGGCTACTCTAAACTGTATCTTTCCCTTTTGTATTACTAAAGGCAAGAAGTTTACATTATGACTTAGTGCTGAATGGATGGGAAGTTGGTGGAGGCTCTATTCGTATTCATGATCCAGCACTCCAGCTATATGTGCTGAAAGACATACTTCAAATAGACACATCTTCTCTGCAGCATCTGCTGGATGCACTTCATAGTGGCTGTCCACCACATGGAGGTATTGCACTGGGTAAGTAGTTCACACCTTGTTGGATTAGCAATAAGTGATACTGTTGGAGTAACTGTGTGAAGGGATTGTGGTTCTGTGAAACAAGTGTCTGCTTCTTTTTCATCAGTTTGGTGTAAAAAGAAGCTGTTCTTTAATTGGCTCTCTGCTAAGTACTGTAGGTCCAGCCACTAGACTGAAAGGGTGTGTGAGCTGTCTGGTGACTTACTGATAGTATTAAGTAACTGCTTCGACTGGAGAGAGTTGCTCTTGAGGAACTGATAGTCATTCAGTTTGAAAAAAATGTTTTGATGTTTTTAGACCTCAAGGGTTAATTACTGTCTCTGTAACAACCTGCAACAATGGTCCATTTTCTGAGCCAGTTCAATTCAATCTACAGCATCACCATTTATTTATTTAAGATTGTTTTAATATGTATTATTTTTCCAGCCATGTCTTGGTCTTACAAATTGTTTCTACCCTTCTGATTTGATAAGAATTTTGTTTTGCATTTCTCATCTCTATCTTGCTGTATGCGTCACCTACTTGACACCCCTTGAGCTCCCACACACCACAGGGAACCTCCAGATTCCATATAAGGACAAGAATTTCTTGACAAGCAGAGTGACACTGACTTTTTGTCACTTCCCCAGTATAGTGTCCAAGAAAGAAGTCCAGGGTTTCAAAAAGACATATTTAATGATACAGATAAAGCATAACACCAAAGATAGCATCACTGAATAGTAAAACATGATATATTTTATTGTACTGGGCAGTGCAGCGCAGTGCACATTGTTGCAGAAACATTGTTGCTGTGTTTGTCATTCCAGTGTTGCATGTGTCATGCCTAAATTCCATGTCTCTGAAACCCATATACTGTTGCATCGATATGACACTTGGTGTGCTGTGCTCTTCAATTTTCCAGTCATAATGGCTATTTGCAATTTGTGGCAATAAATACTACATTATAAAACCATGAGAGTTCTTTCTCAAATTACTGTTTTGTACATGTGTAAGAAGCAGTAGTGTTCATTTAGAAGCTTGATACAAGTTACTGCTCCTTTAAAACAATATTAGCCATCCAGATCTTTGCTTTGTTTCAGGTATTGACAGGCTTATGGCATTGTTGTGTGGTTCTGATAGTATACGTGATGTAATCGCATTCCCAAAATCTTTGGAGGGTAAAGATCTAATGTCAGGTGCCCCTGTTCCAATCTCAGAAGAAGAGAAGAAACTCTATCACATCCAAATAGCAGATTCAGCACCAGTGGATGACACAGATGCCGGTTCAACCGTCTCTGTACCATGCAATGAATAAGTGTGATTATGAAACATAGAAACTATAAATACAGGTATTTGCTGAAAAAGAGACAAATCAAATGCATTTCTTGGTGGAACAGACATTATATAATGTTGTGTTTGTATGCATTTTGACTTGTGTACTCAGTGGTTATTTTTTAGTTAAATTTGATATAGTGTTTCCTGTTTTATCCGGAGTGTCTGATGAAGGAAAACAGACTCTAGTATTAATAAAATCATTTATTCTGGAGGGAGCTATTAGATTTACACCCTCAAAAGCCATTTTTGTTGAAATGAAACAAATTGAGCTTATTAGACATAACAGCTTCCTAAGTAAAAGGTAATTTAAAATTAATGAAGAGTAATAAATTCCTCATTTGAATTCAGATCAACTTTACTAGTGTATTATACAATGACCACCACAGTCTGTGAAATGTATGGCTGTCACACATCCTGTGCATACAGAATTGTCATATATTTCATTGTCTGTTTTAGTGTTCAGTAAGGGCTTTGTTGGTTCATTGTCAAGAGCAAGAATCCCTGTGTAGATCCTGTGTATACATCATTGTATGTGAACTTTTGACAGAGCTTCTTCCTCACTGACAACTTCTCTGCTCATTAATGATTATAGCCCATATTATTTTTTCAGTAATACGATTAATACAGTCCTTTGTCGCGTTTTCCTTTCTCAGATGTGACGTAAATTACTGTACTCACAAAAAAAAGTGAATAATAATCAATATTTTGACAAATGTGTTTAGATGTGTAGTTTAAAAAGTTACTGTTTTCATATACTGCTGCCCTTGCATCTGCATATGAAAAAGTAAAGAATGTCAGTTCCATATTTTTAAGATGGTGACCCTTCACATTTTGATAGAAACCTTATGTATACAGGGTTCTTTTGTAAGTGCTGAACAGGTTTTGATTGCTATTAATTTCATTTCCTTAACATTTCTGTTGAGAAGGAGATTGTTTTTGACAGTGTGTGTTATCATGTGTGGATCAAATTGACTCTAAGTCCCTGACTAAAATAATTTGCCACTGTGCTTAACAGTGATATAGATCAACTAACCCTGCAGAGCATCGTCGTGCTTGAGAAGCTAATAGTTCTGCAGCAATTTAAGAAATTCCCTCCATTTTACAGAGCTTGAAGGTTCATTGCTGTCTTCAAGAGCCCATCATTTGTCCCTATTCTGAGGCAGATGTATCCAGCCGATACCAAACAGGTCAAGGGAGCTAAAATTAATTTTTGGAGGATACAGTTGTAGTTGTTATCGAATTTTTAGGTTTAACCAGTCATACAGAAGAAGATTTGTGAGTTACATCATAAGGAAGGCTATTAAAAAAGGCATTTTTTGCATTACATTTTGTAATGTCCACCTAATTTTTGTAAAAGTGTGTTATTTCTGGTATAATTTTGTCAGCTCTTGAAAAAATTTCCTTTCAGCATAACTGACCAATTAATTAATGGATCAGTACCTGTGACTGGAATTTGGAAGGCAAGAGCAGCCGATTACTCATATGCCATTCTAATATGGGGAACAGGCATGATTATTAGTTGTATAGCAGAGAAAATAAATCTTATGAGGAAATACGTCACACATCGACATGTACATGAAGACTGCTGAAAATGTAGATCTTTTTACTCTGGATTTGAGAGCTGTAAGAACACGTTGGGAGAAACATCTCTGTCCTACTTAGTACTGATAATAAAAGAGACATCTGTTAATGGAATGAGATGTGAAAAAGGAAGACAAATCCATGCTAACGAAATTGTCACACTTGACCAAAATAATTTAGTGCTTTAGCTTCATCTGTATACATAATGCCCCAGTATTTCAGAAGGTGATGATCATCTCCATAACAGTCTTCTAAGTGTCTGTTGAATCTCATGGATGAATTAGGTATGTGGCATATAGAGTGGGGCTCTTCCCTTGACCACCTAATACTTTGTAGTGAATGAACCAACCAGACATGATATACACTACTGTTATTGTCCACTGCCTTCCACTTTGATTTATCTCTAACATACATTTTGAAGCTCACCTGCATCATTGTCAGTGTCCACTAGTTTGTCAATCTGCTGGCTTTGGGTGGCCATACCTGTACAAAGCATATCTGCAGTCATGGCCACCCAAAGGCAGTGAGTCAACAAACTATTGGACACTGGTGATGGCTCAGGATGGTGTCAAGACACTTTTCTACTGACAAATTAGTAAAAGTGCAAGGCAGTGGATAAGAACAATAGTGTACATCATAACAACTGCACGGTATGTACTGGACAGTTGTTTTAAATTTCAAACAAGAATTGCATAGGCTGTTGCATATCAGATCAATGCAGAAGTCACTGCATCAGATTCATTTATTCAGCTCAACACCTCACTGCAAAAATATCTTTGTCCACCAGAATAACACAGTGATATACTTACATGTAAGTATACAGCTGTGATGAGAAATAATGAGTATCCCATTGTACAGTGCTTCATGTGCTCCTGACATTACACAAGAAAAACAACACCCAGTAGATGGTCTTATGTTTTTATTCATAATAAAAGTGTTACTGTACTTAAAAACATTCTGAACACATACATGGGTATAAAATGAATGTTACTAGTCTGTACAACTAACACATAGGTTGCTTGTCTATCACTACTGTTTGTATCATGAAACTACACACAACAAGGCAGTTTGATACATTTTACATTTTAGGGGTTACATATCACAATAAAATACTGACAATGCATGTGTCACTAGCTTACAAGTGAATAACCAGTAGAACTGGCTAGAAATGGGTGCTGAACTTACATTAATAAGACACATTCAATTATAATTCTGCATCTCAAAATACTGTGTGCAGAGTGGCTGATTTACACGCAGTGCAATTTTCCTACTAACAGAACAAATGCTTCATTTTATAGAATACTACGCCAAGACGGTAACATTAGTTCTAGTATCTGACAATGAGTTGGTTCTGTATATAACAATTTACCAGTATCTGTGCGACTTCTTTCTTTTGATGACTTCCAGATTAAAATACATGTACTGCAAACTAGATATAAAAATTGTCAAGAAAGTTTACCAAGAAGTAGGAAATCTTAGCTGCTAGTGGTAAGGATCTCAGAAATGAAACTAGAAATTTAATATTTGCATCTCTCTGTTACACATACACACATGCACACACATATAAGTAAGCTATAAGTATTAGAACACTTCAGCACTCCAAAATAACATACAGTGAGGCCAGTCTGAGGTAAAACCAGGGTGATTCTGTGTGCATAATTTCACTGCACAGTGAGTTACATTTAACAAGTGAACATATATTAAAAACATTAAAATGGATGGACTGGTGCTACAAATGTAAAACCTGTGTTTCAACACCAGAAATCAATATTTCAGAAAAGATACATGCACTGGTCCACATACCCAGTAGCTTTTGTCCCAAGCACCACATGCACATGAACACACCAAGACCCTTGAGATCAATGTAATGACCCCTCTTGTGGATTGAAGTAAATGCAACTATTTTAACAATTTAAGAAAAACCATGCTATATTCCAGGCATACATCAACACATAACCATGCTTAACATTGAGTGTATTCCCCTCAGTTCAATGAAGTGCGTCATCTTAGTGAGCGTCAAATTTACAAAAATTAAATGAATTAAAAACTACATATATTCAAATGGACCTACACTGTGACATACATTATAGGAGATACCATAAAACAGTTTTCACATCTGACAATCATGAAAAATCAAAAAGTACTGATTCTTTAGTGCTACTATACACTAATAAGATAATCAGGTTTGATGGCTTTAACAAAATTCAGTAGAGTGAAAACTTACCCATATTTCAGATTAAAATTTGAGAAAGTAATTTTTATATAAAATTTGCCATGAATAAATATCTCTTGTGCTGAACAAGACAATGTAATATGACATGTTCCATGGAAGTTCTGTTAATTTTGCTTCATATACCATTTCCAGTGTATGAACCAAGTGAAAGCAAATGTTTCCAAGTGGGATGCTGGGTTGGAGGTTGGCTGATTTTAGCTGCAAACATGGAAATCTTTGGGAGTATTTTATGAGTTACTACTAACATGCATCACTTCACAATCTCACCAAGATCCTCAGTAACAAATACTCAGGTCATATTTTTCACGAGGTTATCCCTCTCTTCCTCCATTAATAATAACTGCATCTTTCATAATTTTGGTTATTTTGAGACAGCAGAAGTCTCTTTCACAAGTAATGTTTCTGCTAACACCAAACACCTTTTCTTCTCTTTTATTCACCAAAATTAATAAGATGTATATGTGCAAATACTATACAGCATGTATGGGCAATCATAAATACTTCTGCACTGATATGTTACACATAACCAATACCATTCATAAACCAGGTCAATGAAATGTCCATTTCAATCCACAGTCATGGAACCATGTACAAATAAAGTTATGCCTAGTCACTGTTTAATTCATACAAAATTTTATTGGTACATACATTCCACAACTACAATAATTCAATTTAACGCTTAACCCGCTAACGTGGAAAATAGGGTGAGCTCCTAATCATGCCAGCAGATGGCAGATGGGATTTAACTTGGTGTTTAAAGGGTTAATGGTGGAGGGGGGGGGGGGGGGGGAAAAAGGAAACAAAAGGGAAAAAAAAAAATTCTATACGGAAAAATAAAAAAAAAAAAAATTGACAAAAAAAACGAAAAAAA
>Ga0123357_10012928_pt1 | contig 10787 bp, 10 predicted proteins | sample TergutEmb28metaG_FD_89873 | JGI IMG/M metagenome (GOLD analysis project Ga0123357, IMG submission 89873) | Embiratermes neotenicus P4 segment gut microbial communities from Petit-Saut dam, French Guiana - Emb289 P4 | ecosystem: Host-associated > Arthropoda: Insects > Digestive system > Gut ...
AATTGTGTTTTGTTACAAAACAAACTTTTTTTTTTATTTGAATTCCTTGTTTTTTACAATCTGTCCAGAGGCATTTAGTAACCGTTGTGTCGATAGTGTTAGAGGCATGTAGGTGATACTTCCAGTGAAGTTCTCCCTTCTATTCTCAGTCGCATGGATTGGTGTTGTCTCTGGTGGATGTTGCTGGGTTAGTTAGCCATTTGTGATGAGGTCAGCAGGATACAAGTCTCTTGAGTCTGTGAGTTCCAAGTTGCTCTTTAAGTAATGTATTTGCTAGGTTATTGGGGTAGTTGTCTAATCATTTTTGGTAGTTAGCACTGAGTGTATGTGCTTCTTGTTTAACTGCTGGTATTTGTAGATCACTTTTGATTATAGTATTAGGAACATACCATGGTGCATCTAAACAATACAAACTTGGATTTTACGTTTCTGAAAGGATAATTTAAAATGAACACAAAATTAAAGGAAATGTAGAATCATGGAAATGAAAATTTTAGTGGTTTCTGAAATTAAATATCCTAAATTAATACACTTAATTAAAAATGTAATCCAGTTGAAGGTACTGCAGTATGTGTACTCTAGTTCATTTCTTGCATATATCAATTAAAGTCAGTTGCTGCTTTTTCACTTTCTGCTGAACAATGCACACCATGTTCTCACTACTTCTGATGGCAGCCATCATATGACTAGTCTATGGGCTGGATAAGTCCAGCTGGCTCAAATCCCAACAAGGGAAAGAGCTTTTCCTCTTCTTCAAACTACCCAAACCAGCTCTGAGGTCCACATAATCTCCTACTAGGTGGGTACTGGCATTCTTTTCCTGGGGATAAAGTAATCAAGGGGTGAAGATGACCAGTCAGTTCCATCTACTGCCAAGGTTAAGAATGAGTACAGCTGTACCTCTGCTCCCCTTGTATGAGTGCATGGCATGCACAGGGAAAAATTTATCATTTACCAAATACAGTTACTCTCCTAACAATACTCAGTCAAGGAGTCCTGGACAACAGTGTACCCAGATTCTCTACAAAGCAGAGACAGTGTGTCAGAAACAAGAAAACTTATGCAAAGAGTATAGTGATGAAAATATATTTTATCACATAATTATTCATCCACGATGGCAGATTTATTGTAGACAAACCTTGGGAGAGACAAGGTTGGAAAAAATGTAACAAACTGATGATGCAGATAGTTTAGTTTAGTACAGCTTGCAGCAAATCATACACACAGACAGATACCCACAGCAACGATAATCCAATGACGAAAGGTGTGTGATTTTGTATAAAAATGTAAGTAAACATGTTTCATGTGTGCAATGCGAGTTCAAAAGGCTCTTCAACATAACAGCTTCAGCATCACAGAGCATTCTGCAGTGGTGTGGGCAGTTCAAGAACACAGAAAGTGTGATATATCACAACACACTGTTATGGGTAAAACATCAGTTACAGAAGCTGCTCAAAACACGAAGATTAATAACAACAAAGAGCATCCCATGGCAAAATAGACACAGAAATATGATACATGGTCTCAGAGCCAGCAGGCTGGCCTCAGGTGTTGAGACTCTCAATGCTTTGCAAGAAGAATCTGAATGAATTTCAAGGAGACCACTGTGAGTTATTACAATAGGCATTGCTACTTCTGCATCCTCAAACTGTACATACCACAAAAAAATATTCTGTAACACAGAGGAGCTCTTCTTGTACCAAAGAGCCACTTAAACTCTGCTGAACCGCTCAGCACAGAGGAAGCAAGAACCTTCTAACAAGTCAAGAACCACCTCAAAATTCTAAGCAGCAGAAGGGTGACATCAAGGTCCATACCGAGGATCCAAAAATATTGGGTGCCATCATATGAAATTTAGTCTCCATGGCAACCTGGCAGCCAGATTTTTGCACCCCTGGTCAACACTGTTATGTTCCAATTACGATGCACAATTTCAGGCTTCCGCCATAGTGTAAATGAGATTTTTGCTCTTCTGGGATGTTACGCAGTGTACACTGGTAGTTCGTAACCAACAACCAATCTATGCTGCGTAACATCGCAGAAGAGCAACATCTCTTCCATATACCAACTCATACACCTACCTTCCACTGTACTGTCACTGCCATCTTCGTATGTGTACTGCTCCATCTGCTCTGCACCCTGCTTCTGCCCATGTTTTGCATTTTTTCCAACTGCCACCCCCCCCCCCCAAACCCAGTGGTTTATATACAATATTCTTATATTTAGATGAATAATTATGGGACACCCGAGGTCTTAGCTTCATAATTTAATACCCTGACAACCTCCTTAAATACTAACTCTATATATTACCTTTCCAGAGTCCATAACTATGACACGGTTGTATGCTGTGATAGTGTTAAGACGATGAGCTATGGTAAGTACAGTGCAATGACCAAAGGCATCACGGATTGTCTCCTGGATCAAGTAGTCTGTCTCCACATCAACTGATGCTGTTGCTTCATCCAAAAGCAGGATCTTGTTCTTTCGAAGAAGTGCACGAGCCAAACAAATCAGTTGCTTTTCTCCTACAGACAGGTTCTCTCCATCCATTTCTACAGGACAAAGTAGCTGCTTTTCCTCATGGCTGATCTGTTACAACAACAAGCAAACCCCAATTCTTATTACTTAACAGGAGCCAGGATAGCCCAGTTAGTGTGATAACTAGGCTACATGATAGACAACTTAGGAATTGTTTGATCCCTGGCAGGGTACGAGATTTTCTCTCCTCTAGAGTATCTAGGCTGACTCTAGCGACCAGCAAGCCTCCCACTCAATTTGATAGGTACCAGGGACTCTTTTCATAGGGCTAAGGCACCTGCTGTATGAAGCTGACATGCTCTTCCATCTAGTGTCAAGGTCAGAATTATGGTTGGTACAAAACCTAGAAATTAATGAACAGGTCTCTTTTAACAGAATAGGCAATTTATCTCTTCCATGCACATACATATTTTCATTAATGCACTCCACCGTAAGTAATCAAACCATCTTATTACTAAGTTCGCATTGTTGTTTACAATGTGTAACTTTATCAAGTTAATGCCTAAAAGTTATTTAAACATGACACACTATGTCATGATTTTAAAAACTTCTTATAAAATCAAACTGTATTCCAACATGTATTGGGGGTGGTCACCACCATCATCAAGGAAAGTTATTACTGTTTTACCAACAATTATATTTATGTACATAAAATAAAACCTGTAAAATTCTGCACTATTGATACCACAGCACATATATGATTATTGTGACCTATTTCATTGTTGTATGTTTTAAAGAAATTTTGGTGTCAGCTCCCTGTAGATGGTGTGATAATAGTGTTGAAACATGTAGGAGCTATGTAAAATATTGTACACATAAATGATAGAATAGTGCATTTGTTGATGTTACATGAGTTATTTATTTAATCAATAAAAATTTCAAGCAAATTCAGTGGTACAGCACATCTTCTCTAACTGTCAAAATTTCATGTTTTTAGCAAAATACATACTGTGCTTGCATCAAAATATTCAACAGTTTATCATGCAGACTCAGAAGTTGTAAAAATAAAAAGGTTACATTTCAACCAGCAATAAGAAGATACTGAAATTAGAGACATTCATCTTGCTCTGTTGATGTATTATTAATGCTGAAAAAGGACTTTCTTACTTAATTACTTACTTACTTACTCCATGGAGCAGAGTCTTTCTTAAGAAGCTAACCGGTTCTCAGCCAGTCAAGAAATTCCCCACACTTTATGAAAACCAAAGGTTCATTACTGCATTTTTGATTGTGAGGGTGTAATTCATCATGATTTCTACCTTGTGGCCATACGGTAAAAAAGAAATATCTGAAGGTGATAAAATAGTTGCTCCATCATGACAACATTCCGGCACATTCATCCCTTCTGATTCACGATTTTCTCACAAAACATGAGATGACACTCAACCTCCAGCCTCCATACTTGCCAGACCTTGCACCAAGCTCACAACCTTCACCAAGCTGAAATCCATTCTGGAAGGATGGTGATTTGAGTCTACTGAGGAGATCAAAGAAAATCTGCTGGCAGAACTATGCAGTATTCCAAGAGAGGCATTCCAGGAATACTTCCAAAACTGGAACAAATGCTGGGAGTGATGTATACAAAGCGGAGAAGAGTACTTCCAACTGGACAATTCCCAGTAACTCCAGGATAAGTGAGAAAATGATTTGTTGAAATTGTTCATAATCTTAATGGACAGACCTCACAAATATTGCAGCAGTATAATGAGTCGTCACCACTTTCTTCCAAACCCTTTCCAATTCATCACAAGCTTCAAGCAGCAGACTACTTCCTGAGAACCTAATAGCACTTCAGCTGATTAAGAAATTCTCTACACTTCATGTAACATGAAAGTTTATTACTGCGTTCACAATAGGCTGTAACCACTTCCAAACTGGGCCACCTCAGTCACATGAATCCATTCCATACAACCCCACCCTGCAGTTTACGATTCATTTGAACGTTACCCTCCCATCAACATCTAAGCCTTCCAACTAATCTATCTCCTTTAGGATTTACCATCACAATCCTGTATACACTTCCCTTCTCTCCCAAATGTACCAAAAGCTCCACTCATTTGTCCTCCTTCATTTGGTTATCATAATAATATATGCATTATACAATAAGCATTTGATGCTATTTAATGAGCAACTCATGGCCATTACATAAACAATAGGTAAATAAACAATAACAAAGAATATATCAACCAAAATGTGATAAAGTGAAGAGCACAACTATGGTCCTAGTGTTACCTTTTCCTTCAGGTGTGCCTTGTCCAAAGCCTCCCATATTTTGTCATCACTATGCTCTGAAAATGGATCCACATTGTAGCGAATAGTTCCTTCAAACAGAACAGGATCCTGTGGAATGATAGCCACAGCTGAGCGTAGATCATGCAATCCTATTGTTGAAATGTCAATGCCATCAATCAGGATACGACCTCCTGCCAGTTCTGTCAGACGTAGTAGTGTTGTCACTAAAGATGACTTGCCTTCAACAATAGATATTAGTTCAGGTAACTTCGAAGCAATACGAGAAATGAAACAACAGCACCACAGTTTAAGACTACCTCCAAATTACTGCAAATTATTCTAAGAATAAAAAGTTCTGATAATGGCATATTACACTTAGGATCATTAGAATTCTAGACTTTGTCCCCACCTCGTATTCAAAGAGTAACTGGTTATGGGCTGCATATGCTTCCATTGTTGCATGAAAGGGTGGGAAGGCATTACTACTGAGCTGGGTCTCACAGAAAGAGCTACTGTCAGTTGCTAGACAGGTGCATATAAAGGTGTGCAATGGATGTCGGTTGTCCAGCAACTGAGGATAGGTCTTTCTCTCGTACACAGTTAAGTTGGTGCCTCCATATCCTTCCATCTGATGACACCAACAGATATCCAGTTCCTGGAATGTTTTTTAATATGAGATGATACAAAAGCCCCAAAGTCTAATAATGAATACTAAGGAGGCATATTCTGAAAAATGTTAAAACTAACAGTCACTATAGTAGCTATACAGCTCACATTTCTCATGGACACTGGTCACAGTTACAACAATATTTACTCAAATGCTAAGGGCCTTGGAAATTCAATTATTACCACAGCAACTCACAACCTGACTTGAAACTTCGCACTCTTACTGCACTACCCTGTATCTGATGATTTTTCAAACATTTATATAATGCTTACAGATTTCTGGAAGATTCAAATTAAGAATTACTATGCTTCACTGAAAGTGAGTGCCTGTAATATGTCTGAAAAACAGACAGCATTAACACATGCCAAGGTGGAGAAGAAAGTTCTTTTTTTTCCAGGAACTAGTAGAGATGAAATAAGGTAGTTCTGCAGCTATGCAACTCCTTGATAGAGGTGAATGTAAATGGTCCATGCCAAAGAGACAATTATGCTGACATAAAAATTATTAGCAGAATTCTGGTATTTGAATGTATTACACTCTCTTTTTCACTACCTATTATTTCTCTTTCAGAACAGCATATGTATGAGAATGTACATGCCTGCCCACACATATGCATGCTTTTGTGCAAGTGTGTGTGCATTCACACTCAAATGTTGTGTAATTTACTAGTTATCTAGTCTCTGAAGGCAATAATCATTTATCATTGCACAGCCAACCATAAATCTGAGTGCATGATGCACACATGACAAATTTTTATTTGTAACCTCCTCCTTCCTTCAATTTTCTACTTCTATCTGGGTCATACGGCAACCAGGCCTCTTCATCTGTCTCTATTTTCCCAAAGTTCCTCATTTTCTTCCCACTATAATACGCTCTTATATTCAGCAACGTTGTAAACGCGCATCCACAAGGAATGGCAGTATTATCCATCTCACAAGATTTCTTTGCTTATTTAAAATTCAATATTACTCTGTACACTCAGTTACAAAACCAAGCAAGACATGGCCTTAAAAATTCTGAAGGTAGCAGGCTTAAACCCAACCATCAATCTTTCAACTGCCTTGCTTACCTGCTCCAGTACGACCAACGACTCCCACCTTCTCCCCTCCTTTGATATTGGCTGTTACCCCATGCAATACAAGTGGTAGATCTGGACGGTACCTCAGCTGTACATTCTCCATTACTATCTGCCCAGACCATGGCCAGTTTTTAGGTGGTCTTCCTGTTTCTACCTTAGCAGCTGCCTCTTCAGGAAGATCCTTAACCATAAAGAACTCTATTAGCATTTGTTCTGGAGGAAATGAGAGAAATTTATATTGCGTATTTCTTGAAACACTGATCAATATACAGCTATTCACATTTGAACGTATTGCCTTTTATTACTAATGTTTCAGTCAAATACAACAAATACATGGTGTTACTTCATACCACAGATTTGCTACATGTTTTTGTAGTGCAACCAGGAAGCTTTCTTTTATATTGTGATTTGAGGTTCTCATGGTGGTAACTATGAGGAACACTATCTTCAAGTTGTACATAAGTAATCTTGAGTTAAAAAGATAGACAAGACAGTGTATAAATACACTGCTCCTATATATTTTCTATTTACATATGTTTACTTATACACACATTTTGAATTTTAGAGAGAGTTTTCAGTTCAGAATATATACATCCTACGAAACATAAAGGAAGCCTAAAAGACAAATGCAGCCACACCCACACTCCACATGTATCTGGGATTGTAAAAACCGCTTTTAAAAACAGCATTTGAATATTGTTAAGTCTTTTATCCTTTAAACCACCGTGGTGTGTGATACCACAGTAGAAGAACTATGACAATATAAATTGTGGTACCCTAATAATACTTTAAAATCATGTGTTTGAAGTTGTAAGTGTTAACGTAATTTCAATAACCAATTGTCGAGGCAACCACCATGAAGCTTTGGAAATCATGTATCGTGAGTGAAGACTGTATGGTTGGAAAGTTGTTTCAAACCATCTGACATGTTGAAAAATTAACAGTTGACACGGTACTCCCTGAAGATGGCGCTGATGAGTACCGAAACAAGTCAAAGTGTTAGTAAAACAGTGTAACTTGGTGTATGAAAGGCAGTGCATTAAGTGTTAGTTTAATGAAGAACACCGTTCTGGCATGTGAAACCATGCTGTTTGATAGAGGCAGCATGTTCCTCTGAAATGCTTGAACAAGTCAACCAGATGACATGGTGTTACAACCCAGACAACAGCTATCTTAATTCATTATCACAATCACGCAATCAGCTGTACCATGAACCAGATACATCCTATTACATGTTCAAACTCCTTTTCTTTAACATTTCTTTTAATATCATCCTACCACCAATGCCTATGTCTCCCAAGTGATCACTTACTCTCAGGTTTTCTAACCAAAATTTCGTGTGCCTTGCTCACCTCTCACATACAAACTATACGCCTCATTCATCACTTATAAAATTCATACCTCTGTATATTCCAAGATTCTCTCTACAGAAGTAAATCTTGCTTGCATTTCAGACTTCAGTTGCATGACATATGGCACAAATGTGCTCACCTGAAAAAAAGAGAGAGAGAGAGAGATGAGGTTTCTTGACACAGTAATAACCAGTTATTTTATCATTAAAAAAAAAATTCTTAGATAGTTCAGACAACAATTCCTCAAGTAAGTGACCTGATATTGGTACATATATAGCAAAGTCTTGAAATTTGTGAACCTTGATGATTGGGATTTCAAACATTTTTGTCACCCACGTTTAATACCACTGTTTCAGCCTTTCATGTCTAGTTCCAACAAAATGGGATAAACAAGCCATGTGGCTGGCAAGTCAGCTTCCCCCACTCTACTACCACTGCACAAATGACTCAGCTCAGTCAAGCTCTGTCTTTCATTATGTGTGGTTGATGGCTTTTGTGCTCTGTACCTCCAGACTACAAGTACTGTTCTGTATTACCATGCTGCAAGAATACTTTTATGCTCTGTAACTCCAGAGTACCAGTATTGTTCTGTATGACTATGTTGCAAGAATAATTTTGTGCTCTGTAACTTCAGAGTACAAGTATTGTTCTGTATGACTGTGTCGCCAGATTACTTTTGTGCTCTGTACCTCCAGAGTATAAGTACTGCTCTGTATTACTGTGTTGGAAGAATACTTTTGTGCTCTGTACCTCCAGAGTATAAGTACTGTTCTGTATTACTGCGTTGCAAGAATTATTTTGTGCTCTGTAACTTCAGAGTACAAGTACTGTTCTGTATGACTGCGTTACAAAAATACGTTTGTGTTTTGTAACTCCAGAGTAAAAGTACTGTTCTGTATTACCGTGTTGCAAGAATACTTTTGTGCTCTGTAAATTCAGAGTACAAATACTGTTCTGTATGACTGTGCTGCAAGAATACTTTTGTGTTTTGTAACTCCAGAGTACAAGTACTGTTCTGTATTACTGTGTTGCAAGAATACTTTTAAGCTGTCTACCTCCAGAGTACAAGTATTTTTCTGTATGACTGTGTTGCAAGAATACCTTTGAGCTGTCTACCTCCAGAGTACAAGCATTTTTCTGTATTACTGTGTTGCAAGAATACTTTTGTGTTTTGTAACTCCAGAGTACAAGTACTGTTCTGTATTACTGTGTTGCAAGAATAATTTTTCTAATTCTTGATCTTCAAATAACAGCCTTCAGATTTCTGATCAGGATGACCAACCACTCATCCTTATGGCACGATCCTCTCCTGCAGTCATTTAATGTATTTAATGCATTTTGGTGTAATTTTATACTTTTATTACTAGTATTTCATAGGTACTTAGCAAGGAACTTTATATTGCAAATGAATTCTGATGTTTATGGTAATGCTTTCAGTTCCAATTAATCATAAACATTGAGACTCTACTGTACAAGTGAATGGCCGTCACCTTCCAAGCTAGAGTCTCTCATGTACAGCACTGGAGTAGTAGTGACAGAATACAAAGTGTAAGATTTGAGGTTCTCACAGTGGTAAGTCACGGTTAACATTTTACAGAATGTGACACTAAGTAATTTGGTAGATAGGTACCAACATTTTGGAGAAAACTGATGCCCCCATCTTCAGGGTAGAAAATGGAGGCATCACACCCCAGAAGATTTATCTTAAATTTGGTACTATTAAAATAAGCTTTTCATGCTTCTGATCACCTATATGATCACAGAAACACATTTCATCTATGAAGCTGTAATAACCAAAACTTCAGTAAACAAAATAATTCACCAAATAACACATTTCTATAAAGGATAGGAAAACTTACTGCAAATACACAAGACAAAGCAAGGCCACTTTGGGCAGCTGTGACATCATCACGCAATAGTACCACTACAAGACCAGTCAGTGTGACAGATACCACAGCAATCATATCCATTCGAAATGTAAACCACCGGACTGAGGAGCGGAATATAAAGTCAGATGCCAGTGTTCGGTTCAACCTTGCACAGAACCTGAAATACCGATATATCAATCTGTAATCAGATGCCCCATTGTGAAACTTCTCTTAAAACTATTAAAAAATATTGACTACAAACACTCAATGGAGTAGAGACCCTCCTGAGAAGCTATTTATTGCTCACCCAGTCAATAAACTCCTTGCATTTTACAGAACCTGAAGGCTCATTGTTATGTTCAAAACAGCCTGCTACTATCTCATATCCTGATATAGATAAATCCAATCTACAATCCCCATCATGTTATTTCTTTAAGACCCTTTTTAATATCATTCCCCCATCTATGCCTGTAGGTATTCTAAGTAGTCTTTATCCTTCAGGTTTATGCACCTAAACCCTACATGTATTTCCATTACATATGTTGCTCTGCCAATCCCACTCTGCTTGATCTGATCCTTCCACTGATTGATGGCAAGGAGTACAAATTACAAAGTTCCTCATACATAGTTTTCTCTACATCACCTTACTGCCTTGCTCCTAAGTCCAATTATTCTCCACAGCAACCTGTTCTGGAATGCCTTTAACCTATACTTTGTTACGTGACAGAACACGTTAAACACCCCTTAAATTCATAAAACGAACATATGATATTTTAATAAAACTGTACAGTGAAACCCCTATTCAATAATATCCATCAATTTAACAAGCTCTCCTCTTTCATGTTCAATTCCAGTTAGCTCAGTGAACAATACCGAGCATGAATATCCCTCATTTACTATTCTTCTTTAATCCACCATTCTCTGAACAAAGCTTAACCCTTTCCCCTCCCTAACGCTCCAAAGCGCTCGGGATTTAAAAGTCCCCTCCCCCTCTAAACGCTCTAAAGCGTTTCTGGTATAGTACGTAAATTTAAATGTCCCGTGAAAAAACT
>Ga0123357_10012929_pt1 | contig 10787 bp, 3 predicted proteins | sample TergutEmb28metaG_FD_89873 | JGI IMG/M metagenome (GOLD analysis project Ga0123357, IMG submission 89873) | Embiratermes neotenicus P4 segment gut microbial communities from Petit-Saut dam, French Guiana - Emb289 P4 | ecosystem: Host-associated > Arthropoda: Insects > Digestive system > Gut ...
TTCATTAAGTTTGACACAAAATTTGATCGCGCAACGCTGCTCGAGATTTCGTTTCTCCATTTTCGTAACGCGTCACTACTACACACACTTACACAACTCGCTGTCAAATCAGACGTGTTAATGTTATCGAGTTGAAACTTGCACTGATCATCAAGTAAGAACGTATGTCTCGGCAGGTGTCTGAGGTGTGGCTACAGCGTTGCCAGTTGTCGAGCCACGCATTCAGTGTCATTACTTTCCTGACGCACCACGTATATCATACACATAATAATTACCAGAAGTACTTTGACATTTGGTATAGCGTTGTGTTATGCATTAGCAAACAGTACTTCCACACTGTCAAACACAACATTCGAGTTAATGTAATAAGACTTGTCTAATATTAAAAGTTGTTTATGACGGCGTACAAGCACATTTTTGTTTAAACTGAAGTACTCTCGTTATGAAACACGCACAAAGTAATAATTCCCTACTAGGCGCTCACTTTACCTACTAGGTTCAAAACATTTTCAACTCTGTTTCTTTAAGTGTTGGTATCTGCTCAGTATGTTGCCAAAGCGAATCGGAGCGGTATGGAAGTTGCTATAGGAATAACTATGTAACTGGTCCTTTCTACATCAGGTCAGATTTGTTGTTTGGCATATTTACGGAGATTACTTTAATGACGGTGATAATTAATACAAACAAGCCAGAAGAATAATCCATGTAAATTTCGTAAACATTTATCGTTTAACACTTTAAACGCTGAATTAAATCCAATCTGCCATTTGCTGGCATTATTAGGAGCTCACCATATTCTCCACGTTAGCAGGATAAGGATTAAAACTCCCAAGTCTATATGCCCTTTTATTTACTTAGGTTTATCCTTAATTTAAAAATGCCATCAATGTCTCAGCACACGCTCTTAATAAAACCCGATGTTGCTAGATTCCTTAGATTTATTAAGAAAGATAAAACCCCAGATATTGTGTAAAAGTACAAAAAACCTCTCACTCAAATAACTCAGTCGAATAGCGTGGCTTTAAACTGCTTACCGCCATCACACAAGTGAAAGCGTTATGGGTACACAAAGATGTGCTCACAGTATCTATGAGGGTAAATACAAAGATCAAAAGTTAAAATTTACCTCCACTTCACTGCTATAATTTGTGTCAATAGCGGTAGTAGGGAAACATGGTGAAATTCGAAGAGTAATTAGACCTTTATCACGTTCCGCAGAAATTGGTATGTATATTTACATATGAGTTAGTTCTTGTTACGACGATATCGCTACAATACACTGCAACCATATTTAACCCTTATCCAGCTAACGTGGAGAATATGGTGAGCTCCCAATAATGCCAGCAGATGGCAGATGGGATTTAACTCGGCGTTTAAAGGGTTAATACCGCTGAATATTGTACTTGTTACACGTTCAGCTAGTGATTCATGTAGAGCCATACCAGTCCAATAAATACGGGTGTATCAAAACATTCACCACTGATAAATCCATAAAAATTGTGTCTCCGTGTACTAACTGCGACATGGAACAAACGACATGAGATCACGAATTTATTACCATAAAAACATTTCGGTATTCAACGTAGTTGAGTTACGTGAATGATTTACAGACAGGAATAATCAGCCCGTTGTCAATTTAAAACACAGGAAATTGCGGCTATCGGGACAGTATTTATAGCATTTTTATTTGAAATAAGATTGATGCATTAAAAGAGTTCGTTTAGCCTGTTGTTTTGGATGGGTGTGAGACGCAGTCGGTCACATTGAGGGAGAACCGTAGGCTGAGGGTGACTGAGAATACGGTATTGAGGAGAATATTTGGGCCTAAGAGGGACGAGGTAGTAAGGGAGTGGAGAAAACTACACGATGAGGAGCTTAGTGATACGGATTTCTCAACCAATATTGTTCGGGTGATAAAATCGAGAAGAATGAGATGGGAGGGGCATGTAGTGTTTATGGGGAAGAGGAGAGGCGTATACAGGATTTTGGTGGGGAAACCTGAGCGAAAGAGATCGCTTGGGAGACCCATGCGTAGATGGGAGGATAATATTAAGATGAATCTTCAAGTAGTGGGATGTGGGTTATAGACTGAATCGATCTGGCTCAGAATAGGGACAGGTGGTGTGAACTTGTGACTGCGGCAATGAACCTTCGGGTTCTATAAAATGCAGAGAATTTTTTGACTAGCTGAGAACGGGTTAGGTTCCCAAGAAGAACTATGCTCCATGGAGTAAGTAAGTAAGTATGAGAGTTCGGTGTTTGCGAGATTTGAGCCTTTCGCAGCGGTGCAGCTGATGATAATGCTTATCTGGCCTGTGACAGGACGTCTTTGGTAAGCGAATCGCGACGTTTCGAGACAACACACTGTGCTTATGTTCAGCAGTAGATATTTCCTAGAAGAACATTACAGGATATGTCGAGCCTTGAAGATGTCAATACTACGCTGCCTCGAAATGTCGGGATCCGATTTTCCACTGGGCAGCGTCATATCCCAGACAAACTGAATTCTCACGTTGTGTTTTTTTTTTTAATTTTACTACGTTACGTTAAGTTACAACGAACAAAAATTTTCAGAATGTTTGGGGAAAGAATTTTTAGCTTGTTAAGAATTTAACAAGCAAATGCAGAATACCTTAGATGACAATTAAACTTTTTTTGAATGGTAATATAACTAGCATGTGATCATCTTATTTTGAGATAATTTCATTGCGCAGAATTTGTCTATACTGTCAGTGTTTCAGAGATCCTGACCATTTCCATCAATAAAGCCAAATCCAAACTTTCACTTTCACAATTTTCTTACACAATTATGAAAGCGTTCTATTTCCGTCTTTCGTTTTATTGACTATCGTATCTCGGAAATATACAACAAAATGGAGACTATACCCGGTCACCATCCCTGCCATGTTTGGCATAAAGTCATACATTTCTTACCTTCACAAAACGCTCACACTAAAACATCGTCTACCTAAGCGCTTCTGAAAATTTGTTTCGCGACACATTGTTGTGTCGCGAGAAGTTTCTAGGTGTGCTGCGACTAATTTTCCATCAACAATACGATTTACTAGCTGAATATTACAATTATCATGGCACAGTTGATCGTTGAAAGGCATTCGGAAAGAAGGGGAGAAGCCTTCGGCTCAAGTACGTGTGCGTCACATACAGTTGAAGCACCGATACCCTCCGAAACGACAAGACGTAAAGGTTATTGCAACCAGCACAGTTTCTGTGCCCGGTGTGAGACGAGCAGACAGTTGAGGACAGGATTTGCAGACGGAAATCAGTACTCTTACTGACTTTTAAAGGTTTCAGCAGACGAAACACTGTAGTCTTTCGCATTCAGCTTGGTCGTGATTCAGTCCTTCACAGCACGCAGATAGACCACAATTGCAGCCATGGGCCAGTGTCGTGTGCGTAAATGCATAACATTCTTCAAACGCGTAGCGGCAAGAGAAATTTTGACAACTGCTATCAGGATGCACAGAGCAGATAAGCAAAGTGACCTTTATTAAAGAATAACGGAAAGCATGTCTCGTTTCTCCTATTTATGGAAAAATTGTAACTATATCCTAATAGAATTCTATATGAAGTTCTGTGCCTAAATATAGCCTGTTATGGAACAACTATCTGAGATCAGACATGCATTTCGTTTCGTGAGGCAACAAAGGCATCAGAAGCATTTAAACAAGTTCGAAAGTAACCTAATACGATAAACTCTAACTTTTAAAGCCTGGTCTTTAGTGTATGTTTGATCAGATTCATATTAATATGCTTATATTCTAAGAGAAGAATTTATTTGAGAGTTTCGAATGTATCTCAGAAAATATTTGTCCATTACGACACAAAATATTTGTTTTTTGTTTTTTTTACGAGATGGAGTGTGCTTACTGCACGATATGAACTTGGTCTGTAAGTAAAGATATTATCATTCTTCCACAAAAGAGTTAAAATATAGAAAAAATCGATCATTATTTCTATACGGATGTTGTTAATGGGTCTATAAGATGTTAGTTTTCAGATTATCCCAGTGGTGTGGTTGAGGAGTACATTGATCGGGACGTGCAGCTGCGTCACTGTCAGCGGTTTCCGAATTTTCGAAGAAAAGATTTTTTCGAAACGTCGAAACCCCCTCACTAAACGACGCAGTGTCATGTGTAAGATGAATGGATTCATCGGTCATTCTAGACGTTTCAATACCACGACAGTCTTAACGCAAGTTGATTAGTAGAGTCAAGTTGATATGCTGGTGCTGTACATGCAGGAGTACTGAAGGTAAGAAAAAGAGTTGCCTATAGTGACGACCGAATGGGCATGAAAATGTTGCAAGGCGAGTTTCCTTGCGAAGCAAGAAGAGTGTGTTCAAATATGCTCTAAGATATTGCCCTTGCCTAGTCCTGAAGTAATGCGAGTGGATCCCTTGTAACTACATCATTCCACTTTCTCGGGTTGGGAGTGGAGGAGACGGAATACTTATACCAAGAATTGTTACCAGTACATCGAATGGACGCTGATCCCAGTGCCCACATTGTCGTCCAAGGCGTTGGTCTGCAGCCGCTTGCACTCTGGGGTTGAGAGTTCGAATCCTGTTGAGGGCATGGATTATTGTCTCGTGTATTCATTTGTTGTGTGGATAGCGGTCTCTGCGACAAGCTGATCACCCGTTCAGAGGGGTCCCAGTGGGTATATCTGTGTGTCTAATCGCGTATGATCTAGAAACCTCAAAAATAAGGGAGAAATATTACACATGGCCTCGGACTTGCGATGACCAGATCAGGGCTCGTGGAAGACATGACAAGTGTATGCAGACTTATAAATAGGTGACACACACTCTGGAGGGTCCTAAGTAGACGAAGGGCTGTATTATCGTTGTACATGAGGGCAAGACATGACTCATCAACTCAGAATACGAAATAGTGTCGGACTCTTGTGAGTATGGTCATAAGGCTTTGGTTACCAGAAAGGGGAGGGAATTTCTAGATCTACGTAGTTAGTGTTAGCATCTATCAAAAGCCACGGGTAATTAATTCAGTAATGATGTATGTGCTACAGTTCAGTATTAGATTATGGTTACTTAAAAAGTGTTGTCGTTGTTGTTGTTATTGTTGTTGTTGTTTTTGAAAAACGGCGATTTATTTTTGAATGTAAACAAGATCAGCAAGCCTGACAGACCCTTTCTATGGTTTCCACTATCCAAGCAAATTTCATCAGTACTGTAGCTTGATAAGTAGGTTTTAACCTTTTGGCGCCGGAATTATTTTTTTAAATTTTAACACATCCTGTATATAAAATGTGAATAATACAGGAACCAAATACGTTAGAACTATGAAACAAACTGCATTTTGAAGAGGAAAAACCGGAGAGTATATACCGTGTTTAAAATATTCAGTACCTATATTTGTTGAATAAATGTATAAAATGCAACATTTAGAGGTTAGCGGTGCGGTACGACCACTATAGTCGACGTTAGGCGTCAAAAGGTTAAGATTGTTTATCTCCTCTGTTTTACTCAGACTTAAGTTATTTAAACATTTCCATCAATCACTCAAAAACTTGATTCTCTCACTGACCATAACTGTCCCCAGCAGTGCTTGTCCTATATAGAAATAAAGTACGACGGACCACAATATATGTGTTATTATTAATGTAAGTCAGTGACGCCAGTTACAGTGAAGTGAACAGAATCTAGTATGGAGACATAAAAAATATATAACTACACACGCGTAAATATTTTGTGGTACTTGGAACTTATAAGTTAATAAAGCACATACGAGAATGTGCAACCACTCTTTCGAAGGATTGCGTTGGCCTGATGGTAAAAATTAATGGTCGGCTATCGGATTTGAGATTTGAGATTTTTTCTCCATTATAACTTAACAGTCATGGCAGTTAGTCCCAGCCATGCCTCGATATTACGTTAGCTGTTCATATGGACAGTAAGTTTGTTAGCGACGTCAGCTACTGTGCCTGTTCAAGTTCATTTGTTGAATAAGAGTGGATATGGTCGAGCTACAGACCAGAGGGATTCTATATGACCAACGTGGTTCAGAGGAATGAACATTTTATATGCGGCCTTTTTTCAACAAATTACATAAAACACTGCTGTATTAAGCCAAATACTTAAAGTTACAAGCGACGTGAATAAAATGATAATGGAATGAAGGGGAAAATATTCTTATGGGTGTGGATCTGAACGTTTTGTTATCAGGTCGGATCCTTTAAGTTATAATTTAAATTGTCCTGTCCACGCAATGAATAAACACAGAGGGACTGGAGGTATAGCTCCACTCATTTTTAACCTCGGCAGTTGATAAGGTGGGTGGTAAACTTCATACCTTGGCCGTTTCACCTCAAGGAAAGAAGTCCGGCATCCACTTAATAAGAGGTTAGTTGATCCCCACAGTCCATCCGTATGCTTTGGTAAAGACAAAAATCTCTTGCCCATGCCGGAATTTAAACCCCACAGAATGTCAATCCCGTAGCTTAGCAACCATACCGAATAAGCTATAACAGGATCGTTTGGAAGTGTTTTGTATCAGATATGTTGGAGTTGAAGATTCTAAACTAGGGTTCGCGCTGTCAGTTTGAATGCTAAGTCCCCCCCCCTCCCAACAACAAGACACCTTTGTATCGCTCCCCACTCTCTCAACCCCTACGTCATGGCAATGCCGACGTACCGTAACCCCTATTGATTTTGCTACGTTTCGGCATTTTGATAATATCACGGAAAATGTAACTTTGTAAGAGAAAGGAAAGATTATATATGACAAAGTACCTGAATGGGAACAGCCGGCACATTCTCCTTGTAATATCCGGTTCATTTTCAAGGAAAACCACAAAATTTTTAAGACATCTCCAAAGTTCCCGAACTTAGCGCGCAGCAGCGAGTAGAGCAGTTAAAAGATCTAATTTGCCACAAAATACTGACGTTTCAGAAACTAACGTCTTATGTTAAGGCTATGGTTGTCACACTGGACCTCTTAAGCTCGGAAAAAAGTTTTATAATACAAACTTGATGTTATCGTTAGTCTCTTTATGGTTGCTAATACTGGTCTCATAACGGCAACACGTTGTGTATTACTGTACGTGCAAACACTCTACACCTAAATTGCTACGCCATATAAAACACAGGTTAAACCGTGTTACCGTTCATTACACAGGTCCAATTCGCGACCATAATTTATCTTCCAACGACAAATATTCCATCCTCGAGCAGTAAAAAAAGTCATGTCATAAAGTTCCAAGCAGGCACATAAATAAATATTTCAAATCGTCTCTCTCTCTCTCTCTCTTTCTTACTCTTTAATATTTATTACCGTTCCGTGTTCACTCCACAGCCTTAATATAAAAATGTACCAAACCGCTCTCTCATATAGCGTCAAAATACAGCCCCTAAGCTAAGGGAATAACGTAACTTGTAAGAAGGGATTATTTCACATTATTTACAAATCGCCGTAGAAACGGTACTTTTGGCAATGAAAATAATTCACTCAGACTGGATTCTGCTGGGATATTAGGCTGTGTTTTTGGATAAAGACTTTTTAACGTTTGGAAGTGTCATAGTGCTTTCCGCTTCAGAGTCAGCGAGTCTCCTTGGACTGCTTTACCCTGAAGAAAAAAAAAAAAAATACGACCCTCCGAAACGGCGGGAACTATTTATACAAAGACTTCGCGTAACCTCGCAGCATACTCGGACCTTTAGCAAAAATGCAGTGAGAACCCCAAATCTCTCATTATGCAATCAGCAGTCAACAAAATTCAGGTACTATCGTTCATCCGTAGCCACGAAGAAGTTACAGCATATTTTGTTACATAATATGGTGTTCGGTGTTGAATGCGGTTCTGAAATTGGAAATGTGAGAAGAAAGTGCTACGAAGAATATATGAGCGTTACAGAAAGAAAGAGCAGGAAGTATAAATTTCAGTAACTTAATCTTTCTTACTCGACTTTCGTCTTCTGAAAGATAAGGTCGCTTATTCTGGTAAAGAAACCGTTATTTCAAAAGATCTTAACGTTACATCGTCATAACTAACGCGCAAGCAGCAAGCTAAAACAACAAATCGGCTGCTTCCAAACGGATGTAATACCATCAGTAACAGAAATCCTTAACACGATCACGTTAAGGCCTTACAGCCTAGACGGGAAATCCGTTAACATGCGCACAATTTCCGACGTATTAGTTACTTATTCGTATTACAGCCAAGGGAAGCGTTTCGTACTGAGGAATGGCTGAACAAATCGTGGTTATATGACCTGAAATTTCCACGACAACTGAATTCAGTAAAAGTTCCTCGGCTCAACAGCGGCATCAGGTGGTTGAACGGTGATTGATCGAAAGTTTCGAAAATTATTTCTATTCTCATCATTTCCCTAATGACGATAACAGAGACGGTTCTCCATAAGTTCGTTCACTCGCCGTTCAAAACTCGGAAGCGAGTGCTGGTCCGACAAGATCTTACTGAATTGTAGATTAGCTCTTCCGCTCGTCGGTCGATTGTGAAAAGCAGATATAGGTTATATTTCTGGCCGGACAAAGAGGACAGTGACAAACCTTGACGTATATTTATTCAGAATCCCTTCAACTGTCGCTGTAATTCTACCAGACTACACGACGTCAAACAACGGAACACACTCAGCTCCATACTCCTCACCTTAAGAAAGTCAGACATCATCAAATGTTATATAGTAATACCGCTCTTCGCTTAACGGTTGGGCTCAAGGCCGGAGAGACAATAAACTTCATCCATGATCAATGCCCGAATCATTTCGACTAGGAAAAGGTACACTGCATAAAAAATACTTACGTAGAATATATAAGTAATTCTACGCAAGCACTTCTTATACATTTTGCCTATTTTACATTAACAGCATAATTTTTTATACTATATTTTAAAAGCACCCTGCAGTGTGAAATTTGAGGTCTCAAACTGCAAACTGCAGTGGTAAATATTGACTTCTTAACTTCCTTTATGCACAGAAAGTTGATGGCTAACTTTGGTAGCTGAAAAATGTGGCTGTCTTTCGACATCCAAGAGTATATATTGCGTTGACGAAACATCTGCTGGTTTTATTGTGATGCCACAACACAACTAGAATGAAAATCCTTAAAAATAGGTTTCACTAACTTTCGTTCATATTAGAACAAGGATATGATCCAAACAAAGTATAAAGATGAATTTTCAGTGCGGCGTCATTACAGGGTAATTATTAAATTGCCTTATTTTGAGCCCTACCCATAAATAAATTTCTAACAGCCCCTCAGACGAGCATTGGACCACATCACGTGTTCATTAACAGATTATAGTAATGCCTAGGCACAGAGACGCTTTGCACATTGGGTTTATTAGAGCTAAAGCTTCCAGCACTGTGACCTTTTTTGCCTATTTACTTCACTAAGGCACTCGCTTTTGTGGATGTCAGCTTTAGGAATCAAATTATTTATAATAACACCATTGTGTAGCCGGCTAAGGATGTGAAATATTAAGCAATCCCTGTACAGGCCTGCAGAAATCTTGACGGTTCCAGGAGGTTGAGGCTCCCAGATTTCATGATAATCGGCACATTAATTTGGTAAGGCTGCCAGCCCTAAACACCGGCCGCCTTTACCCCCAGAAAATATACCTGGTGCTCATTTCTTTTAGCGGCTGAATTGATCCCAGGACTACAGAACGAATCGTGATCTCCGGCTTTTAGCAGAATGCCTCAACGAACTGCGCAAAAGCGTTCCCCTGTCAAAAATATACGTAGTTTAATTCATGTAAACGGAAGGAAAAAAGAGGATGAAGGAAAGAAAGAGGGACGAAGATATTTATCTTCTTGTTTTTTTTGGCTATATTTTGTGAATGCATGGGCGCTATCGATCAGTCTTCATGAACCCATGTGACATATCACACTTGCGCTCTGAATTAGGCCACAAATACCTTCAGTTTTTGGTTTATGCATCAGACTACTGTCTTGCTCTGCTGGATTAAAATAATTACTACGCACGTTTACGTGGAAAGAATTCAAACATGCCATAATGAACACCAGTAACAAATTGTGTAATAAGATTAAAGGCTTGAAGATGCAAGAGTTTTTTTCCTCACATCCAAAACCTTAAGCCTGTTCAGCCTACCATTCAATGATTGCTGCGGGCGTTCTCCGTGGGGCTAAAGAGGCCAAGACGTGAGGCTGACCCCTCGCCTCTATCTAGTGTTGATAATAAGAGTGAGTGAACATGCGCCTCCCTTCAACCTGTATGACTCCATGGTGTGCAAAGAAACAACCACACGTGTACTGTTTAATCAACCCGGTTCACACTAGGGTATATTCATGTTGTCTAGTGAACACAGTAAAGAACTTTCGGATCTCCAATAAGGCGGTGAATTCCTTAACTAGCTGCCAGACTGTAAACTCCTTTATTAGAAGTCTCCTGGACCAAGTTATTAGTCCCAGCACACCAACTGCAAGCAGCAGCCGGAAAGGATCAGTCGGTGTAGTGTCTAGACTACGTACTGAACAACTGAGGAATCGTGGTTCTTGTCCCAGCAGGGGTAAGGAAGAGAGCGCACAGGTCGGCTCCGCGGACCATCCACCGCTTGCCTACTCGATGGAAATCGGAGCTGTAATCCGGCTTTAATGCGGCCAAGGCAGAGAACTGACCACTCAGCTTCGCCTAGTCCATAAATTGTAAATGGGCTGAGCTACAATCCCCCCCCCCCCCTTCATGCCCTGTCGGCGGAAAAAGGCTTCATACACAAGGGATGTTAAACTAAAACAACAGGATCCATTCCCGTGGGCTAACCAAAAA
>Ga0123357_10012930_pt1 | contig 10786 bp, 10 predicted proteins | sample TergutEmb28metaG_FD_89873 | JGI IMG/M metagenome (GOLD analysis project Ga0123357, IMG submission 89873) | Embiratermes neotenicus P4 segment gut microbial communities from Petit-Saut dam, French Guiana - Emb289 P4 | ecosystem: Host-associated > Arthropoda: Insects > Digestive system > Gut ...
AAACTCGATCAAACCATACGCGACGTCGTGCTTGTGATCGATACGTCGGGCAGTATGGGGTTTGCAAATAACAAGCCACTTGCTACATTGAAGCAGGCCGCGATTAAATTTTGTGAAGAAACTTTTTCACGTACGTCAGCGACGAGGATAGGCATCGTCCGGTACTCGGACAGCGTGAGTACGCCAATCGAGTTCACGGACGATTTGCAAAAGATCACTGACGTCATCAACAGACTATCCGCGTCCGGTGGGACAGATATCGGATTGGCGCTGAATCGAGCAGACAATTTGCTTGCAACCAAAGCAAGAACTACAGCAACAAAGGCAATCGTGCTTATGACAGATGGCCGGCCAGAAAACGGGGCGACATACACTAGTAATGATGCGAAATACTCGTATACCGAATATGGTCCATATGCAAGCTTTGCTTCCGCAGTCTACAGGACAGCGTTGCCATTGAAAAGCAAATACGATATCTATACGCTTGGCTTTTTCCATAGCTTTGCGGAAGGTAGCACCGATATGAAGCTCGGACAGCAATTGCTCAAGGACATACAAAACAACGGGTATTACAATGTCGTGAATCCGGGTGACTTGGATTTCATATTTGGAAATATTAGCAACGCTATCGCTACGAATGACTATCCCATCATCGTCATCCCGGGGATAATGGGGAGCGAGCTCAAGGATCAATTGGGGTTGACCGCATGGCCGTTTACGTTGGGCAACACTATTCAAATGCCCACTTTTCCTGTTGATTTTTGCTTCCTTTTGGATATGTCAACGGCTTACAAGCCGGTAATGGGAGGTTATGGCTCTTATGATGATTACAAAACTCTGATAACGCAACTGCAACAGCGTTTTCCAAACCGCCAAGTAATATTTTTCGGATATGATTGGCGTTTTTCCGCGTATGACGCGGCACAAAAGCTCAAGGACTATGTTGACAATGTTTTAAAGGCGGACAAGATAGATATAGTCGCACACAGTATGGGTGGGTTGGTGGCCGCGCAATATGCCGCCGACGCAAGCAACGCGGCGAAGATCAATACGGTCGTGACGCTCGGTACGCCATATGAAGGAGCGCCCATGTTGCTTGGAGTGGTAGAACTGTATACACCGCTTGTTGGCCAGGATGGATTTCAAGGGTATCTTGCACAGCTCTTGAAAATGATAAAGGAATCGCCAGGCATTGACCAAGTCGCAAATCGCCGTCTGTTTGCAAAGCTGCCGGGGGTGATGGATCTGACACCTACAAAAAATTATGTTGATGCGGGTTACTTCAGCGTCATGAAACGGAGCAATAATACTGACCAGGTCACTATGATGAGCTATCCGCAATATCAGGATTATTGCAACATATTGTTTGGCAACATTCCTTATAAGCTTGCAGTTGACAGGCAGGCGAGTATCAAAGATAAAAATGGCGCGAGCGTCCTCGCGTCCCTGCCCAGGTCTTTCTTCATCGTCGGTGACGAGCAGCGGACCGTTAGCCGCTTCATATTCGCCCAGGATTTAAAAGGTTTGGCCGATCTGGGTTTTGATAGCGGCGACGGTACGGTTCCATACGCGTCGGCGTCAATGCTTGGAGCTTTGAGCACAGTCGGAGGCGACCGCCTCATAGTCCGGCACGGGATTTCGCATGGCGGCCTGACAGAGGATCCCGCGACGTTGAATCGCGTCATGGATTTGCTCGATTCAAAAAATCTTCCATCGGTCGGCGAGGCAGAAGGACAGGGCAAACCATATATCGTTGTCCGCATTGCTTGCCCTGTTGATGTGACAGTGTCGAAAGGCGGAGAGAATCTGTCAAGTGTGTCCGGCAGTGAAAACAACGAGACGGGTTTTGGGGAACTATACCGTATCGGTGAAAACGAGGATATCAAAATACTTGCAATGGATAGCGACCAATATACTATCAATATGAACGGGACGGGGAAGGGGACAATGGATTATGAAGCCCGCTATTTCAACGAGACAAATACGCTTGTAAAAAAGGATACATTCACGGGTGTGCCTATCACCGAAACCACGAAAATCACTTCAGTAACAGATCAGAATACGGTCAACAGGCTGGATGTTGATTCGAATGGCGACGGTAGCGTGGATCGTGTGATATATCCCGATGGGAACGGCTCAAATACGCCTCCCCCGGCTACGCCAGCTCCGACGCAGCCTCCAAAACCCGGTACAAACGTGCCCACCGGTAGTAATGGCGTTTCGTCTGGCAATTCAAATACAGAAAATATCGGAGCTGTAGCGGAAGACGATGTACCGGTCGTTCTGGCACCGCCCATTGATGACGCAACAGCTGAGGGGACGGATATACAGGCGGCAGAGGATTTGAGCGCAGGGAACCAGGCAACGACTATCGTGATCATCGTGTGCGTCATAGCCGCGCTTGCTGCCACAGTCATCGTCTTCGCTCTGCGCAGAAGCGACGCCAACGGGCCAAGCTCCACACGTAGCTCGTCAGGTGTCGGCCCCGGAAGGAAATACAAAGGAGATTCGACCGACATAGGGCCCGGAAGGAAATATCGTTAACGCAAGCCTGCTTTAATAATTTTATTAAAACGCTTTAAAACCAGGCCGCTTTTCCCCTTGTATAGAGTAACGCGATGCCAATCAGCCAAAGGGCAAGCCATCATGCCAGGCTTGCTTTTTGGCTAATGGAAGACCCAAGAGGGAAAACGGTGACTACGGTACGGGGGTGGAAAGGGCGTACACTGAACTTGACGATAGGAATGGATGCCTTTTTGGACTTTTGAGTATATAAAGATTTAATGTAACAATTTGAAAGGGGAAAATACGGATGATCAGGTGTATGGGGTGTATGACCGAATACAAGGAATACAAAAAGAATGGCGATAAGGTAACGGTTTGCCCGCATTGCGGGTATGTGAAAGATTCGCCGCCAAAAGAAACGTACCATTTGACCCCGGGCAGCATATTGCAGGGAAAATACATAGTCGGTAAGGCCATCGGCTACGGCGGCTTCGGCGTGACGTATATCGGCTATGACGCGCAGCTTGAGCGCAAGGTCGCAATCAAGGAATACCTGCCGACCAACTTCTCTACGCGTATGGCGGGCCAGACAAATCTGAGCATATACGTGGGGCAAGACGGCGAGCAATTCCAAATGGGCCTGAAAAGCTTCGTTGAAGAGGCGAAACGTCTTAGCAAATTCAACCCTCTGCCTGGCACGGTCGATATATACGACAGCTTTCTCGAAAACAAGACTGGCTACATAGTGATGGAATATCTTGAGGGTAGAACCGTAAAAGAGGAGATGGCAGCAAATGGCGTATTTGAATACGCTGCCGCAAAGCTGATCATCCTGAAGATTCTTGATACGCTTAAAGAGGTGCACAAAGAAGGCATAGTCCACCGCGATATTGCACCGGACAACATCTTCCTTTCAGAAGGAAGCGTACGGCTCATAGACTTTGGGGCTTCGAGATACGCAGCCCCGCTTCAGCAGAAGAGCCTCTCAGTCATTTTGAAGCCGGGCTATACGCCGACGGAACAGTACCAAAGGCATGGGGATCAGGGGCCGTGGTCGGACGTATACGCGCTGGCAGCTACATTTTACAAGATGATCACTGGGGTCACGCCAGAAGAGTCTATGGAACGCATGGCCAAAGACAATTTGAAAGAGCCATCCAAACTCGGAGTGAAACTTCCGCAAAGTGATGAAAACGCAATCATGAACGCATTACTTGTCAAGGCTTCTGACCGTACGCAAACGGCCGAAGCGTTCAAGCGCCAGCTTACGGAAGGTAGCAACGTAAGACGTGCGGCTTCCACCGTCGGAAAATACGACGCTGGAAAATTTCCGAAATGGGCAAAGGCGCTCGTGGCCTGTATTGGGGGCGTGATCGTCTTGCTGGTGGTATTAATACTGACGGGCGTGATTCCTACTCAAAACGGGCCTTTTGTACCGAGCCCGCCTTTGCAGCTTGCGCCAAACGAGACGCGAGTCCCAAATGTGGTCAACGAACAATACGAAAGCGCGGTCAGGATCACAGACAGCGCGGGGCTGCTCATGGTTGTCACGGACAAGGAATACAGCGATAAGGTCGACGCTGGCAAAGTGACTACCCAAGCCCCTCTTTCTGGAAGGGTACAGACCAAGGGTAGTGCGCTTTCGGTAGTCGTAAGCGGAGGTAAAGAAACCGCAATCACGAAGGGCGTCATGCCTGACGTCGTATTTCATACCTCTGAAACTACAAGCGCAATGCTGTCCGAGGCTGGCGTAGACTATACACTGTCATATGAAGAAAGCGACAATGTACAGACTGGCAATACCATAAGGCAAAGTGTAGCCGCTGGCTCCTCAGTGTCGACAAACACATCTGTATCAATCGTTGTGAGTAAGGGGAGCAGTAAACAAAGTGCAGCTACCGGTGAAAATGCCGGACAGGCAGGCTCATCATCGACTACCGATGGGCCTACTGGGCCTACGGGAAGCGCAAACACAGATACGGGAAGCGGTAGCGATACCTCTGAGTCTATCACGCCGCCCGCGCCGGTTTGGACGGTCAACATCACCAAACAGCCAGTCGGCGACACGGTCTGGCTGAACAGTAGCGACCCGCTCGTCCTGAAAGCGCAGCTTTTGGACGAGGACGGAAATCCGTTGCCTCTCGGCGATGGCGACATCACTGTCCAGTGGTGCTATTCGGGCGGCGGAGTGGCTGATATTGCCGACAAGGTCAGCACGACTGCTGGCATGGTGGCCGAGAAAGTGCTCGACGACGGCGTCACGTACCAATCAACCTATAGCACGCCTATTTTGCCAAAAGCCGGCAAGTATGAGTACTACGCCATTGCTTCCGGCAAAAACGCCGAGGACGTGCAGTCTGATGTCTGCACGGTCACGGCGAAAGTCAAGCCGGCGCCAGTAGCGCCGCCGGCCAGTGGCGGTGGCGGAGCAAGCAGCTCTGGTGGGGGAGGCACGTCATCTGGCAGCAGTTCTGGTGGCGGAGACGGTGGATCGGCCGGAGGCGGTGGAACTACCAACCCGTCAGTGGCACAGTACAGTATTGGTACGTATTCCATTGACTGGGATGATGGTGTTGAAAATTATCATGGGTCAATGACCCTTTATGGTAATTACCAGGGGCACCTAAATCAGATTCAAGGACTCGTGTCACCAAGGGGGGCGAGCAGCCCATATGCAGCCGACCAAGTAATGGCGGTTGCCGCTTCGGTGGCCCAGAATGCCATGTCGCAAAAAGGTATTTCGGGTATCCTTGTGGTAAGCTTTTCGTAAGTAATGGGACAACCGGGGACGGTCTGGTTTTGTCACAGCCCGAAGTGACGGGGGACGTATAAAGTGTCATACAAAAAGCACGTTGAAGGTACTATCCGATATCGGGCCGGGCAGAAATATCGGCAATAGCGCTGGAATTTTGTCCTTGCTATTACCTTGACAATCATTGATAATATTAGCAAGGACATTGCCGGTATTATCAAGGTCCTTGACAAACAATTGACAAGGAGTGAAAAGGATGGATAGTGAACATTTGACAGAAGTGATTGCGCTTTTGCGCGAAGAGAATAGCGACAATCAGCGTTACGAAGCGAAGGCGGCCGCAAAAGGGATGCCGCAGGATATCAGGAGTTCAGTTCGCTTGTAAATATCGGGACATCCCTTATCCTGGCAGATGGGAAGAAAGTTGTTTGGGCCGTCGTAGAAGAGGCGGAAAAAACGACAAAGCCGGTCAAAATAAAGAGCAGCGGGAAATCGTATATCAGGCTTTACGACGGGGATTATGAGTTGTCTGAACAGGAAGAGCAGTTGTTTGTCGCGAATAGAGGCTCCTGTCTTTTTGATGAGGATGCAATACCAGGATCCGCCGTTTCGGATTTGGATACGAAGCTTACAGCAAGATATATAGAAAACAGAAAGTCCCATTCGAAAGCCTTGTCCAATATGGACGACAAGGATATTTTGTTCCGTACAGGCGTGACAAGCAGAAACGGCGAATTGACCCGGGCCGGCGTAGTGGCGCTTGGAATATATCCGCAGCAATTCATGCCAAATTTTTCTATCAAAGTAAGCGTCCAAAAAAAGAGAGGGTACGCGGAAAGTGTCAGGGCTGTCAATGTCAATTCGATCGACGGCTCCATACCTATGATGATAGACGAGTGCGTGAAGTGGGTAGCCAACAACACAGACGAATTCACAATCAATTTGCCTGACGGCCATGTCCGAAATGTGCGGGAATACCCATTGGCAGCAATCAGAGAGCTTGTCTCAAACAGCCTGATACATCGGGACTTGAACCCGATGTCGATGTTTCAGAACATCACGCTGACGATCAAGGACGATCATCTTATCATTAGCAACCCCGGCGGATTGTATGGACTTACTGTCAAGGAATTGGGGCGAACAGAATCAAAGACGCGCAATTCAAGGCTTGCGGAAATATGCCAATATGTCACTGACGAAAGCGGAAGGAATGTAATCGAAAAACTGGGCACCGGCATTCCCAAGGTCCTGGAGGAATTGCGGTCATTGAATATGCCGCCTCCGCAATTCATTGATGGCGGGGTATACTTTTCTGTCATATTAAAAACGGCGGTCAAAGCGGTCGTTGATGATGAAAGAAGCATGCTATTCAAGATGTCAAACAACAGCGCTAAAATCCTTGCGGTTTTGGCAAAAGGAGCGCTGTCAAAACAGGAGATCGTTTCGGAAACCTCTTTGACACCGCCACAGATCCGCTATGCGATAGACAAAATGATCAAAGAGGGGGTCGTATTGAAATTGGGCGAAGGGTCATCTCCGGCAACAAGGTATTCATTATCGCGGTCGAAATCGAAATGACAAACCATGGTTGGCAGCCTATAAGCGCATTTGAAATTTCAAGTTTCTATTGCTATACTATAAAACAGAATATATTTACGGAAGGAAATTTAGAATGAGCACAGCTCAAAGCAAGGACGCTTCAAACAGTATCACGCCGGAAAGTTATCTGGAGGATCTGTTGAGCGCCAATCCCAAACTCACTCCGGCAGATATCAATCATTGCATACCATATGCGGAAACGTTTGAGGAAAAAGATTTGCTCATGAAAGCTTATGGTATATTGTTGAGCCAAAAATTCCGTGAAGTCGTCATTCGTCAAAATAGCCAGCTCTAAAAAATGTGATTTTATTGTGGGCATTCAAGGCTCTGGAAAGTCAAGTTTTTTCAGAGGCCTATTTGATTGCCCTTACCCCAAAGACTTCCCTTATGATTATATCTGTATTGATTATTGCAAAGAGTTGTACGGCAAAGATAATGCTCGAGTTATCGAAGAGATGAATAGGCGGCTGGAGTATCATATTGAAAGAGGGCTGCCGTTCTGTTACGAAACGGCATCACTTGGGGATACAAAACAGTATAAGCGAATCAAAAGAGAAGGATATGCCATTCATATTCAATTCCTGTTCATTTATCCGATCGAAAAGGCTATGGATCGAATAAAGAGGGGATTTGAAAGGCACGAACGACATGATATTGCAAAAAACTTAGAGAAATTGGATTCAGATCAGAAGATTCTCTTGGATAAACTCGCATGGCATATTCTTAACAATGATATAGTAACAATACACGACAATTCTGAAGATGTTGCATTGTCGGCCTTGCAACTGGCAAACAAACCGGTTGCGCAGTTCGAAAGCGGGGAATTGGTATGGCGTGCAGATGCGAAAGAAATTTTATCACCAGAATTAAGAAGTTTTTTAAAGAATTATAAATACGGTAGGAATACAGGAAAAATAATTTTGTTTAAGTCTGAAAACCAATGATGATGTATAGCTCGGATCAGGTGGATTTTTCGGCTGTTACGCTTATCGTAGGATATGGAAGAGAAAGCGAATAGAGGATTTCATACGCGGGTTTTACAACTGAGTCAATCACAAACCACCAACTCCTTAATCACAGCGGGGGCGATCATTTTTGTGTTATCGTAGCGTTCACAAATCAGCTTCCCCTGAAGAAGCCCTTCATATACAGAACACGGCGTAGAGTGGGACCGTCTTTTTCCCGTCGGCGAAGCCGAAATTTTTGGCAGAGACCTTGATGGCGTACTGAGGTTTGTAGGTTTCGGTATAGACTTTCAAACTTTTTGCCTGTGTATTGTCTGAGCTTTTTACCTCTACAGGAACAATCGCTCCTTCTCGTTGAATTACAAAATCCACCTCAGCGCCACGGTCTGACTCCCAGTAATATGTGTTGTACCCGTTCATCGCCAAGTGCACCTGGACATAATTCTCAGCCATACCTCCTTTGAAGTATTCGAGCCCATCCGACATATACAAAACATCCGGCACAGGCAAATCCTTTTTCGCGCAAAGCAGCCCCAGATCGGATACATAAATCTTGAAAGAGTCGATATCAATATTGTCATCAAGTGGTTTTCGGGGATGCTCCACCCTGAAAACCTGTGACACAATGCCGGACAGGGCTAGCCACTCAATAGCGTTTTCAAATTCCGCCGCACGCCCGCCCTTCTTGATAAGTTTGTATTGAAAGCGCGTGTTTTTCTTTGAAAGTTGAACAGTGATACTGTTGTAAGTAAGCCAGGTTTTCCTTATTTCCTTCTGCTGATTGTATTTGCTCATATCGTCCATATAGTTCACCAGAATGTTGGATTGAATATTTCGGATGAGGATATAATCGTCTGTTCCGGCGAATTGCATGACGCACTCCGGCATGCCGCCCACGACGAGATATTTTCTATAATACTGCATGGCAGAATCATGTAAGGCAGGGGGAAGTGGCGAATCCGTATTAAAACAATCCCTGATTTTCCCGGCCAGCTCTTCCTGCCCCAAGGCGATCAGGAATTCTTCCATATCCATCGGATACATGGTTTTCATATCAACTTTGCCGACAGGAAAAGAAAATTCCTCGCGGTTGACCGCAACGCCGAGCAGGCTCCCCGCTACAACAATATGGTATTCTGGCGCTTCCTCACAAAAGTATTTCAACGATGTAAGCGCCCGTTCACACGCCTGCACTTCGTCAAAGACTATCAAAGACTTTTCCGTGACAATATTCACTCCTGATATATGAGAGAGAATCGGGATGAGATACGCCGGGCTGATATCGCTGTCAAATGTTTCTTTGAGTTTCAGGTTTCTCTCAAAATTAAAATACGCTATGTTTTCATAATATTTTCGTCCAAACTCAAGAATTGAATAGGTTTTGCCCACTTGCCGGGCTCCCTGCAAAATAAGCGGTTTGCGATGCGGGCTATCTTTCCAATCCTTTAAAAATTGTGTTATCTTGCGGTACATACGCTGCCTTTCTTTCTGGTTTCCAATAAAATAACATATAGTCATGCATAAAACAAGTATTTCATCATGATTATTTGCATTATATTGCGCGACATTTTTTTAAAACGGCAACAAAATTGACACGACATCTTTGATGACAATTGGGGACGGTCTGATTTTGTCACAGCCCGAAGTGACGGGGAACATATAAAGTGCCATAATAAGTGAAATGGGGCGGCTTTATTGTCTATTGTTCCCGATTGAATTTTTATGTACTACGGATATAATATTTTTATAAGGAAAAGAAAATGTACAACACAAACATTGCGTCAATGCTAAAGATTCAACAGCTTGAGCTGTTCAGAAAACGGAGAGGCTGCCGTGTGTCAGATGCCGGAAAGCTGTTCCGGCAGTACAGCGTTTTTGATTATATTGATGATTCATATGAATTCCTTCACATTCAGGGCGCGGACGCGACATATGAAGATATATCCGCCTATATCACACATAAGGAATCGTCACAGTGAGCATCATCCAGGCGAGCCGGCACTTCTTTCACACAACAGACAAAAGGGGACGTACCTTATGTCTTGTGATAACCGGGCCAAAGAGAACGCGAACTGATAGACGATGTGCTGCTTGATGAGCCTAAGGTCGGACGACGGTCGGCTTATGCCGACAAAACGGTTGCAGAGTTGATAAGGATGATATGCGGCGCACAGAATGGGCCTGAATTTCAAGGCATGTCCAGTGAGGAACAGAAGTCGGTCGTATTGAAGCTCAGGGAAGAAAAGGCGCCGATCAGGCAAATCGCCCGCGTGACGGGTGTAAGAAAAGGCGTGATTGAGTATTGGAGCAAAAATCGGTGAGCGCGGCAAATGATTCGGACACAAATTCAGATGTAAATGCAGATGCAGACACAAGGTACGTCCCCTTTTGTCGTGCAAGGTACGTCCCCTTTTGTCTGTCTGTCCCTTGTCCCTAACGCATATATATGTATGTATTATAAATTGTTAATCTATTAACAGACATATATATATGTATTGACAATATTGAAATGTTTGGATTATACTGATCTTAATATAGGGACAGGACACGATTAATGAATACATATGACGAAAAAGGACCGAACAATAGTATGCCCGATGAAAAATTGATCGGGGAGACGATCCGGCGCTTACGGATCCGCAAGGGTTTGCCGCTTGAAGATGTGGCGGCGAAGGCGAATTTGTCGCCTGTTTCGGTCAGGGCGCTTGAACTCGGGCGGGGCTCTACGCTTGGCACGATGCTCAAGGTGCTTAAGGCGCTTGACGAGGTGGGGTTTTTGCTTGATTGGGCGGAGAAGAGCATTGTATCAAGCCCGCTGCAGGCGCTCAGGATATCAAGAAATTTGGCCGCGGAACCAAAGCGTGTTTCAAGAAAATCACGTGGCGCTGTGACGGGATAGAATCATGGCTTTTTCACATGTTGAGGCAATTGAAGTCCGTCTCTACGGGAAAACGATAGGGGCTCT
>Ga0123357_10012931_pt1 | contig 10786 bp, 6 predicted proteins | sample TergutEmb28metaG_FD_89873 | JGI IMG/M metagenome (GOLD analysis project Ga0123357, IMG submission 89873) | Embiratermes neotenicus P4 segment gut microbial communities from Petit-Saut dam, French Guiana - Emb289 P4 | ecosystem: Host-associated > Arthropoda: Insects > Digestive system > Gut ...
CACTAAAAGATATTATATTACTGTTAAAATCTCCAACATGTTTCGGTCAACATAGACCATCCTCAGGGAGTCTGTATAAGTACATGATGAAGTTACCGAAATAATGTGTTTTTCTTTTGTTGCTCACTACAGTATGATGGCAGCATGCCTGCAAGCATAAATGGACTTTTTAGTAATATTAACAACGTAAACACTGAATAGTGGGTTCACGAGTATATGTTACTCACCTACAGGTTATGTCGTGCTCGGGGATACGTCGCGTCAATGTTTGGCTGTCTTACTCGTGCCGGTGAAAGTGAATAGATCAAATCCTCTATTTGATCTACTTCCCTCCAACGTGGCCTGATCGGCCACGTTAGAGGGAAGTAGCTGTACCAATATTATGACCTGTACCGGAGGCTGCGGTTACAGTTTTTAGTACTCCTGATGATGAATGCTCTGACACCCGAAACATGTGGAGTGACTTTGCAGTAAATAAATATCTGCATACTGTTGCATCTGGTTGGATTTTTATTAACATTGAATTATGATGCACGGAACCGTGAGCTTAAACTTTTAGGAGGAGAAACTAAAAACAAGAAACTTGGGCGTGTAGTGAGAACACTAGTACCGTGCGAAGCAAGAAATCCAAGTGCATAAAAATTAACCTCTTACTTTAGAGTCCAAATCCCACGTCTGCTTTACAACATTAACAAGTCTTTCAATAATAGGGGTATATTGCTGTGTATTTTGCGAATCACATGTAAGAAATAGACTGTGTGGGCACAATGCAGATATACAGATTGTTAAGACAATGGAAAGTATAGGAACCACATTTCTTTAACGTCCTGTATTACTACTCCAATATTATTCTAAATCAGTGAACACAAAGAAGCGACCCAAGGTGGCCAGTATTCGGGAGAAATTCAAGTTCAGGCGCCTACTTTATATGGCGCCAGTCACTTTCTTTCTGCATCCAATGGGTGCGAGTGTTGCTTACGTCCTCAGATCAAATTGAGAACGGAAGGCCTTAAAAAAAGTGACAGGCTTTTATGGATTGCCTCAGTTCTTACAGGCAAGACGATTCAAATATTTCGTGAAGTGACTCACGATAGTCTCTAGTAATATCAATCTCATTTTGTCATTAATACCTGTCGTCACTTTTAGCACTGGAGACTATGTAGCTAAGAGAAAAACGCAACTTGTCACAGGCTTACACAAATATGAAGGACAGAGACATATTTCCTATCAGTGCAAATATGTATTACTCTTTCGTTTCCATTTCCTCCCCTATAATTTTCTATGCTCAATGTTTTCTTCTTTCTCTCCTTTCTCTCTCTCTTGCTGTGTTGTTTACTACATCGCTTCAATGTATATATTTCCTGCTCTAGGAATTTCCCCACTTTTTCCCAGTTTTGTCTGTCTATTTCCCCAGTGTTACATTCCTTACTCCCACATAAAACTTCTTTTAATCCCTTTTTCTACATTCAATACTCTGCCTCCCTTTCTTAGAAAGAACCACAGAAGGCTTGTGGGATCACCTTGCTGTACATTTGCGTCTACATATTTGCATTTCAAACTTTTGAACAAGTTCGCTGATCTTCACGAACTTTAGACTACTACACCGCTCAGAAGGAATCGTTTTAAATTTCCAGCAATCTACAATAAAAATGGCGGGCTCACAAATTCTGATTTATACTACCAGCTCGGGGAAACCCCATCGCATATAGAAAACACACAAAAGCGTCTGTTATAATAAGGAGAAAACCTATACAAACAATTTGCATCCATTAAATGGACAACCCAACGCTCAATTTTAGCTCAGTTTCAATAACTCAGTTACAAAATTAGTACTGACAGCCCAATTTGCTGCAAGGACAAACTACCAATATTAAACTAACGTTGTCTTCACCATTTCCAGCATAAAAGAACGAGCCTATTTTAGTGTGAATTAATATCAAAAGCATACGTTATTCAATTTTACACCAAGCACACGAAAATTAAGTGAAAGCACATTGCACTTTCAGTAGATATCTGTTCTTAAGCGTTAAACCCACAACTTCTTTCTTCTGCTTTATTTCCAGTGTCGTCTTTTGTATAGTTTCCCTTAATTTGAGCATCGTTAAAGTCCTCTATATTTTACGGATAAGTGCTATTAGAGACGTTATTTTCCGAAGGAAGTCTTTCCTTGGACTAAATATTTAAATGTAAGCAGCCGTAGAATATCCCAGTACGTACAATTTCAAAATTCTCCGCAAGGTGCAATGAATTCAACACCATTTCCAAAGCAAGGGTGCCAATACCGAAGTAAAAATAAAAGCAAGAGTGTTTCAAATTTTATATCAAGCCGCCGATTCCTCGACTTTGCTCCGCGTGTTTAATCCCCCCTCCCAGCCTAAAAGTGTTTCTTTCTTATGTCAAACTGCACTGCGAGAAGTGACATCGACCTTGAGTAATAGCACTGAAATCGTTAAGTGTCCTCGTGCAGCCTGTGGCAGCTTCGTACTGCAGTCAGCGGCATGTTGCAGACACTTCCGACACAAATCGATTTGTGACGTAATTTGTCATATCTGGCAGCGACAGTCACGATTACTTACGTACGCTCGACTTGCGCGGACTCCAGCTTGCTGTTCGCACGTTGTTCCAGTAAAGTGGCCGCTATAGTCAGCAGTCCAGTTTCGTTAGCGATATACCCTACCACAAACACGTCAGTGTAACGGCCAAGCTGACTAAGGTGTTCGTTGTTTCCTTCGGCCATTCCAGGTGAGCTAGTGCATAGTACGTTGAAATAAATTACAACTGCTTCTTTTCAAATTCTTCCTTCCTCGTCAATTGATTAACACCTTGGAAATGCACTCACAAGTGCACATTTTCTGCAGCTTAGTCTCGATCTTTAAGTAACCAAAGGAGCAACCAATGAAAAGGTGGCTGGATCTGTATATGCACAGCTCACTAGTGCAATCATTCTGCTCTTTCTCATTACTTCTTTGACTTGGGATTTCTGGAATTCTACCAGGTTTAAAATTTTACTGACTTGTTGAGCTATATGTGCTCTTAAGGAGTGGTGTCTGTATTTTTTTGGTTTCTACTATGCGCTGCCTTTGTTCGTCTGTGATGGTCTGAAAAAAATTTTCAAATGCGGAATACTTTCCCCGGATTGCCGACAGTGGGTTCAGAATTGTCATAAAATCATCAGTCAAGGTATCCGGTATCCTTGCTGCGATTCGAACTGGAAACTTCCAGAACACACGACCAGAGTTTCACTACTACACTTACGTGCTCAGTTAATCTGTGTTGTCTCGCACGTATAAAAGTTGGGGACCATAATATCGGTGAGATTCCAGGGACGTAGATATAATCAGTTTTGTCACATTTCAAGCAAATGTTACGAAATTTTTAATTCGTTATGTAAATGGTAACTAAATTTGGGATAAGCAATTCTGTAATGGAGATTTTAAACAGTTACCGCCCCAGTTACAAGTTATGAGAACGGTGATAACTACGTGTAGTGAAATGTAAAACTCTTCCTGTTGTCTGCAGAGCGTAATTATTTTTTCCTTTGAGCCTCAGAACAAACAGTACAAAATGCATGGTTCTTATGGCTGAGACAGAACTTGTTCTCTGTACAGTACAAACACAGTCTTTTGTGCAACTATGATGCATTTCAGTCTTCACGTGCTTTATAAAACAAGTACCGAGTTACTATAAACGAAGATATAATAAATAAATAAATAAATAAATAAATTCGACACTTGTGATATTTCTAGACATATAAATGCTGTCAATGAGAATGGGCAGTGAATGTTGCCAGGAACTTTGTTTAGTTCAAAGTTTAAAGCTGCTGATAACAATAGACATACTACTACTACTTCTACTACTACTACTACTACTACTACTAATAATAATAATAATAATAATAATAACAATGAAGGACCAAATAAAAGAGACACGAGGCAAAAGACAGAGAAATTTTAAGTAGCTGAAAATCAACTATAAAACAATTGCAAGATATTCTTATTCACATTTTGTGAATAAACTGCTTTTGTCATAACATGAAGACCGAATACTCAAATACCGTTGGTAAAACTGAAAGAGTAATGAGAGCTTTATTTTAATGTAGTGGTCTTCACACTTCTTTTGAACAGCTCTTGAAACTTCGTGTCTAAATAAATATTTTCGCGGAAACCATGTGACATAATCGCATACGGTTTGGATGCACAAATGAAATGAATGTTCTTAAGGAATCATCATGTAAAAAATAAAATCCTAACGCATATGTGTGTGTATATATATGTGTGTGTGTGTGTGTTTGTTTGTTTGTTTGTTTGTTTGTTTGTTTGTGTAAGCAAGATTTCATTCTTCCTGATTTACACTAAAATTAAATACAGCGCCTGTTATTGACAAAGGTGGGGAGGAAGAAAATAGGATTACCCTTTACAGAAATCATATTTACCATTTTCATTTTAAGTGAAATTTACTTCCAGAATCCTTACGAAAACTCAGGGTTCCAAAAAACGCCGTCTGAACGCCAGTGTTCTGACAGACAAGGTGTAATCCGTGGGTACAAAATAAAAATTTATTTCTCAGGTTGTGTAATAATAATAATAATAATAATAACAGTAATAATACAATAGATATTCAAAACACCACACAAGTTGACACTCTAAAAATCCCCTTCATTTATTACGTTCAGGCTCCTTTGACCAGCATATATACACTTCAACCTTGAAACCTCAACATCCATTTCGTTTGGGGTCTCAGCATCATCCGTTTGTATTACTAACTAAAGGCTTACTTTCAGTAATGTATTTAAATGATCCTACGCTCCTAACACTGCTTCCGCTCCCCCATGTGAAGTACTGGGACACAGAAGTACGGATAATACACAATTATTACAGCTCACATTTTCTTTTGCCTGATATATGTGTTTCATTTGCAAGTTTAACTCCGCTTAAATTAAACTATAAACGAGCATAGCTAAACCAGGGTGAAAGTTTCAATGACGTAGTTACTTACGTCATCTTTATTCCCAGTGTCCTGTTATGATTAAGGATTAAATATTAGCTCTTTCCCTTGTTGGAAACAAAGGACACCGACATACGCAACACAGTATAAACACGAACTGGCTATTACTAATGTGTATAGTGGAATTAAGAATTGAAAATTAAAACTTTTTTAGGAGAAAGTGAATTTTAATCTCCCATTATAATTATCATAAAGTGTAAAAAATATGGTGCCCGCTTTGTGGAACATTAAACTCATGATTGACTACCTACTTCAAAATTTTAAGTCAAATTATTTTGAAAGGAATTTCTGCCAATGTGCACTTCAAAAATATGTTCAACATTTACCCAATTAACTTGTAAAGTTTGCTGATAAGTCTCTAAACTGTCTCTTACATTTCTTAGGCTTCGATGCAAGAAATATCTGAATGTGCCTTTTAACGCCTGATGCTGTTGTAAGTAATTTTAGGGGGAAAAATCATTTTACGTATCACATACTTCATTAACAGCAGGTTTCAGCTTACATTAAGCCACTCAGAATCCACAATTTGTTTATATATAACTTAGTTAAGTAAAAAAGAAAGCCAAATAAGGAACAGGAGCACAATATCTCCAACTAGGTTCACTATACTCAACATTTACAGTGAAAATAGACACGCATATGCATATTTTATAGCCTCTACGTACAACAAACAGGTCAGATACAGAACTACATGGTGCACACTGAGCTAAAAAGCAGAAAGCAACAATTTAATTAACCCTTTGAACACGGACAAAGGGAAGAGAGCATAAAGGGATACAGACTAAACGAGGAATGACGTTTATCTCACACTTACAAAGAAATATTCAGGTTCTACCTCAGAGAAAACAGACTCCGTGTCCACTAAAATTCCAAAGTCGGAGAATGCTTTGTTGAGAAATAATTAGTCGCCATTGTTATATTTATATGTATAAACAAGACCAGCAATGTACGTATAACATAACATTGAGACGCTTTCCTACAACCACTGCTTTGCAGACAAGCAATTGGTATTATATATTCTGAATGTGTGTTTTTAGGTTTAGGTACTCAGCGCGAAATGTGCATGCTCCATATTTTCATCTGTGACCTGCCCAGCTGTACTATATTTATCCACTTACCTCACGAACAGAATGATTACGAAAAACCTTTAAGGTAAAAAGGTAAAGTTCACTCTAGAACAGGCCACGAAGGCCCAAAGGGGGAATAGAAGTGTAGATCTAATGTTTCCTTAATCTAGGCGCTAGATGGGGGTGTGTGGTCTACGCCACGCCCCGGCCGCTTTACCCTCGGGAAAGACCAGGTACCCATTATATAGGAATCTGGGTGGGCCCCAGGGCCGGTCTGGACGGATGCGGAAAAACTCGACCCGACCGGGATTCGATCCCCGGACCGCCAAGCCGTAGCGAGTCACTGTACCGACTCAGCTATCCCGGCCCACTACGGCAAAACGTTACTGAACATGAAATATGCCTTCAGATTTTCTGTAAAATATTTGTCTAATACATATCTCAATGTAAGAAGAATTAAGCGAGATCTCTAATAAATGCACAAAGGTCTCCATGCAAGGTACCCGTTGATATTTTCACATTTTAATGAAACTTGAATTTTCGCTGCAGATATGCGAAAAATACTCAAATATCAAAATCCATGAAAATCCGTCCATTGGGAGACGAGTTGTTCCATGCGGACAGACAGAGGGACAGGCATGAAGAAGCTAACAGTTGTTTTACGCAATTTTGCAAACGAGCCTAAAAGCACGTAAGTACCCGTCCACTGTGTGTCGAAAGTTTGAGTTTCTTAGGTGGCAGTAGTTGGTGCTTATGTTAGACAACTGAATTTAAACGGACATTTCTTTGTTTATGCAACCATTTTTAATGAAATTATAATGGGAGATATGTATCCCATACCATAAACTACCCAATCTTTCAAGGCACTGATATTCATTACAGACCACAGATTTGAAATCGTACGTTCTATATGCCAGGTAAATAAAACCGGTCTGCGTTACACATGTCTGAAATACCCTGTGTAATAGTAATTTTACATTCTTCTATCTTACACTTTCAGAAATGAGTACCAGGTGCATTTACGGGGGGTAAAGGCGGCCGGTGCGTAAGGCTGACAACCTTACCACCATTCTGTGCCGTTGTCATGAAATCTGGGAACCTTAATTTCCTGGAACCCGCTGGGCCACTCAAGGCCTGTAACGGGACTGCTTTACCTTTTTAGCTCACACTTTATCAAGTTACACGCACTTTTTACACCGAACGCAGAACAATGTACACGCCTTCTACCCTTATCCTGTTCGTGAACAAACTTACGAAGTAATCAGAATAGGAATTTGTTATTAAAAAAGCTCGCAAGATACCATGATAATCAACCCGATGTTAAAAAATTAAAAACAAATTCAAGACATAATAGAGTCCCTTGAAAGCTGTTTGAGTAGCTGGCAGCACGTAATTTCCCTATTCGTTTAGAGTCCTGCGCCTTAGCTCCATCTGCCTTGACCATATTAGCAAGGGACTGCACATATGAAGATTTGTTCCTTTCTGCAAGCAGCGCTAATTGCATTAGAAAATCTAATTTTCATATAACAAGGAAAATACCTGCCCTTCGCTCAGAATGTACTTTATTTAATTTTTCTCTCTTTCTTTCTTCATCTTCTTTTTTCACCTCTTTGTATTGTCAGCATGGTCTCTTCTGGCTTTAAATGCTCATTTTATCTTTTCCAGCGCCTTCCTCGATGTCAGCTTATTTTAGTACCTAATAACCTCTTCGCTAAACATTGATCAATATTGTTTATCCTAATTCTTCTATGCTCATTTTCCTCTTCTTTCATTTCCTTCCTGTTATTTACATTCATAATACGATATAGTCTATTATAACTTTTAAATATCCTTCACTGTTTCATATCTATCGATTGTACAATTCCACGGCTTTTCTTAGTATCACAAGGGGTAGCAGTATTTAAAATTTCAAGGACGTTGCAGCAATTTAATTTAAAAATAAAATTTACCCATAAAATATAAATATATCCGAATGCTTTAATGCCCCTATATCTGTCGATAACAATCCACACACTGACACTATTAGACAATAAATGCCCTCATTCTTCTGTTGGGCCGCACAGACAGGAAATAAAAGGCGACTTCGGGCTTCCGCCGCGACGGAAATGAGATATGCGCCTTGACGGAATTTTACGCGGCGTAGAATGGAAACTCCGTGCCGACGTTAAGGGACAAACATGTCAGCTCCTTCTTGAAGGGTCACGTTTGAACGTTTAAGATGGAGCTGATAGGTTTTCCCGAAAAGTCGGTACGGAGTTGCTATTCTAAGTTGCGTAAAATCAGAGAAGAGTGCAGACGTCAGGTAATACAACAACTAGAACAGTCACACACACACACACACACACACACACACACACATATATATATATATATACAAATGTATATATATATATATGTGTGTGTGTAGTAGTAGTAGTAGTACTGACTGTACGAATACTTATTTTGAAAAAAAAATAAGAACTCTCAGCTACTCAATAAATGCAATCCAAAACAAATGCATGTCGTATCTGAGTTTATTGGACCGTGCATCATTGTCATACCTGAAGAATAAAAACCAACTAGATACCACTTATTATTTTATTATACTTCTTATAGTCTCAACATGTTTCGGGCACTACTATGCCCATCATCAGGAGTTCGCGACTATAATGTTGATTACCCCATCGGTCGTTTCGTTCTGCAGCCTGCATCCCGGACACTACTCCAGCCTAACCGCACCTAACCTCCAGCCTACAGCAAACCAAGAATGAAATAGCCAATGGGGGTAATCAACATTATAGTCGTGAGCTCCTGATGATGGGCATAATAGTGCTCGAAACATGTTGAGCCTATAAGAAGTACAATAAAGTAATAAGTGACATCTAGTTGGTTTTTTATTCTTCTGTCATGCATGTTATATGTTATAACAACAATAATAATAATAATAATAATAATAAAGGACGAATACTGCATGCATCTACTGAATTTATTTACACAACAATTTATCTAATATTTATGTACTCACAAACTGGAAAGTCGACACAATCACTAAAAGTAATGCTTATATTTTTAATTAAAATATACAAGACCATTAACAATTATCACGTTAAATTCCTTTGCAGAAAACTTCTTCCTTTAGCACATTTCTGTTTTAATACACGGCTGGCATTCCCCGCAGTTATACACGTGTAATTTATTCTAGGACTATGATTGTCCTTTTCTTGCTGCAAGACGCATAACAGGGAAATTGTATTTTATTTCCTCTTATATTATTAACAATTTATGATATCGATTTAAGTCTTAATTTTTATTGCGATATCCATTTGAAATTGCTTCAATTTTTCATTTGATCATTATTCCCTTTCTACCTTTCGGTTGCTACGGCTGTCATCGCTTTTCATAAGACATAATACTGCAATACTGAATGAGTATATAAATCTGCTGAATTATTTTGACATCCATAAGTCATGTTTGAAGTTTTAATGGTTGTGACTATGAACTTAAAGACTTTGGGGTGGCAAGCGCCGGACGTTTGTCTGCAAGTTTACATGAAACGTTTTTACAATTTTACCAATATGTGTTATGTTACATTTTTTAAGACAGTTGTCTCGACTCACATGCGGTTATAAAAAAAAACTTTCTTTGAATATAACAACCAGTTACTGCTAAATACGTAAATATCTAAGTAATTTTGCCAACAAAAAAGGAATGCCAGTAGACCGTATTCAAGTAGCCTACATAGAACAGTAAGTTACAAATATTATTTGTTTTTCTTTACATATATCATATCAAAAAGTCACTCAAATATCGTATATATAATTAAAATATACGTGTTTCTTCTGACACAAAAAGAAAGTTTCTGAGAAAGTTCTAATTTCGATTTCATATTCAAATAAGATAGGCTTTATATACAAGGTGAACACAAAAACACTCCTTGATTTCAAGTAGTTATAAAATCAAACCTTACTGGAATAATTTTTATAAATATGGGACTGCAGATACATTAACTACATAAATTTTTAATTTTCCCGCCCGCCGCCAGAGGGCAGTGAAATGCAAGATGGCGCTAACTTCACAACAACGCAGCGACCGCGCTGGACAAAATGACCAAGTGTTCTGCAAGTAACCCCCGAGATCACCGGACCTGACCATTGGTGACTTTTTCCTTTGGGGGTACGTGAAGGACAGAGTCTATATACCTCCACTACCCGCAAACTTGGATGAGCTGCAGGAACGCATCACTGCAGCTGTCAAGTCGGTCACGCCGGATATGCTGCAGAGAGTCGGGCCCGAGCTAGATTATTGCATCGATGTCTGCAATGGAGGCACATTGAGTGTGTGTGATAACACATGAAACTGTATGAGTTTATGCAACTGTAGCCACCAATTTTGTAAGAATATTCCAGTAAGTTCTGATTTTATAACTACTTGAAATCAATGAGACTTTTTGTGTTCACTCTGTATAAGTGACAAATATTATAATTATATTCCATTCTGCAAATTATCTTGCATAAAATTCGTCTAAATGCAATACGAATACGTAACTTATTCCTTTTTGGGTAATTCCCCGGCGTCTGAGATTTAACTGCCGACGTTTCGGAACTCACTATCGGTTCCATCTTCATAGGCAGGGGAATGAAGTATGTCAGTGGCAGAATTGTGGGTGGTATATATATCTGGTTAGGGTTTGGAGCGGGGAAGTGGCCGAGCCAATAGGAACAGGTGTGCCCGTGCGG
>Ga0123357_10012932_pt1 | contig 10786 bp, 8 predicted proteins | sample TergutEmb28metaG_FD_89873 | JGI IMG/M metagenome (GOLD analysis project Ga0123357, IMG submission 89873) | Embiratermes neotenicus P4 segment gut microbial communities from Petit-Saut dam, French Guiana - Emb289 P4 | ecosystem: Host-associated > Arthropoda: Insects > Digestive system > Gut ...
CTGCCTATGAAGATGGAACCGATAGTGAGTTCCGAAACGTCGGCAATTAAATCTCAGACGCCGGGGAATTACCCAAAAAGGAATAAATTACATTTACAACACGGCGAAAGCTTAAAAAGAAGGCCTTTGACAAGCCTCTGTTCCTTCATAAAGCCCCTTCTGTAAAATCCACACCCCATCCACCACTATTATTTCATCAAGAAAATGCTACTCAAGAATATCAGTTCATTAATTACAATGGTAATATTTACTGACATTTGAGTATTCTGCTTTTCAATTTCAGTGTCAGTTGATCCTCAGAAATGCAGTTTAGTGTGATATACCTTGAAACAAGGCATAGCACACAACCCTATGTTGCATTCTCAACACTTGTTTCTTTGTTTGTGGTGGAACACACAGGGCACTGAATTCTCTTTCATTGCATAAGCCAGAGTCTGTTGTGTCTTGTGTCAAGTCTTGGTAGTTGGCTCATGGATGGAGCTCTCTTCCTTGTCTTGCATTCAAAATGATAAGTAGGGAAGGGTCTATATTGGTGTGGGGTGGCTGTGTTTGTCGTAACCTACTCAGGCCCCTTTAAATTTGTGGACTTAAGGTACAGTAGGTCAGCAGTTTGTATTGTCAGTCTGCTGTTTGAAGTTTGTGCCAGTAATTCATTTGTGTCATTGTCAGTGTCACTGTCACTCTGAGCAGAAATGTCCTAGTGTGCCAATGAATGTGCATCAGAGTCTGATTCTAATACCAGATCTATGATGTCTCATTCTGTGAGGTTTCTCCTTGTAGCCATACTGCTAAATGCACTTCAACGCAATTCAGCATGTAACAAACCCCAACACCTTTGACTCTGAGCGTGATTCAAGCATCTACACTGCCTGGGCTGTCGCATGTTATTGCTGACAGAATGGACCGAACTGTTGAGTTGAAGATAGACTTAAATATGAACCTACAATTCAAACAAATCACGAAGAAATCCTTACAGCAGAATGAAAGACATTTGCCTGTGTCCCCATATTGCACTAATCAGAAAAATAAACGTCTGTATTCATTCCGTTCCTCTCCCACTGCTTGCGTATGAGCTCATTCGCCACAGCACGCAGATAAGTCAACACTACCATGAAACCTAAACATCATTATAAGGCTGAAACCTGAAAAATGTCTGAAGAAATAGGATAACATGTACAGGGAGCTCCAAATTTTATAGAACATCATCTCAACTTAACAGCAGACACTATTTGAAAAGAATAAATCTAGAAAATGAAAATTAGAATAAAAAATAAACAAAATAAAAATGACCTTCAGATAGATAGATAGATTTTTATTGGGTCTGAGCCCTTACGGTCCCAATGCACCTAGGCCTTATGGTCCTTTGTGCCCCATAATCGGATATCAGCTCAGAAGAGCCCTGTCCCTTTACCAAAGTTCCAGACGGCCCCCAGATTTAAAATCTTAGTGTTCTCTGGGTCCAAGAAATGAACCCAGATATACTACCCTTTTCACTCAAAAAGTCCTGGCAAGCAAATCCACTCCAGGTTCCCCATCGGGGCCCCTGTGGAGAGAGATACCCGCTTACAGGGCATTTTTGCATCTCTCTGTATATATCTCTTTTTATCTTTCCCTCAGAGTTCCTGGTAAGGGAGCCCCCTCCATGTTCCCTAACAGGGTCCCCGTGGAAAGGGATACTCTGTCACTAGAGCCACTGGTCTATTTGTTCATTCATTCATGTACATCTGCCAGAGTCCCCAAAAAGGAGCCCTGCATATGGGGAAAAACATAAGGTCACCATCCATGGAGCCCCATGCAGACGGAAGGCCTACATACAATGGGGTGCGGCCTGGTTCCCCAAGGGGATTGTTAATGACACCGCTATCTCTTCCCCAGTGCCATGCAGCCTTCAGCACGATACCTTCCACCTTGGCTTGGGTAGACCAGAGCCCCATTAGCTAGCATGTGTCGTAGCAACCCCCATCAGGGTATACCCTCCACAACTGTTACCACCTCCCATGTGACCCAGGATAGAGTAGAGTACGAAGCTACGATACCATGAGGTACGGACGAGGGTTTGGATTTATGGGAGGCAAATGACCTTCAACTAAGTTGTGTAAAAATAGGTGGATTTTCTTTAGACTTGCAGAACAGGTAGATGGATTAATTCTTAAGCATGTACTTTTTATTTAAAGTTATTAACTTTAAAAATGTATGAAATACAGTGAATAATAACAGCAGGTGCAAAAATGGGCATTTAAAGTGAAAAGTATCCCAGCCATCAGTGGCTGCTTTGGGATTTTAATCTCTCATTCTTTAAAGGTTAACAAGTTTCAACAGATCTTGGATCAAACTGAAACACCACATATGGAGTGTAATTGAGACTAAGCTAACTGAAATTGTGCTAGATGCATTTCCTCCATATGCAATGTTTGTGCACCCATGACTCATTCAATGAAGCTTGATTCTGAAAAGATGGGAAGGTTAGGTTGCAAAGTTATGCATTCCTTAAAATTTTATGTAACCATGAGAAAGAAGGGGCATGAATTATAATGTATTACATGTGATGCATGAATGTTTTTTCTCAGTAATGGTACAGAACTGTGGTTTTCAGGGTTTTAAATTTTGTATTTACTTTTAACATGTGATTCTTCAGATCCTTCATTCCTGTTCACATCTTCACTAGGCATTGTATTATTATCCTCCCAGCTTCATCTTTGACTTTAAGGTAATGGCTTTTTTAAACAATGTAAGCCAAAATTCTGTATGCATTTCTCATTTCACCCATTGTAATTACACCTCCCCCTTGCGTTAATGTAATATTTGTAATGCAGTATATAGTAATTCCAGTTGTATGTAACATTTTAACTAGTTTGTTTCTATGTGCTTAGTCACAGGGGAAACTTACTGTACTAGAGTGATGATTGAAATGTTGCAGTGCTGAAATCAGTGTGACACTGCGCAATGTGGGAGAACTGCCCATAGAAATGGTGGAGGTGTCAGTGCACTCCACGTTAGAGCCTTCCATGCAGCAACAGGTGTTCCAATGGAGCCAGGAGAACCTTCAGGCACAACTGCCTCTCCAGCCTGGTGCTGATGCAAGTTTCACCATCTACCTGTACTCTTTGGCAGACTTCCTGACACCTGCCACAGTGTTTGAACATGGTGAGCAGAATATTAAGTATAAAGTAAACTGATAGTCTTTGTCAAGAGATGATATGTTTGTAACAAAAGAGTATGTTTATTTTCCAAATTTATTGTGTGGAATTCAACACGCCTTAGTGGCAGTGATATTCTTTAGTGCACATGTAAATCCGTCTTTCATAGCTAATGATACTGGATACAGTTATAAATTGCTTTCCCATTTGTTTTGCTAATTATTTATGTCCAAAATGTTTCTAATAAAATTTGCAGATTGTAATGATATTTAGATTTTGTGTCATTTACCTGGTGTTTATATGATGATTCTGCCCTCTCTTTCCCCCACTTCCAGAAATTATATAATTCTCATTTGAACATCATATACTGTAGGTGTTATAATTGACCATACAAACCTAATTTGCATTAACATCAGCATAAACCCCCAATATTGAATTCACAGTAATCCATTCAGTACTTCTGAGGATTAAACTTGTTTGGGATGAATTCCTCTTTGGTATTCAACATTTGTATCAAAGACTGTCAAAAAATTATTTCAGTGTAGTGTTTCACATGGGGCCTGGCTTGAACCTTAACTGGAGGCTAGTTATATAGTCTGAGTTTTCCATATGGTTTCCTCAGACCTTTCAGGAAAATTCCATGATAGTATCACAATACAGGGAAATAAAGCTTCCTTCTACTGTCGTCTGACCATTTTTCATTCAGCACGGTTGGTAAATTGTAATTAAATCAGGAAAGGCTTCCTCTGTGTGATGAATATCCTAACATCAGGATGATATAATACATTGATATGCTAAAATCTTTGTATGTAGTTCTGCCATGACACTTCATTTGTGGTATGTAGATATTTGTATTATTATACAACAGGCCATCCAGATAAATGGCAGTGTACAGTCACCACTCCCTCTTACACCTAAGTACCAGTTCATTATCATAATCCTCCCACATGGCCACAGAAGTCATGCGGTCATAATATGTAGTCATAGAATATCTCCCTTGATTTGTACTTTGTAGATGTTATTGTGACATGATTATGGTCCTCATTTCAAGATGCCAGCAGCACAGCCTTTGGCAGCCAGCCTACTAGCTTTTTGTCAGGACCTAGTTCTCTTCCATCTCGACTTAGCTCTCCTACATTTGGAAGAGAACAGGCCTCAAGAAGATCTGAATTAATGTCTTCATTTAGGTGAGTCTGGTATGTTTTTGCATATTCCTTGTACACAACTCATAAAATAAATACGTAATGGGGATATCAAGTCTGCTGTGCTGCATGTTTATCTCTGAAGCTACTTAATTACATTAAAATTCAGAATCAGGAATACACACTAAAAGTGTTCAGTCAGATTGGCCCCTTGTACCCACTATGCAGGAGACTGGGTGTGCCCCAGAATTGATCTGAACTTATTGGTGAAGTGAATGATCTCTGCCTTTGCCAGGAATTAAAACCTGGTTATCCACTTTGTGGCCATTCACTGTACTGAATGATCTGTGCTGTCTGATAGAGATCAAAGTAGTGACATAGTTTAAATTAATGTACAGCATTTCTCTGACAAGGTCAAAAGAAACCATAAAGAATCTTGGTGTAGATAGCTGGGCTGTCCCCATCTGCTAGTCTTTTTGAAGTGTATTGGACTGACCACATGCATTATGTGACTCTGATGCAGCCATGTTGAGTCTGTTGCATTTGGCTAGCAGAAATATTGTAATTTAAAACATGAATACATTAATACCAAGAGGATGTGAGAACGTTTGTCTGAATCAATAAACTGTTAATTTCTTTCACTCTGTTACTAAAGAAAGAAAATTATATTACAGCTGAATGTGAGAAAACATAAATGGGCAACTTGGTTCTGTACAGGTAGGATTAAACAGTTCTTAGGTTCATATTCTATGCCTGACACTGAATTTGCCATAGTACTTGTTCTGTTACATCACCATGTTTCACAATCCCTGATTTCAGCATACACTGCTTATACTATAAGGGTTGGTGGGCTGTGTGTGAATGCGTGGTTGCGTATCCTAGCCATCTCTTTTGTGCTAATAGTTGGATTTGCATGACATTTACTATGAATATCGTGGCTGTAGAGTACATCATGATTATGATTTCCTGCCACTGATACATCCAGGATTCTAATTTACAGATCAGGCGGAAGCAGTCATTCAGGAAGCAGCATTGGTTCATCTCGTTCCCCTTTCTCAAAACTAGGTGCTCCAAATACAGCTAAGGTGAATATACACCACAATAATAAATCAATGTATAGTTGGGCTTGACTGCCCCTAAATGTAATGCAGATGATGTTATGGCATATGTTTGTGTGTAATTAGGACAAGTATGATTATTATTATTTTGTAATGATTGTCAGGATGAAACACAATGCTATACTATACTGCACTATCCTATAAAATTGCTGAGAAATTATATACTGTTGTTAGTTCGTATTGTCTGCAGTGCATGACATGGTGCAGAATAATTTATTTCTGCTTGTGTTTGGAATTAGTTTATATTCAGTAAATCAGTGTTTATTGTAACTACAGGTGCAAAAACTTTCAGATTTTGTTACACAATGTAGGATTCAGAGTTAGGTTTATGTTAAGAGGCTGTTTAAATGTATTGCATTTTGTCTTCCCACAGTGCAAAATTGTGTTTGTTGTCAGAAAGGTTTCACTGTAATCTTTGTGCCTTCTAATTTATTTAATAATTGTGAGGTCCTGACAAAATTATAATTCAACTTCAAAGTACACAAAGTTTTTTGAGGTTACAATAATGAGAAATTTGATTGATATTCACCAAACATTTGTATTATTCATTGAACTTGTTCACTGAGAAATTCTGTTTATATTACCTTCCCAGATCCTTCTTTTATTAACTATAGTAAACTACTTTGCAGATTCTGGAAGGGCAATTGAAGTTGAGGTACTCTGGTGGAGCAGGCCTAGAGGCAGGATACTGTCGGGTCAGTTCTGTTACTCTGAGTGTTGAAATGTTACCTTCTGTTCAAATCACAAATTGGGATGTTCTTCCTGCAGAGACGTGAGTTATATTTCCACAGTTTATTATCCTGAAATACAGGAAATACTGCAGACCGTGAAAATGAAATAACATGATGTCTCTGTTCCCATATTTCAGCAATTCTCAGTTCTACCTAGTTCTGGACATTGCCAACATCACCAGTCATGAACTGGAACTGCAGTACACTTCATCCAAGTGCATCTTAATTGAGGGGCATGAGTCATGTCGCATCCCGGTACCAATTAATCGCTGTCCCCTTTCAAAACTTACGAAGGTAAGCTTGTTATCCTGATCTAAATTCGTTTTAAATAGTGATACTAAAGTAATACTGTTACGTGGAAGTGAACCCAATACAAGGAACTTACAAGAGAAAATTTGTATTGCCTGACATATGTTTTGAGAGACATTCAGGTTACACACTCTTAAGATGACAAAATTATGAATTTCAGCCATGGTGTGCTATGTAGCAGTATAGAAGATACTGGCAATAACATGTTGAAAGAGTAAGCTTTGATAGGATCACAAAAATCATTGTAAAACAGTATGGTTTATTTTGGAGTGCACATTATTGCTGAGTATATAGACTCAGAACCATTTATGATCCAAGATGATCACACATTCATAGATGTTTGGATGCCAATAACAAGAACGTATAATACCATAACATACAGGAGACAAATAGAAACAAGACATATACAATTTTTAACATAATTTTAGCTTTCATATAGACGCAACAGGCACCAGTATTTTAATTAACTGATGTTTTTAAGTATTTTTATGGACAACTGATGGTGATATGTTTCTGCATAATAAGAATTCCTTTGTATTAAAAAACTCTCCTTGAAGGTGGGAGGATTGCTGAAACATGTAGTGGATTGTATTGTTTAGTGATATAAATGTATTTATCACTGTCCTATGTGCAGCTGGGTGGAAATACAGAGCACAGAATATGTATAAACTATATTTATATGGAAGGATCACAGTGGTGGTAAAACCAAGACATTGAGGGAAGGCAGAGTATGAAAATGAATGCATATAGTGATGTCTAACATTCTTATTGCTGAAATCAACTTTATCCATACCAGTTTTTATACAGTTCCATTGCTTGCATTGAAATAAGCAAGGTATGGTGAAGGGACAAATCTACAACCTCATGTGGCATTCTTCTTTTATGAACATGCACCAGGTGGTACTTAAATTACTTATGAATTTTAAAATGACCATCCCTTATTTTGTTTTATATTTACTTCCTTTGTGCCTTTTCATTGTATATATTAACTTATTATGTATGGTGACTGGCTGTGGACTGATTGGCCAAAGTATCGTCAGTGACAGGAGGGTTAGGAATTTTTTGTGTTATTATGTACAGAATACCTCCAGGTCCCACCTAGATCCTGCATGTAATGTATGCATGCAGCATACAAGCTGTCTGTCATATCAAGCCATGAAATGGTGTAGGGCTTTATATTCATTGAGGCCCCCATGAAGCATGTTGTTTTAAGTATCTTACTCTTGATTAATCAGCATTGTGGTTGTTTCTCATTTTATGTTCCTGTCTCTGTATTACAAAAGTGTAAAATACCTTGGCTTAAGTCACTGCTCTCTTTAATCTTTGCAGTTATTTCTAACATCACATATGTAAAGCAGTTAAGTGCTGAGATGTAGCGAACTCCTGCAAAGAATGAAGACTGGTCAAATGTGATATGGTACACATAAGTATCATAAAACAGGAGTTTACTAATTATATGGTGGGGTAAAATTCCAGAAAGCTTGATACTGATTATTGTAAGGCCCATGTGTACCTTACCTTCCCATCCCACATGTTTGGCAGAACAGTGCAGGCCATCCCTGGCTTTAAGCTGTGGTAGCTTGTGTATGGCTGTGGGAAGGAATTCTCCTTATCTCAGCACTCTTTTGGCACCCATCCTCCAATTCACTGGGTACCAAGGCCACTTTCTTAGTGTGCTCAAGCTGTTATATTGATTGATCATTCATTTTAGTCTTGATTGTAAGAGCTAAGAATGTGTACATCTTGCGGTATCATGCTAGAGCGTGAGTCTGACAGAGAGGTAATACAGCATGACACGTTTGTGCTTTTCAGCTGTATCAGAGTAGCAAAATATCTGCTGATGATCGTGCAGAATTAGACCAGATATGTAGTGAGCACATTGCATCTTCAGTGGATTTACGCTGGCACATTGTGTCGAGTGGTGTAAGAGGACGGGTTTCCCTGAAAGGAATTACTCTGACTCCAGAGATGCTGGACTTTGTCCGCACATCACCATTACAGTGGGGTAGGTATTTTTTTCTTCATCTTTGTCATTCTGTTACCAGATTCATAAGAAGTGGGAATTTACTGTCGTAAGAAATGTAAGCCCAGTCTGATTTCTCTTTTGATGATTCTTTGTACCCTTGCTTGTCAGATTATGCATTTTATGAGTATATGCGCAGTGTAACTTCTCTGTTCTGTATAATCTGTGGTCTGTAGATGAATTGTTAATTTTGTCTGCAATCACTGTAGGGTATGTGGGTCAGGGTAGCACAGTCGGTATAGTGACTTGCTATTGGCTGGATGGTCCGGAGATTGAATCCCAGTGCGGGGCGAGATTTTCCGCACCTGTCCAGACTGGCCCTGGGGCCCACCCAGCCTCCTGTACAATGGGTACCAGGTCTTTCCCAGGGGTAAAGCAGCTGGGGTGTGGCATTGACTACCCAACCCCATCTGGTGCCAAGGTTAAAGAAAGAATAAAGCTATACCTCTACTCCCCCTCTGGGCCTTCGTGGCCTGTTCTAGGGTGAACTTTACCTTTACTTTACCTTCATCGCTGAAGGGAATAATACTTCGGTGTGTGTTTACATTTAAATAACCCATCATCTGAACTGATCAGCAGGCATTCAGATGGTAATATTGATGCAAATTAATAAGTGTTCATTATTTTATTCATGGTTCAGCCTGGTACTTATGTAATAGTTCCGGATAGCCTTACCATAAAGATTAAATATATTTCAGTGAAAGTATGCATCATAATGGCTTCTCTGATCTTCACAAACTTAGTCATTGTGTACTTTACCAGAACTCTGCTAATCTTATCTATGTTATGAACAGAAGAGTTATACTGCACAGAAAATATAGGCAAAGTTATTCTCTGACATACAGAATGCTGCAAGAGTTCTTTGTTTCTATACGTTGCAATGAAAAATGGCAATAAGTTAGGAATTAGTGCATTAGATGAATATTTAGTTTCAAACGTTTGAAAGAATTGGCGATGCAGTCTAGTTGTCTTTCAGTGTATTGGCCTGGCATTTGCTTGGGGGATGGAGGATGACTGTAAGTACCTCATAATAGTCATTCCTGGCAAAAATTTAAACTTGTCAGCTCCTGTACATAAGTTAGAAGTATGTTTGCTTAAGCCAAGTTCTCTTGTTGTGTATCTGTAGTCATGTATCCAGTGGTTAAGTATTGCACAGTTGTCCAGATTTGAACACTCAAATGAATACTGTCAGACAGCTGAATGAAATATTTTTTTTTCTTCAGTGTGAGTATGGGGGTGAATTGAAATATCTAGCCCAAGAATAGTGTTCTCTTCCACTCCTTCACTTGTTACACTAATCTGTTGGCAGAAGTGACGTTAAACTCGCAGCCAGTAAAGCCTCAGGAAGAACTAAGGTGCCGTGCAGGTCAGTGCCTTCAACTTGGCATCTCTGTGTGTAACTTCTTGGAGAGGTCACTAAGGCAAGTGTGTTTGGCAGTGCAGTTCTACCAGGATCACCAGAATGGTGTGAATAATTATCGCCTGGAGACAAGACTAGCAATTGCAGGCGCATCCAAAGTTCTTCTTCCAGAGGTAGGAAATGCTTTTCTGTTATTAATGGACTAGTGTGTTATGAAGCAGTGCTTCTTTTATAGCAAAAGCCTCCAGTTATGGTGTGATGTACCTTCCTAGCTGCTGCCTGCCTATGCATAGGACAAGAGTGCGTATATGATGCATGAGAAACAGTGTAGGATAATGATCCCTGGCAGATGGCACTTAACAGTTTAACATGTGATCCTAGACCTGATGGGAGGCCTGCTGTACCTTTGTCTTGTGGCAGTGAAGGGAACAGCATGTGGGAACCTCCACACTGGATTCAGTCTTATGAATAGACACAGATGTCCACAGGAATAGCCAAATAGGCGTTGGGTGGAAGCAAGTACAGTATACAATCTGCTGAGGAAGAATACAAAGCACCATAAATGTAACATTTAAAAACAGGCTCTTCTGCAATATTCTGATGTACTATTGTGGATGAACAAATATTCAGGTTATATTGTATAGAGCTGCAACCAGTATGTAGGTGATATATTATGCCATCTGCCATCTCAACTGCTAACAGAGACTCAGTACATAAGGTTGGTGTTAGCAGTTGACAGCATCATAAAATAACACACTTAAGAATTTTTTCCCCCCCACAAATAGTACAATAAAATATTTATTAGATCCTAGCAAAAAATACATTTGTTAGGCAATATATATATATATATATATATATATTATTATTCCCTTTTACGGCCTCATTGGACCACTTCAGTCAATCATTTTCTGGTCATCTTCATCTTCAACGTGTTTTCTTTCCGAATGGCCCAATAGCTCCTCATTC